>Ga0190354_1000120_pt1 | contig 12863 bp, 19 predicted proteins | sample 4872131213_MG_FD_163436 | JGI IMG/M metagenome (GOLD analysis project Ga0190354, IMG submission 163436) | Hydrothermal vent microbial mat bacterial communities from Southern Trench, Guaymas Basin, Mexico - 4872-13-12-13_MG | ecosystem: Environmental > Aquatic > Marine > Hydrothermal vents >...
ATCTCGAACGTCTCCTTGACCGCTCCGGTGGCGACTATCCTCCTCTGCCTCATCGAGGCTATCTCGCCGGTCGCCGCGAGCGCCGCCTCATACGTCGCCCTGACCGCGCCCGTCGCCGATATCGGGCTTGCGACCGTCTCCTTGATCGCCGCCGCCGCTGCCAGTCCTTTCGTGTATCTGTAAACAACCCTCCCCGTTACGGGCGCCCCGAGGGCTATCGCCGCCTTGACCGCCCCGGCCGCCGATATCGGCCTCGCCGTCGTCGCCTTGATCGAAGCCGCCGCCGACACATCGATCCGCTTCGTCTCGCCTATGATCCCCGTCACATCGAGCGCCGCCGTCATCCTGGCGACGACTGAACCGGCCAGATACAGATACTTCGTCTGAGGCGGAACCTCGCCTATAGCGGCGTCGGCCGTGAACGTTGACGTGGAGGTGAAGACCTCGACGATCTTACCGGCCGCGTCGATCCCCGCCGTCCTGGTCTCCCTGACCGCTCCCGCCGCCGCGATCCCCCTCGTGTATCTGTAGACCACCCTTCCGGTCGTGGGAGCGCCCAGCGGTATCGTCGCCTTGACCGCTCCCGCCGCTTCGATCGCCGCTGCTCTGGTCAGGTAATCGATCGCCGCGTCAGCCGTGAACGTCGTCGAGCTTGTCGTCGTGGATACCACGTTTCCGGTCGCGTTCAGGCCAACGGACTTGACCTCCTTGACCCTGCCCGATGCCACCAGCCCCCTCGTGTATCTGTAGACGACCCGACCCGTTGACGGCGCCGTCAGCTCCCGCGTCTCCTTGACCGCTCCCTCAAGGAGCAAGTTCATCGTCCTGGTCTTGATATCTATCGCGGCGTCGGCCGTAAACGTCGTGGAGGAGGTCGTTGTCGTGTAGATCGAGCCTGTGGCGCTGAGTTCGGCCCTGCCGACCGATATGATCCTTCCAGCGGCGATGAGCGCCTCGGATCTGGTCTCCTTGATCGATCCGGCGGCCGTCAGCCCCCTTGTGTATCTGTAGACCAGGCGGCCGGTGGCGTCCAGGGGTTTCGTGACTGTTTTCTTGACGATGGCGATCGAGCCGGTGGCGTTAAGCCCCTTCGTGTATCTGTAGACGAGCCTGCCCGATGCGGCAAGCCCCCTTGTGAACCTGTAAATCAGCCTAGCGGTGGTGTTTAAAGGCTGGGCATATGTGGCTTTCAGGACGGCATCGGCGAGGAGGGAGAAAGATCCGGTTGTGGTTTCATAGATCGAACCCGTTGCATATATTGTTGATGATTGCGTGTAGGTTGCCACGGCTCATCCCGAGATCAAGCCTCGTCGTATTCCCAGACAAACGTCACCTGAGAGGTTATCCCCGCCGTAGCCGAGGGCGTAACCTCAAGTTGCATCAACAGATACCCGTCTATGATCTTCCCGGTTGTGGGGCCGATGGAACCCGAGAGCCTCAAAGGATTCGTCTGCGTGTAGTTGTTCACATCAACCATCGTCGGATGATCCGGGTGGTTCGCCGAAGCCTCCGCCCCCGTCACCCCTTGAGTCCCTATCGCCTGGGAGTAGTTCGCCACCTGTGCGACCCTCAGGGTGCAGCCGGGCCAGTCAACCGATCCCTGGACGTAGAACTTGACGTTGTTGATGAAGTTCGCGGGGGGCGATGTGGCGACGGGGGCGACGTGTTTCCAGTATGAGTAGTTCGAGCCGGAGGTCGGTATCTTGATCGTGTTGGTGAAGTCCTGGGCGTTATCGTCGGCGGCCTTGAACCTGATGTTGTCCGCTTGCTCGCCCGTTGGGGTAGCTCCGTGATAAGTGTAAGTGACAACATTAGCCCCTGATTGCCACTCAACAGAAGTAGGATTCGATTCCGGAGCCGGAAAGCTGTCATATATCGTTGTGCTAAAACCTTGGTGTTTATAGATAAAATCGGTATCAGCGTCACAGCTCAAAACATTCTCCCCGTCCCATCCGATACCGGAGGCAGCGGTGCTAGGAGCTAGGAAGGTATCAATTATCGTGCCGCTGAAACCATCAAATTTGTAAAACCAATCGGTAGCACCGCTGCAACCTAATAGATTCACCCCATCCCACGCAATACCGGAGAGAGTGAGGTTTGAAATGCTGTCTATTATCACACTACTGAAACCAGCGTGCTTATAAACACATTTCGTGTCGCTATCGCAGCTAAGCAAGTTCACTCCATCCCATGCTAGTCCCTGTGGGACATCGCCAGGAGATGGGAAGCTGTCTATTATCGTTTCACTAAAACCATCGTGCTTATAAATGCGGTTGGTATTAGGATCACAGCTAATCAGATTGCTACCATCCCACGTAATACCCCAGGATGTGCTCCCAGGAGTATTGATGACATCGAGTATAACATCGCTAAAGCCAGAATGTTTGTAAATCCTCAGGCCACAACTGCTTAACAGGTTAAACGGCATCCTGATCTACCCCCCTTCCCGGCAAACCCCAAGCTTCATGCCCCAAACCGCCGTTATCCCGGGCTGAACCCCCTCGACGGCGGTTGGGGGAGGGGGAACCCCCACGGCAACCGCGGATCACCCCCTCCGCTTCAGAACCGGGAAAAGCTCGTGCAACTTCTTGGGAACCCTCCTTATGCCGGGCGTCGGATCGTCCGGATCTAGCGCCCTCTTGTCCTCGTCGCTCAGCGGAAGCCCCGCCATCCTCTTTGCCATGATGGCCAGGAGCCGGTTGGGATCGCTCACGGTCTCGCTCGGCTGCTGCTGCAGTTGCGGGTTGTTGGCGAGCCACTCCTCCGCCTCCTCCTCGCTGAGCACCCTGAAGTTCCGAGGATCGGCCTTGACGTATTTGTCGGCCAGCTCATCCCTCACGCAGAGCAACGCCCACTCCTCATCCTCTCCCCTGGCAAGCCCGCCGTCGTAAACGATCGGCCCGAGGCGGTGCCTCTCAACCTCCTCGGCGTCGTAGATATCCGGATACTTCATCCTGGGCTGCCCGGGTATCGTGTTCCTGACTATCCTCACAAGAAGCAGCTTGGCCATGATTTGCACCTCCCATGATTTAAGGATTAAGCCTCATCGTATTCAAAGACCAGATTCGCCTCGGGCATAACGCCCGGCTGAGCCGACGGGGAGACCTCAAGCTGCAGAAGCAGATAGCCATCTATGATCTTCCCCGTCGTCTGCCCGATCGAACCCGGAAGCCTCAGCGGATTCGCCTGCGTGTAGTCGTTCACGTCGTTCATCGTCGGATGATCCGGATGACTCGCCGATGCCTCATCCCCCGTGACCCCCTGAACCCCGGTCGCCTGGGCGTAGTTGTCCACGAGTCCGCACCTCAAAACGCAGCCGGGCCAGTCCACCGGGCTTTCGACGTAAAACCTCACGTTGTTGATGAAGTTAGCCGGAGGCGATATGGCCACGGGGGCCACGTGCTTCCAGAACGAGTAGTGAAGCCCCGAACCCGGTATCATCACAGGGTTCGACATATCCTCCGCGTCGTCGTCCGCCGTCTTGAACCTCACCTTGCTGACCGCTTCCCCCGTCGGCGTGGCCCCGTGATACGAATAAACCCAGACGAGGGGCGCAGGCTCAAGAACCGCGTCAAACGTGAACTCGGACGTATAGCTTAACTTTTCAAGGATCGCGTCGAAAACAAACTCAGATGTGTAGCTCAGCTTTTCGAGAACCGCGTCGAGGACGAACTCGGACGTGTAGGCCACCTCAGCTCACCCCTCAACCCTCGTCATACTCCCACACGGCGACGATATCCGGCTGAATCCCCTCGGTAGCGCTCGGCGTGATCTCTATCTGCATCAGCAGATACCCGTCTATGATCTTGCCCGTCTGCCCGCCCGAAAGCGATCCGCTCAGGCTGAGCGGGCTTGACTCCGTGTAGTTGTTGGCGTCCACCATCGTCGGGTTGTCCACGTGGTTGGCCGAAGCCTCCGCCCCGGTCAGATCCGGGGCTCCGGTCGCCTGATCGTAGTTCGTTACCTGTGCGACCCTCAGCGTGCAGCCCGGCCAGTCAAACGGCTCGCGGAGGTAAAACTTGACGTTGTTGATGAAGTTCGTCGGGGGCTCGGTCGCATACGGGGCGACGTGTTTCCAGTATGAGTAATACGAACCCGAGCGAGGTATCTTGAGCGTGTGGTTGTAATCGAGATCGCTGTCGTCTGAGGTCTTGAACCTCACACGATCGACCGCTTTGCCGACCGGCGGATCTCCGTGATAGACGTATGTGACCACCGTTGTGGAAATCCATTCAAGCCCGTAGGCTCCGACATTGACCTCATCTATTTTCGTCGAACTGAAGCCCTGGTATTTGCGAGTCTCAGAGCTGCAGCAGATCAACAGATTAGACCCATCCCAAGCCAGCCCATCTGGGTAGATACCAGGCTTAAAGCTATCGAGTATCGTCGATGAAAATCCGCTGTGTTTATAAACATATCCGTTGTTATAATCGCAGCTCAACAGATTTGACCCATCCCACGCCAACCCGGCAGGGTAGATACCAGGCGAATCGAAGCTGTCCGTTATCGTCTCGGTAAACCCGTCGTGCTTATAGATCTTATTCTCCAAGTTATCGCAGCTCAACAGGTTAGACCCATCCCACGCCAACCCTTGTGGGCCGCCGTTCGGGGCGTCGAAGGAAACCGTTATATTCTCGCTCACCCCCCGGTGTCTATAGATCCTGTCGGCGCTAGAATCACAGCTAATCAGGTTCACCCCGTCGTATGCCAATCCCACAGGGTCGCTTCCTGGAGAGTCAAAGCTGTCCACACAAACCTCGCTGAAACCCAAGTATTTGTAGATTCTAGCAACTCCACCACTTCCAGACAGCACCATATATTTCCCAGGCATACTAACCCCTCCCCGCTAGATGATGACCGTTTTCTGATGGCCGCAGACCACCCCGAAATGGGCGTAGATCTTGAAACCGGCCTTCTTCACGAGCTGGCAGAACCTGAAATCCTCGCTCCTGTAAGTCTCATCCCAGTTCCCCAGCGTGAACCAGGGCGGGTTGATCGCCTCGAATACCCTCCTGTGTATCAGACAACAGCTCATCCCGCACGCGTCTATCTCCTCGATCCCCTGCCCCAGATACTCGCGGTATCCGACCTCGCCCTCGGCCTTCCTCAACGTCATGGCCACCCTCTTGACCAGACCGTCAACGTCCCGCTTCAGTGTGTAGGTGACCCCGCTTATCATATCGACCCGCGGCTGAAGCAGAAGCTCAAGGGCGTTCGGGGGAGGGATCGTATCCGAATCCACGAACCACAGGTAACGGCAGTCCGTCTTGAGGAACTCGCTCACGCAAAAGTTCCGCGCGTATGAGACGGGCTGCAGCCTCGTGGGGAACGGGAGGTATACCGCCAGATACGGATGCCGCGAGAGCCAGATAAGCAGCATCTCTACAAGCCCCGTCGCAAGCGTCCCCATGTTAGGAATGAAAAGCATAACCTCTTTTTTGCCAGGGCCGTAGGAAAGCACTCTCCTCCCCCCTCAGGTTCACGTCAACCCCGCCGACCGGCCCCCGATAGGGAGGCCGAACCTCGCTCCCATCCGGGGCTATGTAGTGAAGTTCAGCATACCCGTCCCTCGTTATGTAGCCGACTACATATGTTACCCCGCCTTCAGACCCTATACCCAGCTTCACCCTCCGCCTGAAGATCGGCGTTCTGGAGGGATCTAGCTCCAGCTTGAAGATCGTCCTCCCCGTCCAGTCCAGGACGTGAAATTCCCTGACCCTTGACCGGTCGATATCGCTGTATCGGATCTGCCCGTGGTAGAACTCCCTCCCGTCGTCGTAAACCACCTTCCACCACCCCAGCGTCCTCCCCATCCTCTCCCGCTCTATCTCCTCGATCGAGACCGGCGAGTAATCCCGCTTCCTCCTGAAGAAAAGCATCATCCACCTCCCAGATTCCTCCTGATATGCTCAAGCTCCTCCGGCGTGTAGACGATATCGACCGCCGTGTAAGGCCCCACCTCGGGGGGCCTCACCATCTTCCCCGTGTTAACGTCAACGTGGTAAAGCGTCGCCACGCCCCGCTCCACATACCCGCACACGTAGACCATCCGCCTGACCTTCCCCGAGAAATCCATCGTCGTCCGCCTCCTGAAGATCAACGTCTGCCCCGGCCTCGGCTCGATCTCCATGATCTTCCTGCCCGAAGGGCTTAAGACCACAAACCGCTTGATCTGATCCCGATCCAGCTTCGAATACGGTATCTCGCCGTAGCAATACGCCCTCCCGTCCTTGTAGTAGGCGATCCACCATGGGGCAAACATCGCTCACACCTCATCATACTGGAACGTCAAGACCTCGGTCGGCAGATCGCCCGCCGATGCCGCGTCCGTCACCTCCACTTGAAGGATGACGAGGCTCGTTATCGGGCCGGTGTTGGGGTTGTCGATCGACCCCGGGATCGACTTCGGCGATGACTGGGTATACGTCGCCATGTCCGTCTTGCTCGTGACGGCCGGATGGTTCGCCGTCATCTCATCCCCCGTCACGCCCTCCGTCCCGGTCGCCTGGGCATACGAGCTTAGATCCGGCGTCTCATCTGCGACCCACAGCGTGCAGCCCGGCCAGTCGATCGAGCCGTCCGAGTAGAACTTGACGTTATCGATCCGGTTGTCCGGGGACGTGTCGGCGTTCAAGTAGATCGATTTCCAGTATGAGTAGTTTGAACCCGAGTCGGGTTTGACAAGCGGTTTGGTGAGATCCTGCGTCGGGCTATCGGTCGTCTGGAAATACAGGGTTGTGATCGCCGTCGCCGTCCCCGGCGCAGGCCCGTTAAGCTCATGGATTGACACGGTTGCAGGCATCTTACTCTCCCTCCTTTGTCAAGAGTTTCCAGGCCACGACTATGTAGTTCGCGGCCCCGTCAACTCCCCTCAAAAGGATGCTCTCGGCGCAAAGCGGAAGATAAACCATGAATCCGGCCGGGATGATGATCTCGTCCTCATAGTCCGAATCAACGTCGTCAACGTCATACTTGCCCCTCAGGGCGAGCGTCCCGCTCCCGAAAACGTCAACCCTCATCGCCCTGAAGCCGAAATCGAGCTTTATGTAGTCCGTCCCCACGCTCCCGGCAAACGACAGATACAGATTCACTTCCCCCACCTCCGGGGCGTCACATACCAGGCGATGAGCTGGAACCAGACCGGATAATACGTCGCCTCATACCTCATAACCCTCGCGTATCTCGCCCCCATCTTGACATCTATCCACTCGCCCGACCTCACCAGTATCGGCTCATCCCACTCAACCCCGTCGATCGAAAAGGAGAAAGCGACAACGCCGTTCGCCGCCGCGAGCGTCACGACCTTCGTGACCTTATCGAACTCGATCTCATACCACCCCTCCGGAGCCTCGCCCTGCCAGACCTTGTAGAGAAAGCTGAAGTAATGCGAGTCAAGAGATCCCCCGCCCGGAACGCCGTGAAGGGCGTTCACCAGAAGGCGCATGAACGCAAGCTTAAGCTCGGTCAACAGCAGGCTCATACCACCCTACCCGTCGCCCTGACCGTCACGACCTTCAGCGACGGAACCCCTATCCTGATGTAGATGACTCCCCTCACCCTCTTACGTCCCGTCATAATACGGATCTTCCTCCTCGGCGACGGCCAGATACGGCCTCGTCGCCCAGACGTATATGATGCCTCCCTTCGACTTTATCGAATCGACCGAAAAACCGGCTTTCTCAAGCTTGCGCCTCAGGAAATCCACGCAGAAAACGGAGTGGTGATAATCCCCGCGCCCGTCCCTCGTCTTCGAGCAGCCCGAGAAAAGCTTGAAGTTGACCCACTCCCAAAACTGCTCCGGATCTCCGCTCCGCGTCAGCCTCGGATGCTCCTTGACCGGGAAGGCGAACCTCTTTTTCCTCCTCGTAACGAGCCTCCAGAGCCACCTCAGCCGGTTCGGGGCCATGCTCCTCAGCGCCGTCGCCATCACGTAAAGCCCATCTGGCACCTCTATGTAGAGCCTCCCGCCCGGCTCAAGGAGATCGTAAAACAGCTTGAAAAGCCCGTCGATCCAGATCCACGGTATATGCTCTATGAAGTGAACCGCCCTGATCTCCGCGAACTTCATCCCCCGGAGCTTCATAACCCCCTCGTTCTCCTCCGGGGGGTAATCGTGCGGGGCAACCAGGGCCAGTATATCCCCCCGAAACTCCACGTGGGGAGCCTCGGGATCAACGTCCAGATGCAAATACCCCTCCGTGGGGTTGCCCCCCGATCCGACCTCAAGCTTCAGCTTCTCCATCCCTCAACCCCCTCTCGATCCTCCTCAAATCCTTGAAAACCATCTTGGGCGAAAGGAGGCTTAAACACCAGACGTTCCTGCACGGGGCATACCAGCAGCGGGATCGCCCGCACTTGATGAACTCCCTCGTCCAAAACACGACCCCCTCCTTCCCCCTCGAATACGGGAGAAGCCGCACCCGCGGATCTGTCGGGCCGAAGACGCCGTATACCCTGACGCCCAAAGCTCCCGCTATATGGAGCAGACCGGAATCGGGGGCCACAAAGAGATCCATCGCCGCGATCCACTTCATGACCTCCCTCAGAGGTCTGCCCACGACGGCGATCGTGTTGGGTATCTCGGGGACGGCGTGGGAGTCAAAGAGGAAGATGTGCCAGTCGGTCTTCTTCCTCGCGTATCTCACGTGATCGACGACGTGATCCCACGTCCTGTATCTCTCCGCCGCCCTCAACTGATACCCAACCCTGAACCCCTGAAACATCCCCCTGACCGTCTCGACTTCCTCCCACTCCTCAGCCGTAAGATACAGCGTCGGCGCCCTCCCATCCCAGGGAAGCCCGATCGCCTCAGCGTATACCTCCTGTCTCGTCTTGACGATATCGGGGGCGACGGCGCTCTCATACGCAGCGCAGGGGCACTCGTCCGGCCTCGTGATCGACAGGACGACCTCGGAGCCTTTGGGGAGGGGTTCGTCCGGGCCTAAGACCTTATCGACGGCGGGGTGCCCGAGGAAAAGGTCGGGGTAAAGCGTCTTGACCCAGATCTCATCCCCCTCCCCTTTGTGGATCTCAGCGAAGATGGAGATGGCAGGCTCCAGCATGACGGCATCCCCGATGCCGGGGATCGTCCGGATGAAAACGTATATCATGGCGACCACCCTCAGCCCAGGAGAGACGGAACCGTTGACATTATCCTGACATCCACCTCGCCCGCCTCGACTATCCCGTAAAGCGATTTGCCCGGCTCGACCGTCACCCGCCGCCCGCTCTCGGGGAAGACCGGGACGCCGCCGGAGACGGTAACCCCCTCCTGCCCTATGAAAACGGTCTGGGCGGGATCTAGGTTGAAGACCTCAAGCGTGATGGGGTAGGGAAGGGAGTTGCGGTAGATCAGCGTCGGCTCAGTCCCGATCCGGATCGGCTGCGTCCTCGCCATGACATACTGCTGCGTCTGCCAGACGGTTATGAAGTAATCGAGACGCGCGATGAGCTGCAGAAGCAGCTCGGCCAGGAGCACCGTGTCGCAGGAGTAGATGTGCCTCCCCTGCTGCAGCAGCTCGTCCACCGACTGCCTCAGATCGGCGTATCGCCTCAGCTTGGGCAGATCCGCCATCGCCCATCACCTCTCAAGATACCCGTGCAGGACGACCTTGATCCTCCCCGGGTTCGTATCGTCGTCGTTCCTTATCGTCACGATTATCGACGTGTGCCCCTTGAACCTCCACGGAACGGGAAGCTCGTTATACTGCTGGTTGGGCTTCACCAGACCGCCAAGGACGGGGATGTAGTCCTTCTGGAAATCGGTCTGGGTTCCCTCGTCGCGGATCTTGATGCTGAAATCCTGTGAGCCGCCCGACTCTATGTAGACCGAAACGGCAGTCCAGATGAAATCATAGGGGCCGATCGTTATGGCGGGCTGAGTCGATCTCTCGCCGCCCGCCGGTATCTCGCCCACATCGACGGGGACGAAAAACGGTATCTGAACCCTCCTCAGATCGTTCATCGCCATCCCTCCCCGACAAAAAGAAGGGGAGGGGCCTCATCCCCTCCCCTCCAACGGCTCCTCAGCCCTGAACCGGAGCCTTAAGCAGGCCCGCCAGATACATCGTAACCGGGATGATCACGTCCGAGGCCGACAGCGTGATATCCTCCTCGAAGACCAGCTCCGCCCTGAACGTCCTCTTGTCGGTGATGTAGATCGGCAGGCTCAGCAGCGGCTTCCCGGCGATCGAGGGCAGGCCGTTCTGGTATATCCCCACGTTGACGGAGCCGCTCGTGGATGCGACGTTGGCCGTGCCCCAGATCCCGTAGCCGGACGCGAACCTGGTGAGCGGCCCGCTCATCCTGACCGACGAGCCGTCCAGCTTGAACTCCAGGTAACCATACTTCAGGATCGCGTTGGCGTCCGTCCTGCTGATGTCCGCCGGTATGTGGACTCCGATGTCCAGGACGATCAGCTCCCAGCCGGAGGGCAACTGCCCGGGGGTGGTCATGTTGGTCTCGCTATCCGGTTTGAGGTTCTCGCCGCCCCACGCCGAGACGACCACCTGGGGCCTCAGGAGATCCTGGAAGAAGATGTAACGGGTGCCGCCCGCGAGCGTCGTGCCGGAGGTCGGGCGGATGTAGACGGTATCGAAGATCATCCCGTCATCCCACGTCTCCACCCTGATGAAACCGACGCCCCGGACGTAAACCTCTCCCGGCTCCCTTCCCTGGGCGATGACAGGCAGATAACCCAGCATCGTTTCACCTCCTTATGTGGAAACCGGCTTGGAGATGAACCCGTAGAGATAGAACCTTATCGGCGTCTCGGCCGAGAGCGTCGCGCTCCTGCCGAAGACCATCTCGACCCTGAAGTTCAGCCGGTTCGAGATCCTCACGGGCAGCAGCAGGTTCCGAACGGCGGACGGGGAGGGAACGCCGACCTGGACGATCGTGTTGTCCGCGGTCGTCCCGTCAACGGCGTGATCGCCCCACATCCCGAACCCGATCGGCCACGCCCAGGTGGGAGCGTGACGGTGAACCTTGTTGACGCCCGTCTTGAAGATCAGCGCCGAGCGCTCCACGATCTGGAACGCGTCGTCCGGATCGGTGCCGGGCAGCAGCTCCAGACCGGCCCTCACAACCCACATCATCCAGCCCTCGGGGAGCTTGCCCGCCTCGGTCATGTTGGTCTCCCACTTGGACTTGCCCGAGATGTTGGTGAAGAACTCGAACGTCTGACCGGCGGAGATGCTGGTCGGCAGCGTCACCGTGTCGTAGATGACATCCTCAACCCATTGCTCCAGGGCCAGAGGCCCGATCCCGGGGATATACACGACCCCCGGAACCACCGACGCCGTAGTCCTGACCTCCCTGGGGGAAACCGCCCTGACTTCGTTCATCCTCGATCACCTCCCTCAAAGAGCGCTGGAAGCGGCTACCTGGAAAGCCCCGGGGAACTCGACCGTGGGCGGCGAGGGAAGCGGCTCGAACTTCTCAACCCTCCTGGCCGTGATTATCCCGAGACCGCTCGTTCCGCCCTTCTCCTCGCCCAGCATCTCGCCCAGAACCCTCATCCCGACAAGGGCCACCGAACCCACGCCGAACGCGAAGCCCCACTCCGGCCTCCTCAGCGTCCTGCCTATAAGCGTCCCGAGCGCGATCCCGACGCCCACGGTTACCAGATCCTTCAGGGCGCCCTTGAACCTCTCCTCCTCGCCCTCGGCCTTGCCCACGCGGGACAGCCAGTCGGCCGCCTTCTTGGCCAGAACCGCTCCGCCCGCGGCCAGCAGTCCGGTTATCGCCGTGTTCTTGAGCGTCTCAGGCTCAAGCCCGAACGTGCGCAGAAAATCGAGCTGGCCCAGGAACCCGAGGCCCGACACCCCGCCAGAGGGGGCGAACCTCTTACAACGCCTCACATACTTCCCCAAAGCGGGGCTATACACTTCCTGCCACTCAACGCACGTCCTCTGAACGCCTGTCATATCTCCCATACCTCCTTCCTCAAGGGTTTCGCCGAGAGTTGGAGGCGTCCCTTCGAGGAGCAAAACCTCCTCAGCCATCGCTTAACACCCCCTTACACGACCCTGTAGCCGGGCAAAGGCGACTTCCCGACGAACCGGACGCCCCGTCCGGGGATGTAGCAGTAGTAAACCCCGAACCGGGTGGCCGTGCAGGTTCCGGGAGGTATCACCTTGCCCAGCTCTCCCATCCTCGCCCGCTCCCTCAGGGGGACGTATGTCTCCCCAAGCTCGACCCCGGCGGTTCCGCCCGGGGCATACCTCTTGCAGCGCCTCACATACTTCCCGAGGGCGGGCGAGTAAACCTCCTGCCACTCGACGCAATGCCAATACCTCCCCTCAAGCCCGCTCACCGGGCCTGTGGGGTAGTGAGACTGGTATCTCTTGCACCGCCTCACATACTTCCCCAAGGCGGGGGAGTAAACCTCCTGCCATTCGACGCATGTCCTATACCTGCCTTCAAGCATCTCAGACCAACCTCCTTCCGATGGGTCTGGGCGGAGGATAGGGTATCAACCCCATCCTTTTCGCCGCCCGAATGGCCCAGTTGCATTTGTTCGTGGGGTCGGAGGGGTCGGCGTATTGAAGGGCGAGGAGTATGCACTCCCTGACCGCCTCGTCGATCCCCTTCCCCACGATCCTCTTATAAGCCTCCGAGTATTTGCCCAACTGACGAAGCCTCTTGTAGGCGGCCTGCAGCCCCGCGCAGCTCAGACATCCCTCCCGCGTGCAGATGGGATAGTGGGGACGGCCCGGATCGTGAGGGGTTCCGTGCGGAAACAAAAAGCATTTCTCCCCCTCGCGCCTCAGAAGCTCGTATCTCTCCCACATCCTCTCCGGCTTGGTCTCCGACCAGGGCCGCCTCGTATCAACGCATCTGAAGATCGACCTCATCTTATC
>Ga0190354_1000121_pt1 | contig 12649 bp, 11 predicted proteins | sample 4872131213_MG_FD_163436 | JGI IMG/M metagenome (GOLD analysis project Ga0190354, IMG submission 163436) | Hydrothermal vent microbial mat bacterial communities from Southern Trench, Guaymas Basin, Mexico - 4872-13-12-13_MG | ecosystem: Environmental > Aquatic > Marine > Hydrothermal vents >...
CCTCTAAGTAGCTGTACTCTGGTCCATAAGGATCGGAGTTTGGGCAGTTTTGCCTCAAAATTTTCAAGTTCAGCCGGTTTGGCCACCAGTCAGTTATCCACCTTTTTCTATGCTTGGATTCCTTTCCTTCCATTTTTCTCACATCCATATATACTCTAAATTCTTTCCGGATTTTAAATGTTTTCTTTTCCAAGGCGACGGCGGGTATTTCACTTAACGTTCTGAGCGTATCTGAAGTCCCCCAAGGGGGAATTTAGGCGAAGGTGCAAAGCACCGTAGCCAGATACGCTCTGTTATACGCCGTTCCGAAGTACTATTCTTCCACTTCTTTTGAAATGTTTGCCCCACTAAAATCTGGATATGCAATTTCTGTTCTTCTCATTATAAAAATGTTTATGCTAGAGTCGCTTGCATCCATTATGTTTATTTTTGAATCTTCAAGAACAAGTCTTTTTACCTCACATTCACTAATGTCCACGAGATTAACTATAGAATTTTTAATATGGAAAATACTTAAGTTTGCATTTGATGCATCAACCCTGTTTGCATTTACATTCTTTAAGACTAATGCATCTCCTCTGCTTTCAGAGAAATCGAGGTTTGTTATTATTTTATCTTTGTAAGATTTTCTTCTAAAATTTTTTCCTGAATTATCCTCACTTAACCCACTATTGACAAAATATTTTAGTGCATGAAATATTATTTCTAAGTCACTCATAAGCGTTGAGAGATATTGGATAACTCCTGATTCTCCTTCTTCGATATTCTTTATTTGTTTTCTTAACTCCCCTTTTGCTTGCTTGATAGATTCTTCATTATCCAAATTAAATTCTATAGCTCTTATATCTTTGATATCAAAAGGGATTTTCTCTCCTTCTTTAATTAAGTGGACAAAAGGTTTTCTGGTAATGTGCCTCAAAGCTAATTCATAGAAAACATTGGGGTTATGGAAGGACAAATCGGCAATGAGTAAATCTGCATTAGCTATAAGTTCAACTATTTGAGAAGTAATTTGTCCTGGAATCGAATACTTGTCAGCTCTAATCACCTCATATCCAAATTTGTTAACAACAGGGTTAATTATTTCATTCATAACTCTATCAGCATGTTTTCTCACATCGCTATCTTTTTCACCTATGGGACCTATCACAAAACAAACCTTCTTCATGGTTCTAATCCCCTCATTTTAGGAATGGCATATAACATTTCCAGCATATACGAAGTTTCGGCATAGCCGATATTTGGGCGAACGAAGTGAGCCGTATACGCTGTGTTATCTGCTGTAGCCTTAAATCCCATATTTCTCCTCCCTTTTTCTAAATGCCTCTTTACCACCTTCTAAGATTGGCATGATATCTTCACGTAGATTCAAATCTTCTAACGTTCCTAACTTATAAGAAATTTTGTTATTCTTAAATTCTGCAACAATTACCTGTTCTGCATCAGTATTGACAACAAGATTTGCGTTATTTGTGGCAATTATAATTTGTCTTTCCTTTTTAGCCTCTCTAAAAGCACTGACAAGTTCACCATAAATAAATTTGTTGTCTAAACTCTCTTCCGGTTGATCTATAATCAACGGATAATCTCCCTCTGCTAAAAATAGCTTTAACAAAACCGTCCCTTTCTGTCCCATTGAGAGTTTGTTAAGTGATATTCCTTTAAAAAAGATTTCTGTGCCTAATGAAAAATAATCCCCAAAAGTCCATTTATAGAAGTCGTAACTAGTTCTTGTTTTCTTTAAGAGTTCTTTATTCTCAAATATTTTTTGGATGAATTCCTCAAGTGAGCAAACTAATTCCTCTAAAGTGTTCTCAGTAATCGCAGTCTCCAGTATTTTAGCACATTTTCCTATTTCATCTATATTGATTTTTCTCTGATCCAAAATATCCGACCCAAATTCTATAAATCTGTCCTTGTCAAAGTAGATATTTGATTTGAAATCGATACCACTCATTATTTCACTTTTACCCGTTGAAAACACGTCAATAACTTCTTTATAATATTCCTTCCATTCCCAATATTTGCTTAAAAGAATTTTGTATTTTCCCGTTCTTTCACTTTCAAGCGATTTTATTTTTCCTTTTTTCTTCTCCAATTGTTCTAACTGTTCTTTTAAAGAGTCAATGTCGGCTTTTATACCCTCTATTTCTTTAAGAAGTTCGGCATGTGTTTTTTCAATTCCAGAAAGTTGACTTAATTGCTCTTTCTTCTTTTCAATCTGTTTTATAACTGCCTCAATTTCTTGGAGGATAAGTTCGAGTGCTTTTTTAATTGCACTGAGTTGAGGTTGGGAATCTAATCGCGGAATTGTCAGATTGATCATTAACTCCGATAATTCATTATTCAAATCGTTTATAGTCTTATTCGAAACATCCAAAAATTCTTCCAGTTTACTTGCAAATCGTCCTAGCTTAGCTTTAATACCTTCAAGTTTGGAATGCTTTATTCGTAATTCAGTTTCCTCTCTCTTTATTTAGCTTTTCAATACTTTCTTTAATGCCCTCTTCCATACTTTCTGTAAGTCTTTTGAGTTCGTCTTCTTTATCTTTTAACTTTCCTTCTTTGATTCTCTTTTTACCTTTAATTTCTGCTATAATTTCCTCCTTGGTATCTTCTTCAAGTTCGTATATCTCTCTATTAATTTTGTCGATTTGTTTTGTAATTTCATTTATCTCGCCTTTTAACAGATCAAATTTCTCTTTATATCTTCCTTCTCTCACCTTTTTATTACTGAAAATGATTTCCTCTATCTTCTTATCCAGTTTTTGTCTATCCCCGCTGTATTCTTCTATCTTACCTTGCGGGAGATATGTAACCCTTGTATCCTGAAAGAAATTTTCTTCTGTAAGTTTCTTGGAAAATTCTCCAATATCTTCTCCGATGAATTCTATTTTCACTTCTAAATCTTGTTTCTGGTCTTCAATTCTTTGAACAAAGGAATTTCTATCTTCTCCTGCTCTTCTACACCTATCTTCAAAACAATTTGCTATCAGATCTAATAGTGCTGTCTTCCCACTTCCTTTTCCGCCTGTAACAGCAACTAAGTTTCTGTTTAATGGTATCTCCTGCTCCTCAATTGATAGTTCATCACTTATCCATGAATTGCTGATTTTTATTGAATCTAATGTGTAGATATTTTTTCTATATTCTGGATTTTCTGGTTGGATCCTAACTCTTTCCTCGGGTTCGTAAATTATTTGCTTTAGTCCCTCAAAAGTAGGATCTGCTTTAATCCAGCAGAATCTATCTTCATCGGGTTTACAGAGTTTTTCAAATGTGTGGGCATCTGAGTCATGGATGCAAGGTTTTAAAGAACCAAATTCTCTTATAAAATCTTCAGGGCTTAAATCTCTTTTTCCCAATGCCCAGTTCCGGGTATTTGGGTTTGAAGAAAATATTGCATGCGATTGCACAAGAATTGTTTTTCGTGTTAGATGATCCTGGCCAGCCCAATTGATTGAGTCCCATCCTTCCTCTTCCAACACCAGAAGATATTTACCGGCAAATATTGATTCTTTATTCCTCAAAACTTTTATTATTTCATCTAAGGATACTGTGATGTTTTCACACCCAACGATGTAATCAGATTTGCTCCTAAAAGTTTCTTGATGCTCTTTTAAAGTTCTCCCTATTTCCTCTATATTTTCTCTAGTAAGTTTTCTTGTTTCTCCAGTATGAGTTTTTATATGAAGTTCCTCAAGAAATTCACTCTCAATTCTATCTGCACCTATTTCGTCGCTAAAAATTACATGGTAATTTAGTCTTCTATCTGCAACAAATTTGTCAAGCCTAAATTCAATATTCGGTAGAATTAAATCAAAATTTTGGAGCCTGCCTCTCCCTCTATACTCTAATACTTTCTTGTAGCCCTCAATACTGAAATAATCAGTTATACCTATTACAGAGACATCTGATACTTTCTCAAGTTCGCTAATGTACTTTTCCCATATATTGAGTTGATATTTTTTCTTCTCCTCTTCGCTGAGCCTAAATTGATGATGGAAAGAGGCTGGTGTATGGACATGCAAATCCCATTTCCCCATATGGACCCTCTATTCATTCAAATACCCTCCTATATCTTTTAACAAGGCAATGGCAGATAACTTCGGTATATCTGCATTACTGCGTAAATAACTCCTATTTGGCATTATATCCGCAATATTGCGTATATACATCCCTCTGGATGAAACTCCCATCTCCTCGTTTTTTTCTTCCTTTCATCCTTTTACGTCTCCTCCATTCTCTTTCTCAAACAACCTGTCCAACGGACTTTTAATCTTACCTATATCCTTGTTACTCACATGCGTATAAGTAAGTATGAGTAAGTATACAATTATTGCATGACCCAGAATACCTTACCCTCTTGCTCTACACTCCTCAGCTTACCTTGAGACTCCATATTCGCCAGAACCTCACGCAAGAGGTGATAAGGTATATATAAATCATATTCATCCTTCATTGCACTCCTTATCTCTTCCAGATCCATTTTACCTTTACCTTCACCTTTACTGGTTCTCTTTTCCATCAGCTTCTCCACCAGTTCCATCATATCCTCATACGCGCTCCACGGATAGATAATCCAGCGCCATTCGGTCATGAGCTCGCCATAGAAATCAGGCATAAAAGACGAGGAAGTTTTATGCTGCATGGTTGCGGTCTTTACATCTGAGGGCTCAAACGATTTCACATATTCAAGTGCGAATTTTATACTGTCCCCGGTATCGGTCACGTCATCGGCGATTAATACTCTCCTGCCTTTCAATTTCTTCTGTGCTACGCTATCAAGTCCAAATTTAAGCTCCGCAGCACCCGTAACAGTGGCTGTAACACCCCAGTGTTCCATCTTCAAGCTGAACAGGTCCTTGACCATGAAGAAGTCGCACAGTACCCGTGCCAAATACCAGCCACCCCGCGCTATTCCCACAATCACTTCTGGCATGAATCCCGCCGCTTTTATTCGCTCGCTTACATCCCTGCAGAGGTTATATGCATAATCCCAGTCAACAACCAGGCATGTGAACTTATCCTTCATCTTTCTTACCCATACTTCTTAAACTAATAAAACATTTACGGTATGAATATGGGAGATATGGGAGAAGAGCGGGAACTGGATAAATTGGTAGAGGAGCGGGAGAATGAACTTATAGAGTATCTCAGTGAGCTGGTGAAGATACCCACGTTCGTACCTCCAGGTGAGAATTACGGAGAGATTATAGATTGGCTCATACCCAAATTCAATGATTTGGGGTTTAGATGTGAGAGGATAGAGCTACCACAGGATGTTGTGCATAGAATACAGGATGATACAGAGGGACTGAGTGGCAAGCGAGTGAATCTTCTTGCAGTCAAGGATTCAGATTCAGGTTCAGGTTCGGGTTCAAGTTCAGGAGCGAAGGAAACCCTCGATATATATACGCATCTTGATGTCGTGCCAGCAGGCGAGGGATGGAGCACACCACCGTTCCTCACGGTACGTAAAGGCAACAGGATATATGGACGCGGCGTTGCTGACTCAAAGGGCAGTGTCGCCGCTCTTTTAATAGCATTGAGCATAATGGAAGAGCTTGACCTTCACAGCAGGTATAATATACGCGTGGCATTGACCACAGATGAGGAGATAGGTTTATACTCCGGTTTATGCTATTTCGCAGATGAAGGGCTACTGAAAGGCGATTATCTACTCTGTATGGATGGGGATAACGAAGGCATCTGTATAGCAACGAACGGAGTGATGAACTGGGAGATAAGAGTGAATGGTAAATCGTGCCATAGCTCCACACCCTTTTTGGGTGTGAATGCGATAGAAAGAGCGAAACTGGTGATTGACGAGTTAGAGCGGTTGAAAGAGCGAGTGGAGAGTCGCGAATCGGAAGTCCCCTGTAGCCCCTTTATGACACAGATAACAGGGCAGAAGCACATAAAACCGGTCTTTAACCTCACAATGATCTCCGGTGGTGTAAAGGAGAATATTATACCTCCGAGTTGCACATTACGGGGCGACCGGCGGTATATACCGGAGGAGAATGAGACGGAGGTGGTGAAAGAGCTTGAAGAGGTTCTGCAGCGACTGAAATTGGAGCATGAGCTTGATTTTGAACTTCAATGTCATCCTGGATTTCCACCTATGTACACCAGTCCAGATACAGATTGGGTGAAGGAGGTTCAGGTTGCTGCTTCAACTGCCTTAGGCGGTCATAAACCGATAACAGGTGTGCAGGGCGGTCTGGATGTTGCTTATGCAGTCCAGAAGACTAAACAGCCGGTATGTGCATTTGGTGTTGGCAGTTCTATGGAGAGCAATGCGCATGGCGCGGACGAGAATATCAGAATAGAAGACTTGAGGAATTACGTTAAGTTCCTGGTGATGCTGTTGCACGCGCGAGTGCGAGAATGAAGTTATACAGGTTTCCCGGTAGTGGTGGTAGTAGCGGTGCGAGTAAACTCTTCGTTGGGGGGTTGCATGGCGATGAGGGCTTATACACTGCTCCTATCTTGGAAACGCTGGCATCAGAGGTAGAAGCAGAATTAGAATCTGAAGTAGAAGTAGATGATAATGATAATAATGGTGATGTAATAATTGTCCCTTCGCTCACCATGGGTGGCAGATACATAGGTGTCCTATCAAAAGGGTATTACCAGAGCAGGGAGGGCATGATACTTACAGGGCTCATAAAGCGGTACAAACCTTCTTTCTATTTCGAGCTCCATGCTTATGGTGAATCTTCATATCCCAGGCTTACGAACCCTGAACGTGAGAAGATAGAGGGAGTACCACCGTTCGTAGACCTTGATGACCATACTCATAATCATATACTTCTGGGCTCCATCGCGCCAGTTTTGAGGAAACTATTCAGCACACGTGATTTCTGTCTGACAATCGAGCTTCCGAAGAGGAGAAGTGATGAAGACGAGGTTAGAGAAGAGGTACTGGTGATTTTACGTATCGGACTGCGGAGCGAGACAAGGGCAGAGATGCTGACTCAACTGAGGAAGATGTACCCTGATGCGCTAAGGAGGGCAGAGGCACTATTTATGCAATACTATCACTCACGGCTTGAGCCATTTGAGCCATTTTAGGTTCCTGGCTTTTAGCTTTCAGCTTTCAGTTTTCAGAATTTTATAATACTAATTTCGCAATAGCGAAATAGCAATAGAGATGGTGATTGAGCGTAAGAGTGTGAAGAAGAGGAAGAGTGAAAGTGAAGAGGGGAAGATACTGCAGGTGGCATTGGATGTGCTTGAGCTGGATAGGGCGATAGAGATAGGTAAAGAGAGTTTGGAAGGCGGTGCCGACTGGCTGGAGGTGGGTACGCCACTGATAAAGAGTGAAGGTATGCATGCAGTGAGAGTACTGCACTCGACTTTTCCGGATGTACCGATAGTAGCAGATATGAAGACGATGGATACAGGCGCGATAGAGGTGGAGATGGCGGCAAAATCAGGCGCTTCGGCCGTCTCTATACTCGGGCTTGCCGATGATGCCACCATCCGTGAGGGAATAGAATCGGCGCATAAGTACGGGATTGCTATCATGGTGGATATAATGAACACAATAGACCCGGTGAAGCGTGCGAAGGAGATATCGGAGATGGGTGCTGATTATATCTGTGTCCATGTGGGGATAGACCAGCAGATGCGTGGGTTAGACGTGCTGAGCTTATTAGAGAAAGTTAGTAATTCGGTGGATATCTCTCTGGCTGCTGCTGGTGGTATGGATGCAGTAACGGCGTCTAAGGCTGTGAGTCTCGGCGCTGATATAATAATCGTGGGTGGTAACATAACGAGGTCAGCGAATGTGAAAGAATCGACAAAAGTGATAAAAAGGGGCATGATGACAGGGGTCAGAGAAGGTGAGCGAAGGAGAGGAACAGGAACAGGAGGGAGAATGGATGACGAGCTCTTTAAACTGTTCATGCAAGTATCCACACCCAATATATCGGATGCAATGCATCGAAAGGGTGTATTGCAAGGTATAAGACCTCTATTTAAAGGTATAAAGCTCGTTGGTAAAGCAGTCACGGTACAGACCTACGAAGGTGATTGGGCAAAGCCGGTGGAGGCTACGGATGTCGCAGGACCTGGGGATGTAATCGTAGTCTATGGGGGCTCGAAGGAGGTTGCGCTATGGGGCGAGCTGGCATCATGGAGCTGTAAACAGAAGGGCATTGCAGGTATTGTCATTGATGGTGGTGTGCGGGATGTGGAGGAGATAAGACGGATAAAATTCCCGGTATTCGCACGATACGTAGCTCCAAATGCGGGTGAGCCAAAAGGGTTTGGTGAGCTGAATGCGGAGATAAAATGTGGTGGCGAATATGTCCGACCCGGAGATTGGATAATAGGAGATGATAATGGTGTGGTGGTGGTGCCAAAGGAGCGTGCTTATGAGATAGCGAGACGAGCAAAAGAGGTATGGAAGAATGAGGAACGGATAAGGGAGGAGATAAAACGTGGAAAGACATTGTCTCAGGTGCTTGACCTGTATAAGTGGGAGAAGAAGCAATAAATAGTAGGGGCTATTTTGATGGGTGTTTCAAACTCTTTCAAAGTGTACTTACTTCCAACTTAAACTTACCCGCGCAATGGAGAAGTGAGAAGGCAAGAAAAAATAAAACGCTCATCTCCTCAACTCATAGGGAATCTGGAACAATATGACGGATGCGAAACTAAAATAAAATCTTTTGAGTTGATCAAGAGCTCAAAGAACGAGATGTATTTGCCCAGATAGTGTTTATCATACTTTTATAATGATGATTTTCCCTATTTTGCTCGTGACCCTAGTCTATTGCAGCAGCTTGAGGTGGACGTGCTACCGGCGTTGTCCACGGCGAATGTACGAGCTCTACTGCGCACTGTCATGCCGCTGTCACAGCTAACGCCTGATGCAGCCAGAACACTGGTGACCAAACACCAGAAACATAAAGAGAGTGAATTGACGAATGTCTATGCTGAATTTGATGCTAAGCTAATATTAATATGACTTTGTCAAGTTACATTGGATCTTTGAATAGTCATTTTAGTCCATCCACAATCTTTCCTAAATTCCTATTGGCATTCCTCTGCTTCAATCTCGCTACTCGCACAATCTCATGCTTATTCACTTCTGTACTACGATAGTCAGTCATTTCAAGGAGCTTTTCGCCCTTTTTAGAACGCACAATCACCGTTGAATATCCATCCGGGCTGCCAACCGAGCCAATAGAGATGTCCGCCAGTCGTGATACGAAATCGGTACAGAATGCGCAACCTTCACGGACGTGACTCGCAAGTTCACCAACATCGCATGAGTACTCACGTCCGTTACTCGCGATAATAAACCTCCTATGGCTTATCTGCGTCTTAGCCGCTTCGTCAAGCTCGATCCCGAATCGAGTCCTTGTGAAGTCCTTCAGCCCTTCATAATCGAAACTCTCGAAACAGAACAGTCCCAGAAGAGTGACCTCCACATTGCCACTACCACCACTACCACTGCCAAGCTGTTGCCGCTGCTGTAGCTTCCTCACTGCACGAACCTCACAGGGCGTTCCTACTACTGCTATACGCTTCCACTCGGAGTGCAAATGTAAAGCCTCCTCTATCTTCGGTATCATTGGCACACGGAGATACTTCGTACCACTTGCCTCTTTTATCTCTTCCACATCCGCGGTGATAACAGCTTCGGATTTATAACCACTGATACGCCGCACAATGAGTGCAGCATCAAAGAGTCCGTTCTCAATCCCGGAGGTGAGTAGAGCGGTGACCATGCCACCATCCTGACCTCTAAGCGATGATTTACCGGCGACTAAAGCTGAGTGGACACCTATATACTCATCTCGCTCACCTTCCAGGTACCGCTCCTCTATCGCTGTTATATCCTCCGGTGTTGTTGGGTATATACACCTGTTCAAGCGAATTGCATCGGTCGGGCACACGAGTGCGCAAGAGCCACAGCCGATACAGTCATCCGAGAGCTCTTCATAGGGTGTCCCCACCTTACGCTCAACACCGCGACCTATAAAATTTATCGCCGATACACCCACCAGTTCCTCACATACTCGCGCACACAGCCCACATAGGATACAATGCTCATTCTCCAGTGTGAAACGTGTATGAGGCTCTGACACGCCATATTCATGCGCAAACTCCTGTATCCGCTTCTCTTCCGGGCACCGGGCGAGGAGTAGTTCAATCAGCATCTTCCTTATCTCTATAATCTCCGGCGAGTTCGTCCTCACCTCCAGTCCTTCCTCCACCGGGTAATTACAGGCAGTAACAACTCTCTTACGTCCATGCTTCTCTATCTCAACCGAGCATAGTCGGCATGCACCAAAGGGCTTTAATGCGGGATGATAACACAGCGTGGGTATATAAATGCCATTGATGCGTGCAACTTCTAAAATCGTCTGTCCTGGTTCTGTATCCACCTCTTTGTCGTCTATCATTATCTTCATCTCTTTGCTCTCCTCTCTATTACCCGCTCTGATTCCGGCAGCGGTGGTGGAACTGGCTTGCCCGATATCTTCGTCACAGCCCTCACTTTTGGCGGGCAGACTTCAAAACAGATACCACATTTTATGCATTTCCTCTGATCTATCACGTGTATCTTCCGCTTCTCGCCCTGTATGGCGCCAGATGGGCAATTCTTCAGGCATAACATGCATGCTATACACTTATCCGGCTGTACATAGTACGAGATCAGGTCTTTACAGACCAGTGCAGGACATCTCTTCTCCTCTATATGTGCTTCGTATTCTGCTTTGAAGTATCGGATAGTGCTCAGTACGGGATTTGCTGCCGTCGTTCCGAGTGCACACAGCGATGCGCCCTTCATCACGTGCGCTATCTCCTCCAGCAGTTCTATATCTCCTTCTTTACCCCGTCCTGCAACTATATTATTCAGTATATCCCTCATTCGTTTCAGACCCTCACGGCATGGCACGCATTTACCACAGGACTCATCACAGAGGAAATCCACGAAGTAACGCGCTATGTCCACGATGCATGTGTCCTCAGCCATAACTATCATACCGCCGGAACCCATCATCGAGCCCAATCGAGTGAGTTCGTCGAAGTCAACGGGTGCATCGAGGTACTGCTCAGGAATCACGCCACCAGAAGGACCGCCAGTCTGAACCGCTTTGAACTTCTTACCACTGCGAATGCCACCGCCTATCTTGTATATTATATCACGCAGTGTTGTACCCATCGGCACTTCCACCAGACCGGTATTATTAACCGCACCCACGAGCGAGAAGATCTTCGTACCTTTACTGTGTTCGGTACCAATAGAGTTGAACCAGTCAGCTCCTCGCTCTATTATCAATGGTACATTCGCCCATGTCTCTACATTGTTTAAATTACTTGGCTTCTCCCAGATGCCACTCTCTGAGGTGTGAATATACTTCGGTCTCGGCTCGCCCACCTTACCTTCTATGGCGTTCATCAGGGCACTGGACTCACCGGATACAAAAGCGCCTGCTCCTCTATGGATACAGACATCAAACTTGAAGCCAGAACCGAGGATATCATCACCGAGGAAGCCGTATTCCCGTGCCTGGTCAAGGGCTATACTCAGGTTCTTCACTGCCAGTGGATACTCCTGCCGTACGTAAACGAAGCCCTGATGCGAACCTATCGCGTAAGCACCGATGATTAGCCCCTCAAGTACCCTGTGTGGGTTCCCTTCCATGAGTGACCGGTCCATGTAAGCACCCGGGTCACCTTCATCGCAATTCACTATCACATATTTTGGTTCACCGGGCGCATTTCTCGTTGATTCCCATTTCCGTCCTGCTGGGAAACCGCCACCACCGCGTCCACGTAAATTCGACTTCTTCACTTCCTCCAGTACTTCCTCTGGTGTCATCTCCTCCAGCACCTTAGCCAGTGCCTGATAACCGCCAATGGCGATATAATCCTCGATATTTGTGGGTTCAATTACGGGGTTATCGCCGAATACAAGCCGTGTTTGATACTTATAAAATGGGATATCTGATTCGCGCACTATTCGCTCACCAGTATTGGGGTCTGTATAGAGTAGGCGTTCAACGATTTCGTGCCCTTTTATGCTCTTACTGATTATCTCTGGTACATCCTCTGGTGATACATTGAGATAGCATATATCATAGGGATAGATGGTTACTATCGGTCCTCTCTCACAGAATCCATGACAGCCAGTCCTTCTGAAACTCACGGTATCAGATAAGCCCTGTTTCTCCAACTCCGCTTTTATTGCGTTGGCGACAGCATTGCTACCGGTAGCGCAACACGCAGTACCGGAACAGAGGGTGATGAGCGGTTTATCAGGATCACGCTTCGCTAATATTGCACTCTGTAACGCCAACAAATCCTCCTTACTCTTAACTCGAGACATTTTCTCCTGCTACTTATAGCTCTGTAAGAGGTCCTCCACCCCCGACGGCGTTACCTTGCCGTGATAATCTTCATCTACCACCACTACTGGTCCCATAGCACAGCACCCAAGGCAGTTCACACGTCTAAGGGTGAACCGCATATCTTGCGTAGTCTCTCCCTCCTCTATACCCAGACTCTCCTTTACGCGGTCCATAATCCTGGGTGCACCACGTACCTGACATGCAGTACCCAGACATACCTGTATTACATGTCGTCCAACAGGACTAAGACTCATCGCCTTATAAAAGCT
>Ga0190354_1000122_pt1 | contig 12628 bp, 16 predicted proteins | sample 4872131213_MG_FD_163436 | JGI IMG/M metagenome (GOLD analysis project Ga0190354, IMG submission 163436) | Hydrothermal vent microbial mat bacterial communities from Southern Trench, Guaymas Basin, Mexico - 4872-13-12-13_MG | ecosystem: Environmental > Aquatic > Marine > Hydrothermal vents >...
GTACAATTACCTGAAATTGAAAAAGTTGAAGAAAAGGTTGAGCAAGCAAGCAAACTTGTTGAAATCAAAAAATTAATTGAGAAAAACGCTAAAAAGACTAAAAAAGCAGAAAAGAAAAAAGAAGAAAGAAAATGCCCATACCCCTTCGGATATTTGAAGGAAATGCCAATACCTGAAGAATGCCTTACATGCCCAAAAATGCTCGAATGCATGCTCTAACGCGTTAAACTTGGCTTCCTTTTCCAGTTTTTGCTTCGTTTTTATGCTTTTTAAGATATTCCTCTCTAATTTTCTCCGACAGCTTACTGTCCTCAACTATAAATGCTCCTCTGTAGCCGCATTCTCTACACTCCCATAATGACCATAGCTGGGGAAGACCAGAAGACCAGAAAACATTTTTTGAACCGCATCTGGGACAGAAGATAACCCTTTCCTTTTTCTTCTTCTTACTATTATTCATTGCCATTCCAGCTTAGAGGATGTATATGCTTTCTCTCCAATTCTTAAGAATTTCCTCGCATCTCTTCTTTATTTCAGGCTTCTTCGTTTTTTCTTTAAGTTTCTTCAAAAATTCTATTCTCTTTTCAGTTGACCTAAGCTCAGCTTCTCCTCCATAATATAGTTTCCCTTCGATGTATTCTTTCATTTGATAAGCCTTCTGGACAAACAGGCTTGCTGCGTCAACTGGGTCCTCAACAGCATATTTGTTCGCCCATATTGCTGCTTCCGCCTCACGAAGCTGGGTTAGGCCGTTGATTTCTTTTATAAGCCTAATGTACGTACGTAGAAAGTTGTACTGCCCTGTTGTTTTCAAAAGTTTGAGGGCTTCTCTAACCTTCTGTTTAAAGTCTTGGCTACCCGCTATTCTCAGTCGATGTATATGCCCGGATTCTATTGCTTTCCTCGCCCTTTCAACCTCGTCTTTCGTATAAATTCTTTCGGGAAACTCCATTTCTATCCTTGTTACTAGGTTGATTGAAGGGTTTATTGTTTTTGCTCCATATCGAATCTGGAACATCGTCCTTTACTTCGTTGAATGATATTACGATTTTGGAAGCACTACTTTTATGTAAAAATGAGAAATTAGACCGGGGAGAAGGCTTGCAACGGGTTTCCTTAACAAGCAAGTTTTGCATACTACTCATACTACTTATTGTAATCGTAAATGTAACTGCAACAAACATTTCTGAGGCATGCAACCAAACAGAAAAGGCAGTTTCTCTTTTAAGGTATCTCAGCAGCGGCATTTTATCCCTGCCAAAAAATGCCTTTAAAGATTTGAAACTTGCAAATAGGAAAAGGAACGTTTTATGTAACAAAGTTGATGCCGTAATTAATCAAGTTGAAGAAGGTGCATTCAAGGGTTCTTTAAACAAGTTGACAAAAGACATTGAAAAGGCTGTTAAAAAGTGGATTGTTAATCCGTGGAGGGAATGCCTACTTAATCTAATTAAGCGTATAATCAAAGTTATTGTCAAGTGTTATCATGTTGATTTTATACCTCCAACTATTCATGAGGTCTTATGGTTCCCAGATACTCCGGAATATGACGATTATGTCTCTGTTTTGGCATATGTCACCGATTGCTGGAGCGGAGTTGCCAATGTAACTTTAAGCTATTCTATTGACTCAAGAGAAAGTGTCAACCTAACTATGCAGAAGAAGAATGATGATTTGTATGTAGCAGAAATCCCTCCTTACTCATATAATACAACAATCACTTTCTGTGTTTATGCTTGGGATAACGCTGGAAACGTTAACGTTTCGCAAACTTACTCCTACATCGTAGGCGATTTTCATCCACCAGCCATATCATTTATTGAACGTATACCAGCGTGCCCAAATTACAACGAAACCGTATTGATTTTCGTTAATGCAACTGAGCCGCCAGTAGCCAGCGGCATAAAAGACGTTATTCTTACCTACAACAATGGAACTGGCTGGTTTAACGTTTCAATGAATCCTCAAAATAATTTATATGTAGCAGAAATTCCCGCGACTCCTTACGGAACAGTTGTCCACTATAGAGTTTACGCCATTGACAATGCTGAAAACATAGAGGTAGTGGACACATATTCATACATTGTAGATGACCGCTTTCTCCCAACAGCCAGAATCGACGCCCCAGCTTATGGAGAATACTTGTCAAATGTAGTTAATGTGGAAATTTACGTTTACGACGATAATCTTTCCTATGCTCAACTAACTGTTAATGAAACTGTTTTAGCTTCTTGGAATGAAACTGGAACATGTATTTATGCATGGAATACTACAGCATTCCCCGACGGCGTCTACATTTTGAAGGTTGATGCTTACGATAAAGCTGGAAACCGTGGTGAAGCAAAGTGTACGGTTATACTGGATAACACAGCGCCTACGTTTGGCAACCTTACTCGGATTCCTTCCGAGCCTTCAGTTAGCGAAGAAGTTAACGTTTCCGTGCAAGTCTTTGAAGAAGGAAGCGGAATTAGAAATGTTACCTTATGGTTTAAAACTAACATTAGCGAATGGAAATCGTTGAACATGACTTTTCAAAACGGAAACTAGGTAGGTGCAATTCCTGGTCAGGCTGAAAATGTGATGGTCACCTTTTATGTTGAATGCTATGATAATGCGGGTAATTCTGCGCGAACTTTCGAATATGTCTATAGTGTTGGAGGAAAAGAACAACAAGTTACCGGATTTCCATTAAGTTGGCTACTTTTAATAATAGTAATAATTAGCATAGCAATAGGTTTAACTACGTATTTCTACAAGTTCAGAAAGAAAAAAACGTATAGAAAAGACTGTAGCTTTAATTTCTTTTAAATAAATTAGGCTGCTATTGTGTACACTTTTATTTTTCTGCTTCTGGAGACAAACTTTACAATTCCTTTTCTTTCAAGTTCTTCGAGGAAATCTTTAGCGACGCTTATTCTTAAGTCGAGTTTGGATGCTACTCCGTAGGGCGTTATCACCCTCATTTTTTTAAGTTCATTTATCAAGTCATCTTTTATTTTTGGTAGAAGAACGTTGGCTGTTTTCTTTTCTTTCCCCGCAAGCCGGACCTTTCTCTGTTGTTCACGTTGCCTTCTCTGAAGTTTTTCCATTTGTGAAAGTGAAAGCTTCTTTTTCCCGCCCATAGTGCATCACAGAGTAGAGAATACTTGGTTACTAATTAGATTTTCGAGTTACGCTACTGCTGTTACTTCAACTTTCCTTGTTTTCTGCCACTTTTCTATTGGCATACTACATTTTTTCTCTATGTTCGCCCTATGGACTTCTTCTAAGCCTGTGGATTCTTGATATGAATTGGAACGGTTTATTATATAGTAAGATTTAATATATATTTGGAGGGATGATGAAAACCTCCAAATTACATATAATCCCCAATGGATTCTCAGCGAATTCCTCATAAGGCTTCAATCGTTTCGATGATCTCTGTAATTTCCCCATTTTTGGTGAAAACGGAAAAATAAAAGGGAAATGCGGTTTATTCTCCAACTATTTTGTAAACTTTATCGTTTTCTCTTGCTCGCTGATTAACCTTTAGTCCTATTATTTGGCCGGCTTCAGCCCGTTCTATATTTTTGTGTTCTATCTGCATGGATTCGACTTTTTGTTCAAAGTTTGTTGTTGCCCCTTTAATTAGAATCTTGTCACCTATGCTTAGTGGAGCCTTTAACTCAACTATGGCTACGCTGATTTTGGGGTAAAAATGTGTAACTCGTCCAACTTCAATTAGGTTTTCTTCACTCAAACAGACACCACGTAGATTCAGTACTGCCTAGAAGCAGATATAATTTATTATTGTTAAAAAGGAAGGGAAATTTACTTTATGGGTTTGAAGTATTTTATGTCGTTTATTGTTCCTTCTCTTTCCGTTTGCGGTTTAAACACAGCTTCTACAAGCATGCCTATTTTAACTTCTTCCGGTTTCACTTCGCCAATTTTGTGTATTAACCCCCCATAGGCTCCGTTAAACTTTATTAGTGCGTAAATTGTTGGTTTTTCAAGTTTTTTCCCGTGTTCATCCAAGTATACAACTGTATACGTGTAAATTTTCCCTTTAGTTCCAACGTCAACCCATTCTTCAATTTTTTCGAAGCATTCTTCGCAGTAAAGCTTTGGTGGAACACATATTTTTCCGCATTTTTTACATTTAGCACCCATTATCCGGCCGTTTTCTTTCAATTCTCTGAAGAACCTTTCGCCTGCAATGCCCAACGTGTATGCGTAGTCAGGCTCCATGTGTCCGAACCAATGCCTAAGCTTAAGCGGATTAGTAATTTGGTCTGTTGCCATTACATTTCACCCTCCTTTATCGGCTTAAAGTATAGTATGTCGGTTATTGCCCCTTCTCTCTGTTCTGGCGGTTTCCAAACTGCCTTGACACGCATGCCGAATTTAACTTCCTTCCAGTCAATTTCACCTATTTTGTGGAGAATTCCCATTCCCGGCGAAGCTCCGTCAAGCTCTATGACTGCAACTATTGTTGGTTCTTTAACTCTTGAAGCATCAGCAGCAATAAACGAGACTGAATAAGTATTTATTTTTCCAGTATCTTTCACGTAAGTGTATTCGTCTATTGGTTTGAAGCAGAATTCGCAGAAGACTCTTGGCGGAACAGCTATTCTACCGCATTTTTTGCAAACACTGGCCAAAATTCGACCATTTTTTAGCTCTTCTAGGAAACGGCTCATCGCAATGCCTGCACTCCAAGCATATTTGGCTTCTGGCTTATATTTCACCAAAGGAACAAGTCCAGCCCTTAAATCGGCGGTTTTTATCCTTACACCCGGGTACTCCTTAATTTTTTCACTCATACTTTATTCCTCCTTAACTTCTCATTATGATTACTGAGCCGTACTGCATTAGGTCTCCCCAAGCTTGAGCAAGCCCTGTTCTGGGGTCGCCTGGAACCTGCCTTTTTCCAGCTTCTCCTCTGAGTTGCCAGAATATTTCGCAAACCTTCATCATTCCAGCGGCAGCTATTGGATTTCCAACTCCTAGCAAGCCTCCGGACGGGTTAATTGGTAAGTCTCCGTCACGTTCTGTTACGCCTTCAACGGTTAGTTTTGGCGCTTCACCCTTCTTGCAAAGTCTTAAGCCTTCCATATGATGTAGTTCTTTATAGTCGAATGGATCATAAACTTCTGCTACATCAATTTCTTTCGGCGGATTCTTTATTCCAGCCATCTTATAAGCCATTTTAGCCGCACATTCCACGTATTTCGGATAGTAAAGGTCTCTGTTCGTCCAGTAGGTTGAGTCTATTGCCCATCCGACTCCTTCTATCCATACGGGATTGTCGGTCAGCTGTCTTGCCATGTGCTCAGATGTGAGGACAATGGCTGCTGCTCCATCGCTTGTTGGGCTTATATCTAATCTTTGAACAGGCCAGCATAGTACTTCTGAATTTAAAACGTCTTCAACTGTTATTTTCGCTGGGAGTTGGGCGCAAGGATGATCTAGAGCATTGCGCTTGTTCTTGACAGCCACTTGGGCTATTTCTTCCTTCTTTATTCCGTGAACATGCATGTATCGGTGCATTTCCAAAGCAAATATCCAAATGAGAGTTACGCCGAGCGGTCTAGCCATTATTGGGTCAAATATTGTGTGAAACGCATAGGCTGGATGAGGGAAGCAGCTTGACATTTTCTCTTCGCATATTACTAGGCACGTGTCAAACATTCCAGATGCTATATGCCACCACCCAGCGTTTGCAGTGAAAACTCCGGTTCCGCCTCCAACGTAAACGCGCATATAGGGTTTCTTGCGTGCCCCGGCGCCATCAGCCAAATACTCACCTTTCATGTGAACTCCATCAAAGGCGTCAGGAGCTGTTCCAAGAACAACAGCGTCTATATCTCTAAGTTCAAGTCCAGCTTGGTCTAAGGCCATTTTTGCAGCTTCCCAACAAAGCTCCTTACCTGTCTCCTTTAAGTTTCTTCTAAAAAGCGTCATTCCAGCTCCAACAACTGCAACTTTCCTCTTACCAAACATTTTCTTATCTTCCTCCTAACCACTTAAAACTGCAACTGCGCTTGTTGCTGTGGGTATTCCTCTCCAAGTTTGAACAACGCAAGTTTCAATGTCTTCTATCTGCCTCTTTCCCGCTTGGCCTCTTAACTGTAGAACTGCTTCCAGTAGCCTCTGCAGTCCAGAGGCTTCTAAAGCGTAGCCCATTCCAAGCATTCCGCCTGAAGGATTGACTGGCATTTCTCCGTCGCGTTCTGTTACGCCTTCCTTGACAAGTTGGCCTGCTTCACCTCTTCTGCAAAGCCCTAAAGCTTCCATATGCATCAATTCTTTGTAGGCAAACATGTCGCAGACTTCTGCGAAGTCGATTTCTTTAACTGGATTGTTTATTCCAGCCATTTTGTAGGCCATTTTAGCTGCAAGTTCTGTGTGAACAGCTCTTCCCCAATCTCTAGTTTCTAAGCAGGGCGTTTCGGTGCACCATCCAACTCCTCCAACCCATATGGGTTTGTCTGTAAGTTTTTCGGCAGCGTCTTTAGAAGCCACCACAAATACTACACAGCCGTCAGAAATGGGGCTGATTTCAAGTTTTTTCAGTGGGTAAAACTGGATTTCTGAGTTTAGGACGTCTTCAACTGTTAGTTTGGCTCCATAGCAAGCATGCGGGTTTGCCAGAGCGTTTCTCTTGTTTTTAACAACTACTTGGGCGCATTCTTCAGGTGAAGTTCCTGTTTCGCAGAGGTAACGCATCATTTCCATGCCTGCAACATAGTATGGGTGTCCGCCTAAAGGTCTGTTCAGAATTGGGTCAAAGGCAAAGTTAACTATGCCTTCATAGGTGAGTATGTCTGACGCTTTACTGTGAGCCTCTACAGCTACTACGTCGAAATGGCCAGTTTTGATTAGCATGTAGGCTGTTGCAAGTCCGAAAAGACCGTCAGCCGAGACCGTAAACAAGTTTTTCAGAACTGCGCCTAGCTGATCTGGAACGAACTCGTCGAATATGCTGAAACCTTCCCAGTAGTCTTCTGCGCATGTAATAAAGGCGTCAATATCCCTTCTTGGATTAACTCCAGCGTCTTCATAAGCCCTAACAGCCGCCTCAAACATTATCTCCTTATAGGAAAGCTCTGGGGTCACTGGCTGAAAACCAGCGCATCCGACACCAACTATCGCCACTTCTTTTTTCAAATTTTACACCTCAACTTATGAAGAAAATAGTTCACATAAAACTTTCGAGAAAACCAGAATACCGCAATAAATAATTGAATATAACATTAAAATTAGACATCTTAAATTTAGGAGACTTAAATGGAGCCTAATATAGAATATTTCATTCAGATGCTAAGGTCTATGGATGGTTTCGGAGTTTTTATAGGAGTAATTTTAGAATCAATTTTTGCTCCTATCCCGTCTCCACTTATTCCATTAGCCGCTGGAGCTCTGTTGATAACTTCTGAAACCGCCTTTACCGAGGTTATTTTTCAATGCTTTATCTTTATAGGATTATGGGGAGCGTTTGGAGCCACTGTTGGAGCATTAATAATCTACATAATCGCCTATTACGGCGGTCGGGCGGTAATCGGGAAATACGGGAAATATTTCGGTTTTTCATGGGAAGAAGTTGAAAAATTTCAGAGTAAATTTGAAAGAAAAAGATATGATGAGGCAGTTCTTCTTCTCTGCAGAGTAGTTCCAATAATTCCGTTGTCTCCAATATCCATTCTTTACGGAGTAATTCGCTTTAACCCTTCCAAGTTTACGGTTCTAACGTTTATTGGAGCTTTACCTCGATATTTTATCCTAGGATTTATGGGATGGTACTTTAAGTCAGCTTATATGCAACTTGCCAGCCAAGTAGGATTTTACGAAACAATAACGACTCTGCTTATAATAGCATTAATAATCGTAATCATACTACTTTACAGAAGAGAAACCAAGTTTACTGTTAAACTTTATAAGTCTAGGTAAAGTCTTCTATATTCTCAAAATTAATCATCGGAGGTTAATGTTTGAAGGGAAAGCCCTTGGCATCGATTGTTTCTGCGGGTTTATCTAAATTTGGAAAATTGAAAGGCTTGTATGCCCGCGAAATCTTCGCTTTAGCAGCAAAAGAAGTCTTTGAACGTTGCCCAAACCTAGACCCCAAAAAAGACATTCAAGCCTTATTCATTGGGCATATGGGGGAATCCTATGAACATCAAGGCCACACAGGCGCAACAGCAGCAGATTGGACGGGGCTACTGCACATACCGGCTACAAGAACTGAATGCGCATGCGCAAGTTCAGGTGCAGCCCTACGGGCGGGAATATTCGCCATAATGTCGGGACTCTACGATGTTGTAATGGTTGGCGGAGTTGAAAAAATGACTCATAGAACAACACCTGAAGTAACCGAATTCTTAGCCATGGCGTCAGACTACCCCTTCGAACAGTGGCACGGCATAACATTTCCAGGATTATACGCACTGATGGCAACAGCCCACATGCACAAGTATGGAACCACTGAAGAACAGTTGGCAATGGTCGCGGTGAAAAATCATCACAACGGATTTTTGAACCCAAAAGCTCACATGCAAAAGGAAGTTACACTTGAAAAAGCTTTAAATTCACGTGTAATAGCTTGGCCGTTAAAACTTTACGACTGCTCACTAATAACTGACGGAGCAAGCTGCCTAATACTGACAAAGCCTGAAATAGCCAAAAAATTCACCGACACCCCAATTCACATAATCGGCTCAGGCCAAGGAAGCGACTTAATAGGAATTTATGAAAGAGAAAACTTCACATCCCTTGTGGCTGCAAAATACGCTGCTAAAAAAGCCTACGAAATGGCAGGAGTAACACCTAAAGACATAGACGTAGCAGAAGTTCACGACTGCTTTACAATAGCGGAAATAATTGCCTACGAAGACTTAGGCTTCTGCAAACCAGGCGAGGGAGGTCATCTAATAGAGGAGGGAGTAACCACACTTGAAGGGGAACTCCCAGTCAACACAAGTGGGGGACTAAAAGCAAAAGGCCATCCAGTCGGGGCAACTGGAACGGCTCAAGCCTACGAAATATATCTACAACTAACTGGACAGGCAGAAAAAAGACAAGTTGACAATCCGGAAGTGGCTTTAACCCATAATGTTGGAGGTTCGGGCGCAACTGCAGTAGTCCACATCTATAGGAGGGAATGAAATGAGCGAAGCTGAGGCTGAACCTTTTACTATTGAGCAGTTTTATCGTTTTATGAATGAAGGAAAACTTATGGGCGCTAAATGCATAAAATGCGGAAAAATAATGCTTCCTCCAAGACCAATTTGTATTCAATGCTACTCAGAAAATCTTGAATGGATAAAGCTAGAGAACAAGGGAAAACTTTTGACCTACACGATAATTCATGTTGCCCCTCCACAGTTCCAGCATTTAGTTCCATACGCAGTTGGCATAATAGAACTTGAAAAAGGCCTAAAGCTTCCGGGAATGATAAAAGGTATAGACTTTGACAAAATTAAGATAGGAATGGAACTAAAAATAGAAGTTGAGCCCGTAACAAAGGAAGAAGCCGAGGGGCAAGAGTGGCCTACTTGGCCAAAATATTACTTTAAACCGGCATAGACAACAATTCTGGACATTTCATATTTCAGCTTTAATCTCCCTTTTCAGTCTTTCAAAAAATTGCTTCATGTACTTGAATCTCTCTTTGGCAATTTCTTTCGCTTTCCGAGTATACAACCTATTAGGGATATATTTGAACTTGGTTTCAAATTCAAGGTTGGGAGAATGCTTTGATGGTTCTATTATTCTTCCGTCATATTTGCCGCCTTCTAAGTTCTTCTTAACATACTCGTCTATTGGGATGTCTAAGTAGATTTTTTGACTATACTCACCTGCAAGTATGTAGGATCTTGCTATTCCTGTGGCTCCTAGAACGTCAAGTTTGTCGGCGTCAGACAAGATCTTTGCTTCTATTGTTTCAGGTTTAACTGGGCTTCTATATCTGTGGGCAACAATGCAGTGTTTGACAAGTTTTATTTTATCTTCTGAATAGCCCAACTTCCTTAGAATTTTCTCGCTCATTTCCGCACCGAGAACCGCGTGGTCAACGCTTCGACTCTCCTTAGCCCTAGCAATGTCGTGGAGCAACGCCGCTGTTTTTAAGACGTCTAAATCAACGTTTTCCTCATACTTTGCCAAAAGCATGCATAAATTGTAGACTCTCATTACATGGTTTATATCGTGAGCTGGACTAGCTCCTTCCATTTCTTTTTTAACAATTTCGTAGAGTCTCTGATACTTTTGCTCCATAATCGCCAATTAGTCTTCTTAAATTATAAAATTTTAAATTTTCAACTGTTGATTATCGTGAGCGTAAATGTAAATGGCGTTTGGAATCCGCCTAAGTTTGTCAATAGAATCTAAAGCTTTACCAGCGTGATATAAAACTCCCGGAATATTTCTTTTTTCCAAATTTTCTTTTAGAGGCGCAGCGTCTCCGCAGTAAACGTAATTTTTGTCGTTTAACTTCACAATAACTGATTGATGCCCGACAGTGTGACCAGCAGTTGGTAGGATTGAGATTTCTTCAGTAAGTTTATACTTCCCTTTCAGCATAACGTAGTCTACGTTAACGTCGAAAAATTCGCGTATGTATGCTGCTTTCTGAAATCTGTCCGGCGCATATGCATATCTTAACTCATCTGCTTGTACGTAGAATTTGGCGTTCTTGAACAAGGCGTTGTTACCACAATGGTCAAAATGTAAATGCGTATTAACCACGATTGTTATGTCATCTGGCTTTAAACCGTGAAGGCTAAGCTGAGCCTTTAAATTCCGGTTTTCTGCACGTTTAACCTCGTAAAAGTGTTTATACTTTTCAGGGAGTTCTCCTAGGCCCGTGTCAACCAGTATTTTCTCTTTTTCAGTTATTATTAGCAAAGGCTTTAGAGCAGCCTCATATTTCTGTCCCTGATACTTTCCATATACAAGAAAGCTTTTATCGAGCGTAAAAGAACCGTTGTTAAGGAGGATAAGCTTCACCGCTTAGGTTTCTCCTCTTACCTGATTTATCTCCTTTACCAGTGGAGGTAAATCGGTCAGCGAAGTTATTATGCATGTTGCCCCGGCGTCAATTAACTGCTTCGCCGTGGAAATTCCCGTTGTCACTCCAACTGCATATGTGCCTAAACTGGATGCGCTTTTCATGTCTAAAACGCTGTCGCCGACCACTATAGCTTCTTTAGGTTCGACGTTTAGAAGCATCAAAACCTTCTGAAGATGCGAGGCGTCGGGCTTAACACTGGAAACACTTTCCCGCGTTACAACCACTTCGAAAAGATCTTTTAACCTAAATCTTTTAAGAACTTGCATCGTAGCGTTTGAGCTGTTCAATGTGAAAAGTCCGAGCTTCAAATTCATTCTTTTAAGTTCTTCTAAAGTTTCCTGCGCTCCGGGAATTAGACTTGTCTGACGAACAGCCTCAAGTTCAAACTTCTCAACTATCGACAAAGCTTTCTCTCTAACATCCTCGATTTCATCTCTATTTTTTCCATTGTTACGCATGAAAACCTCAACTTTCTTAAGCATATCAAAAACACTTTCATTAACAGAGAAAAGCGAAGGTGGAAAACCGGAGCTAACCAGAAACTGCTTAACCTCCGCCCTAACAACCCTATAGTCAAATCTAAACTCTATCAGCGTACCATCCAAATCGAATATTACAGCTTTCACTGGCATGTCATGCTTGCTCCATGTAAGGTTGCGTATGGAAGTCTCTCTATGAAAACCTTAAGCCCAAAATATATCTTGTGGTTTTCAGCTGAGTTGTCAAATTTAAATTACGTGAATAGATGAAGCTTTAAAGGAGACGTAGATCTCCTCTCCACGGTCAAGCTTCATCTCAATAAACGATCGCTTAGTAATTAGGGCAACAAAGGAAAGGCCTTCAACTTTAACCATTAAACTTATGAGAGAGCCCATATCGATGAAATCTGAAATTTTTCCTCGCAGCACATTCCGCATACTCGACTTAAGCGGACTTTTGGAAATAATTATGTCGTCCGGTCTAATGCCCACTGTGCAGTTTCCATTCTTTTTAGTTATGGCTTCAACAATAACTCCGCCGATGTCAATTTTGGCAATTCCCTCCTTATTTTCAACAATTTTACCATCGAATAGATTTTCAAATCCGACGAATCTGGCCACAAAATAATCTTTTGGTCTACGAAAAACTTGTTCCGGCGAACCGGTTTGAATTATGGTTCCATTTTTCATAACTGCTAGGCGATTGGCGAGTATGAATGCTTCAATCTGATCATGAGTAACATGAATTGTCGTTACCTTCAGTTCTTCATGTAACTTTTTCAGTTCGTTTTGCATTTTTTTCCGCATGTTTGTGTCTAGGGCGCTTAAAGGCTCATCAAGCAAGAGAATTTTAGGCTTTATAACCAATGCTCTGGCCAGCGCGGTTTTCTGCTGTTCTCCTCCGCTTAGCGTCATTGGAAGTCTATCGCGTAAATGTGAGAGGCCCATAAACTCCAGCGTTTGCTCAACTCTTCTTTCACGTTCAGCTTTGGGAATTTTACGCACTTTCAACCCGAACTCCACATTTTCAAAGACTGTCATATGCGGGAACAACATATACTCTTGCGGAACAAAGCCTACTCCCCTCTTTTCCGGC
>Ga0190354_1000124_pt1 | contig 12528 bp, 15 predicted proteins | sample 4872131213_MG_FD_163436 | JGI IMG/M metagenome (GOLD analysis project Ga0190354, IMG submission 163436) | Hydrothermal vent microbial mat bacterial communities from Southern Trench, Guaymas Basin, Mexico - 4872-13-12-13_MG | ecosystem: Environmental > Aquatic > Marine > Hydrothermal vents >...
AACCGAGCTACATAAGAATTTCTTAAGAACTTTGTTGCTTTAAAAAGGAAGGGATGTAAGGTGCCTTTATGCTGATTTCAGCTACGTTTTCGGTTGTAAATGTAGCTTAGGGTTTTCGCCAGGCTACGTCAAAGGTAAGTGTTATTAAGGTGTTTGCTTCATCTTAGTTTGCTTCATCTTATTTTGGGTGGTTTTTTGGAAGAAACTGTTTTGGAGAAAGTTAAGGAGATCGGAAAGAAACTTGACGAGCTAAGAGATTTTCTCGAAGACGTTTTCTTAACTAAGGAAGAGTATATTTTGTTGAAAGAGACCGATGAAATCATTAGGAACAAGCGTTTTAACGAGTTGAAATCCCTAGATGAAGTTTAAGGTTCTCCTTCATAAAAAGGCGGATAAGTTTTTAAGAGAACTTAAACCTGAAGAAAAGAAACGAATAATTGATAAGCTCAGACAGCTTGAAGATTTTCTAGTAACTAGGCTTGACATCGTTAAGATTGCTGGCGAAGAAAATACTTTTAGGCTACGCTTGGGAAATTGTAGAGCATTATTCAAAGTCTACGAGCAAGAAAGAATAATAGTTATCATAAAATTAGACATAAGGAAAAGAATTTACCACTAAACACACCGGAAACTGTTCTGCAAGCCTTAACGAAGCCTCTCGGCAATCATACGAAAATCTTATGAAAATGGAAAATTTAGACCGATATTTGAACGTACCCCGGGCTACCATATAACTTTGTTTTGTTGTGGATTTCTGTGGATATTTAGAAATTTAGTATGAATTCGATTGGATTATTTTTAGCAATTTTATAGATATCAAGCAATTTTCTCAGTAGGTTTTTAACTTTTTGGCTAAGGCATTTATTACTTATTGCAAATTAGTAACGTCAGACTGTTGTGTATAGACAATAGGTGATGCTTGTGAAGCAGCCTTCGGTTGTTTCAAAAAATTACCTTGACTACATAAAAGAACAAGAAATGGTAGAAAAAGAAATTTGGTCATCTATTGAAGTAAAAGGCCTAATGGTTATTGACTTTGGAGTCGGTGAATCAACAAAGAAGCTTGTTGAGCTTGGGGCAAGAGTGATAGCAGTCGATAAAGATAAGGAGAAACTTAAAAGATATTCTAGCTTAGATTTGTCATTAATACAATGCGACATAGTGAAACTACCATTTCATACTAAAATTGCTGACCTCGCTGTTTTTTACTTCACACTTCATGAAATCGACCCTAATTTGCATAAAAATGCAATTTTATCCGCACGAAAGTTTTCATCAAAAGTGATGGTAGTTGAACCTTCTCCAAATGGTTGTCCGACTTATAATCTATATGCTAGTATATGGCGCAGGGCCATGCATAGCGTCAACGAATTTGAAGATTATAAACATGCTTCTTATTGGAAACGGCTAATTGAAGATTGTGGCTTCAAAGTTATCGCTTTAAAAAGGGTAAGACAAAAAGTTGAAATTCCATTTATAATGCTAAAACAGTTAGTGCATGACACAATCAAACAATGGAAAAATATTGGAATAAAAGTCAAGTATATCCATGAAATGGAAAATTTTCTAAACTATGTAAAGAAAAGGGGAATGAGATGGTCTGATCTTTCAGTAATTATAGGTATTTGACGAAGGAATAGGAGCAGTTTTAGCCTTTATCGATATTGAAATTGGCAGTTCATTTTAACAAGAGCAAGGTTCTTTCCAAGACTTCATAAACGAAAAGAAAACATAAACTGGAAATAATGTTTATTAGTTGTGTTAACTGCAACACAACATTGCTAGTTGTCTTCAAAATTTTCTTATGAAAACCGAAATTTTGAACCGATGTTTGAACGTAAATCGGGCTACCATTTAAATCTGCTCTAATATCGATTTTTGTGGGTATCTTTGAGAAATAGAAGTGAGAAATTTACGCTGCATAAAGTCTCTATCGACGCGTAAAAGCCCGCTACCTATTTCATATAATGGCTTAGCCAAGTTTTCGCAAATGGCTTTATAAGCAGATTTCCATCTTTAGGGCAGTTATAATTTACAATTGTTGAGAAAAAGACATTTTTGATTTCGTCATTTTGCATATGCACTCATCTGGTGGGAACGCCGGCTTTTTCACACTTATGTTCGATTATTCTAACAAATAGTTTGTAGAGCAGAGTTATGAAGGGTTTGTACCATCTGCCTGCAAAAGAGTCGTCTATAAGCGAGTAAACCCATTTTACATCATGTTTTAGACATTTAACCAGCAATTCTCGGTAAAGCCCGCTTATTTCTTCGCATCCAAACCAATCTTCATTTTTTAATCTCCCCATAGGCACGAAGTAGAGTGGAACTATGAGGCTTTTTATGTCCTTAAGGTCATCGACAAGTTCTATTGTTTTGATGAGATCTTCCTCTGTTTCTCCTGGGACTCCTACAATTAATGTGCAGGCTGGAACCAAGCTGTAATCGTGCATTAACCTCATTCCCGTACGCACAACTTCTGGCCATTGTTCCGGTTTGAATGGATGCGCCTTAGCTGGCATAATCTTCTTGGCTAGCTCCGGCGAACCCGTTTCTATGCCGATTTCTGCACCCCACCATGGCTGCTTCTGCCTAATTATCTCCGCTATGGTTGCGAAAAGCTTTGGTTTGGCTGCGACGGCTGCGAGTGAACAGTGGCTCCATCCCATCCCTTCGCATTTTTTAACAACCAATTCATGCAGCTTAATTAGTTTCTCATCTTTTGGTATAGTGTTTGGCGAGCCATAAAGCATAACATCCTCCGCATGGAGGCATGCGCCAGTAGTATAACCGCTTTCCATGTTTACGCTTATCTCCCGCATTATCTTCTCGTAGGGATACCAACGCAGAGGTCTCAAAGTTACGCTGCAGAACTTGCATCCTCTTGGGCATCCTCGCCCAATCTCGATTAAACCATTTATGGACGGGGCCATAATGTTGGGTATTTCCTCTAGGCTAGGAGTTTCCTTTATGCTTACCTCATAATATTTGGGTAGCTCTTCATCTCTTAGGGCTGCCTGAACAAGTTTTCCAATAACTTTTTCTGCCTCTCCGTCAACTATGCAGTCTATTCCATATTTTTCCACAAAGTCTGGCTTGTACTGGAACTGCCAAACACCTGGTCCACCAATAATTATTTTAAGACCTCGCCTTTTGGCTTTCCTAATAGCTGGATTTTCCATTAACAAACGGAAATGTTTAGCTAGGAAAGGTTCGTTTTTAAGCACAGCCGCGAAAGTGCTTGAGGCTGGTCCTAATCCAAACGGATCCATGACGTGAATTCCTAAAACCTTAGCGTCATCAATGTACTTGTCTAAGTGATCTGGATCAACCGTCAGAACGTCGATTCCTTCTTTTATGAGCTGAGCTTCAATTTTTCTTAGTCCGTACGGTGCTGCTACTGGAATCCCATTCTTTGTTTTAATTGGTGGAAAGAATAGCCAACTGTAGAGCCAGTCTGGAATAACATTTGGAGGTGCACATGTGCCAAAACCAACAAATTCATGATGGTGATAATCGCTCATTAAAGTTCTATCGGCAGTTAATAGCACCTTAGCCATAGTTGTAACTCCTTTGATCTATATTTTTTTCTAAGACATTTAAATTTTGATATAATCATTTAGGAGAATAAAACATGTTCTCAAGGTAGCTTCATTATAAGATATATTTCAGTAATTCTTTCATCGAATTTAATTTTACATCCTTTAAGGAATCTATAAGCATTTCTGGATTTTTCCTTATCTCATCGAGATATTTTTCGGCTAGGGAAATTCCCTTTTTAACGAAGGCCTTTGTAATTCTCCTTATTAGTACGTTTCCTGAACCTAACAGTCTGTCAACTATTTCTTTTGAGAATTTTACACTGTGTTCCCAGCATTCGAATAGTAGATCCCAGTGGGCTTGAATCATCCCTTCCAGGGTGAATGTTTTCTCTTTTTCCAGTATGCTTCCTCCCATTGCTACGAAGAAGAGCGGAAAAAGCCATTGTTTTGAGCCTTTAAGTTCGTCTATTAGCTCTATGGTTTTCAGCACATCATCTTCATTTTCGTCTGGAAGCCCAATTATGAGGGTTGTGCATGGATACCAGTAGTTGTCATTAAGAATTTGCGTTGCTTGAACCACAACTTCCGGCCACTCTTCAGGCTTATATGGCCGCGGCTTTCCAATCATGTACTTTCTAATAAGCCTCGGACTACCCGTTTCCAAGCCTATTTGAGGCCCTATGTAGGGCTTTTCTTTGGTGTGGCCGCAAAGCTGGCTGATCTCGTGGACTAAGCTTGGATCCTGCAGTATTGTTGGGAAAGATGCATGTGCAATGCCAACTGATTTTATTCCCCCAACGTTTAAAGTTGACTTATACAAGTCTAGAACTGCTTCACGGTTGACTTCTATTCCCCTTGCACCGTAGCGAAGTCCATCATCCGTTATGAAGCTTGCGTTGTGTACGCCTCCGCGGGCGTTGACCATTACTTCTTTCAGTATTTTCTCTTTGGGAAAGCTTATCCACTTCCTCATGGTCGGCGTGCAGAACTGGCATCCCCGTCCGCATCCACGAGTTATTTGAACGTGGCCGCACCTGACTGGATTGACAATTTCCGGAATGTGTTCTGGATTGCTTTGCTTGTTGTATATAACTGGTGGAAGTTTTTCTCCTTCAATGGCCCTTTTAAAGACTTCAGCTGCAGACTCGTCTCCTTCTCCGATAAATATGGCGTCTATTCCAAGAGTCTTCATATCTTCTTCTGAAATTTGCCAAACACCTGGGCCGCCTACAATAATCTGTAAATGACTTCTATGCTTTTCAAGCGCTCTGTTTTTCAGTAGCTTTTCAAATTCTGTTGCCGTGCATGATTTTCCGCCGCCGAATAGGCTGCAAAGCGTGTGGGAGACAGGTGCGTATCCTCTCGGATCAACGGTTGTGATTCCGACAACCCTTGTTTCATCTCCTATGACTTGGTGAAGCTCATCTGGAGGTGTAACAACAACCTCATCTTCTGTAAAGCCGCCGGCAAGCAAGCCTGCCTCAATCTTCCTTAAAGAATACGACGCGTAAAGAGCCCTTCCATCATCAGAACGAATTTTGGGACATAAGACTCGGTAGAGGAAAAAATCAGGTATAAAACGTCTAGGAAGACAAGTTAGGAATCCTCCACCCTCAAATCCCCCGTAATCCGTGAATAGGGTTCTATCTGCAGTTAGAACTATCTTATAGCCTGTTTTCGTTAATAACCCCCATGTTTGTTCTTGAAGAATGTAGTTGTTATAAATTTTTTGTTTTTCATAACATTTAAATTTTGATATATCCTAATCTTAAGTGGTGAGCCCTGTATGAATCAAAAAACATTGGTTGACTTGCTTGAGCTTTTGCTGAAAAGAAGAAGGTCCTGGAACGTCGATACTAAGCTTAAATTCGTCGTTGGTAATACTGAGCTGGGCATGCTACAAGTTACGGGAAAAGTTGAGTATATGCCGTTAAAGGAAGGAACAGAGGCAGCGTCCACTCAAAGTTAAGTGCTTCTGCAGGGATAACAGTTGCCTACATTCGTTCACTTGGTCGGTGACTTTACAACTTCCGGAAAGTTTAACGTTAGGAAACAAACTGAAACCATAAATCACATTTTAAAGGAAATTCAAGAAAAAGGTGCAAAAGTGCTTGATGTAAGGGTAGGCATTGGAGGCCAAGAACACATAGTAAGCCTTATCTACATAATTCTCTACGAAGCTGAAAAAACCATCAATATGAAATGCTAACCAATAGAATCAATTTGTGAATGAAATGAGTCTAACCGAAGCCCTTTCTAACTTTCTCACAATCGCTTTCGGCGTGATTGCTGGAACTTTACTTACATGGATAATTAGCTATTTCATGGCAAAGAGAATGCTTCCGAAACTACTGAGATCTTTAAGCAAAAACCCAGAAATCATAAACGCGATACAAATACTAAAAGCAAAATCAAATACTGAATGTGACTCTGTAAAAGTCGGGAATGTCAACAATGATTGCGGCGTAGCACAAATCTTACTTGACGTAAGCAAATGTAACGGATGCCTAAAATGCGTTGAAATCTGCCCATTCGGAGTTTTTGAAGCAGAAGCAGGTAAGGTAACAATTTCTAACCCCAAAAATTGCCATCTTTGCCTAGTGTGTGAAAATCAATGCCCAACCGAAGCCATCAAAATAGTAGAGCTATCATCAAATAGGGGTAATATATCAAATGGAGCTGCAAGCTATCTTTTACTCAACTTTACATACGTAGGATTAAAGACTTTTATTTCCGCTCTTCCTTGGATTTTAACAGCACTTATAATTCTGCTTATAGCCATATATCTGTGGTACCGCAGGAAAATAAGTGAGGAAATTATTTCTTCCCGATAAATTCTTTAATGACTTCCCCAATAGAGGCTCTAAGTTTCTCCCGAAGATTTTTTAGCAGCTCTTGACCTTTTTCTGTTAGAGAGTAGCATTTTAATCTGCGCTTTCCTCTCATAATCTGTCTGCTTACTGCGTAGCCTTCTCTTTCAAGCCATTGAAGGAAAGGATAAACTATGCTTGGCTTCAACTTACGGCCAGTCAGTAATTTAAATTCCCTAATAAGCTCATATCCGTGTCTCGGCTTAAGGGACAAGAGCCAAAGTATAATGGGCTTCTCGAACCCTCTTATGAAAGCATTAATAATATTAACCATATCCTCATCCAGCCTAAATATTATAAATTATGACATATCAATTTTGTTATTTTTAGAACAAAAACCAGCCAAATTTTAATATGCAAACAACCATCATCCTATTAGGTCAAGTTGATGTCTGAAGCCGAAAGAGACCTAATTAAAGCGATTATCAGAGGAATAAGCCGATCAATAATCCTTTGGCTAGTGGATCAAAAACCGATGTCCGGGTATAGCATAGTAAAAGAAATGAAAAGGTTAACTGGACAAGACATACATTCAGGCATAGTCTACCCGCTTCTATACGAACTAGAAGAAAACGGGCTAATAATAGGAGAATGGAGCCAAAAAGGCAGAAGACGCATAAAACACTACACAACAACAGAAAAAGGCAAAGAACTGCTAAACAAAATAAAAGAACTCTTCGAAATGCCAGTAAAGGAAGTATTAAAAGACCTTATAGGAGAAGAACAAACAAAACAATTTCCTCCGGAATAAAGAATAATCATTTAAATAATTCAACATGGAAGGTAAATAACTTAAATTTCAAGAGTGTTTAACTGGTATATGTGATTGGTCATGGTCGTTGCCGGAAAGGTTTTCAAGCTTTCAGAATCATTGTCCATTGAGGAAGTGGCTTCTAGGCTTAAAGGCTACAGAACTGAAGAAGAATACGAAGAAGGAGACTATAAGTATACGTTAGTAGCTGAGGTGGTTGGTCTAACAGCCAAGAATGGAAATCTGAACGGAATTTACTCTCACGATTATGTAATCCACATATTTCACCGTGGAAAGATTGTTCCCTTACCCCGCACAGTTGAAGCAGTTTTCAGTTTTGTAAGCCTCGAAGATAAGACTTTGTTAACCATTGTCGAGAAGAAACGCTTAGCCAATTTCATAGCTAATAAAATGAGCGAAATAATCTTTGGAAAAGTCGGATTTATAGTAGAAGCCAGAATTCCACCTGAAACTCTTAGAGATTTTCACTTAAAGAATCCTGAAGACACGAAAATAACATTCTTCGATAATGTGGACATACCAAATATCAATAAACTTTCACTTTACGGACCGGACCTAATTAACACCACGCTTTTTGAGGACTACTGTAAGCATGGAGACTTATGGTACATAGTTGCAAGGGCAAAGAAATACGGCTACGTTGTAGGAGTAACTCGCGACGCATCGGTAACAGTCTTTAACTTAACAGATAAAGAAAAATACCTTGAATACGTAGAAAAGGAAATCTACCCATTAATATTATAGTTTGACGTTATTAAGTTGACATAGTTACCTGAAAGGGGGAATTAAGGCTAAAATGAAAGGGTTAAGACTACTAAAGAGCAGTTACTGAGTCTATTAAATAAGACTTAAAATTCTATCCCTTTTCTTGGCGGGAATCCTTTTGTATATGGATGTTTAATTTCTTTCATTTCCGTGACTAAGTCTGCTTTTTCTATTATTTCCTTTGGTGCGTAACGTCCAGTTAGGACTAGTTCCACATGTTTTGGCTTATTTTTTATGAGTTCTAGGACGTCCTCAACTTTTATTAGGCGTAGTGACATTGCAACGTTGATTTCGTCTAGGATTACTATGTCATATTCTCCGCTTTTTACAACCTTCTCTGCAAGTTTAAACGCCTCTTTTGCTATTTCAACATCTTTTTTGCTTGGCGGCATTTGTGTAATAAATTTTCCTTGACCGAAAGCTTTCAGAGTTAAGTTTGGCAGTTCTTTTACTATGTAGAGTTCTCCGTAGTCGAATCCGCCTTTGATGAACTGAATTACATAGACCTTTAATCCTCTTCCTATTGCTCTTAAGGCCAATCCGAAGGCGGCTGTTGTTTTCCCCTTCCCATCTCCTGTGTAGACTTGTACTATGCCTCTCTCAAGTTTTGCCATCAAAAAGCCTCTATTTTTTGCTTATTTTTTCTTTCAAGATTTCCTCTGCTATTGAGTAGGGGTCTACTTCTCTATTCATTATTTTTCTAATCAGTTCTTCGAGTTTTCCTTCTTTTTTTAGTTCAGCTATTAACGTGTCTGTAATTCGCTGGTTTATTGCCTCTAAAAGTTCTGCTTCAACCTTTTTTCTTCTTTTTTCGTCGAACGCTCTTGTTTGGAGGTATTTTTTGTGTTCTTCTATGGCTTTTAGAAGCTCGTTTACTCCTTCTCCAGTTAAGGCAACTGTTTTTATGACCGGTGGCTTCCAAGTCTTATGTGTATTTAGTTCGAGGGCTGAGAGTAGGTCTATTACTGCTCTGTCAGCGTTTTCTCTGTCTGCTTTGTTAATGACGAATATGTCTCCTATTTCCATTAATCCTGCCTTTATAGCTTGGATTTCATCTCCGAATCCTGGTGCCAAAACGACGATTACTGTGTGGGCTACTTTAACAATATCTACTTCAAGTTGACCTGCGCCTACGGTTTCAACTATTATGTAGTCTTTTCCAGAGGCGTCTAGAATTCTAACCGTGTTTTTTGTTGCTTTTGCTAGTCCGCCGAGGCTGTTTCTGCTCGCCATGCTCCTTATAAATACGCCTTCATCTAGGCTTAGGTTTTGCATTCTAATTCTGTCGCCTAGAAATGCTCCTCCCGTGAAGGGACTTGTTGGGTCAACGGCAACTATTCCAACAGTTTTTCCAGTTTTTCTAAGTTCCTTCACTATTTTTTCTATTAAAGTGCTTTTTCCAGAACCAGCTGGTCCAGTGATTCCAATTATGTAGGCTTTTCCGGTGTAGGGGTAAATGGCTGATATTATTTTTTGGGCGGTTTCGCCATTGTTTTCTATTAGGGTAATTGCTCTTGCTATACTTCTTTTCTCTCCAGCGAGTATGCCCTTAATTAGCTTTTCGATTTCAATCAAACCTTTCACTCTGTTTTCAAGTTCTTTTAGGGGCGTTTTCCTTAACATACTTTACTATAACGTCGGTTGGGGTTCCAGGTCCAAAAATTTCCTTTATCCCTATTTCCTTAAGTTTTGGGACATCTTCATCTGGGATTATTCCGCCTGCAAAGACGAGGACGTCTTTTACCCCTTTTTCCCTTAGAAGTTCCATTATTCTTGGGAATAATGCCATGTGAGCTCCTGACAGTATGCTTAGGCCTATAACATCTACGTCTTCTTGGATTACTGTTTCAACTATTTGTTCCGGTGTTTGCCTTAGACCAGTGTAGATCACTTCCATTCCGGCGTCGCGTAGGGCTCTTGCAACGATTTTGGCTCCCCTGTCGTGGCTGTCTAGGCCTGGCTTTGCAATCAATACACGTATTTTCCTTTCGGCCACATTTCTTCCTCCCCTTTAAATTATTATCATTTCTTTATATACTCCGTATACTTCGCGGAGTACATCGCATATTTCGCCTAAGGTTGCGTAGGCTTTCACCGCTTCGATTACTGTTGGCATTAAATTTACGTTTTTCTCGGCTTCGTCGTGTAGTTTCTGCAGTATCTGTCTAACTTTCTGGTTGTCTCTTTCTCGCTTAACTTTTTGCAGCCTTGCAATTTGTTCTTCTTCAACTTTTGGGTCTATTCGTAAAAGCGGGACTTCTCCATGTTCTTCAGTTGTGTACTCGTTCACTCCGACAATTATCCTCTTTTTCATGTCCACTTCTCTCTGGTATTTGTAGGCACTGTTGGCTATTTCCTGCTGCAGCCAACCCTTTTCTATGGCTTCTATAACCCCTCCCATATCCTCTATTTTGTGGATGTATTCCCATGCCCTCTCCTCCATCTCATTTGTTAGCCATTCCACATAGTAGGAGCCTCCAAGAGGATCTATGATGTCGGCCACTCCGCTTTCATAAGCAATTATTTGCTGGGTTCTAAGCGCCACTCTCACCGCGAGTTCAGATGGTAAAGCTAAGGCTTCGTCAAAGGAGTTTGTATGTAAAGATTGAGTCCCGCCTAGTACAGCGGCCAAAGCTTGAAGTGTAACTCTCACAATGTTGTTGAGTGGTTGTTGCGCCGTAAGCGTGCAGCCGCTTGTCTGGACGTGCATACGCATCCACATTGAACGCGGATTTTTCGCTCCGAATCTTTCTTTCATTATTTTTGCCCACATTCTCCGTGCAGCCCTAAATTTGGCTATTTCTTCGAAGAAGTTGTTGTGGGAGGCGAAGAAGAATGAAAGTCTATGAGCAAAATCGTCGACTTTTAAGCCTCTTTCAAGCATAGCTTCAACGTATGTTATCCCGTCAGCAAGTGTAAAGGCTAGTTCTTGAACTGCGTTTGCTCCCGCCTCGCGGATGTGGTAGCCGCTTATACTTATCGGGTTCCATTTTGGCAGGTTTTTGACGCAAAATTCAATGACGTCACATACAAGCTTCACCGACGGTCTAGGCGGGAAAATAACTAGTTTTTGAGCTATAAACTCTTTAAGCATATCGTTCTGAACAGTTCCCCCGAGTTTCTCTCTTGGAACTCCTTGTTTGTCGCCTACAGCAATATACATCGCTAAAATCATAGATGTAGGCCCGTTAATCGTCATAGAAGTTGTAACCTTCTCAAGTGGAATTCCGTCGAAGAGTATTTCCATGTCCTTAAGGGATGAAACTGCAACTCCGCATTTTCCTACTTCTCCCCTTGCCATAGGATGGTCAGAGTCGTAGCCCATTATCGTCGGATAGTCAAACGCTATGCTTAGACCTGTTTCCCCCTCCTTAAGCAGATATTTAAAACGTTGGTTAGTTTGCTCGGCTGTGCCGAAACCGGAAAACTGTCGCATAGTCCATATTCTACCCCTGTACATTGTGGCATGAATTCCACGTGTGAACGGATATTCTCCTGGGAACCCCAAATCTCGCATGTAATCTAGATCTCTGATGTCTTCAGGGGTGTAGAGCCGTTTAACCGGGATTTCAGAAATTGTATAAAATTCTGGTTGACGTTCAGGTTTAGTTTGAATCCATTTTGGGACAGTTTCTGATTCCCAACGTTTTCTTTCTTCAGTTACTTTGCGAAGTTTTTCTTTGTCAAACACTTAATTCAACACTCCTACGCAATAGTAGCCTTACTTAGAATAAAAGATAACAACTTTAAAACTTCTTCTTTTTTGCCTTTAAAATTAAAGTAGACTGTTGGAGGCATCAGACCTATAAGCAACAGCTACATGAAACTTCCGGAATACAAGATAAACGAAGTATTATTGCCCCATTGTCATGTTAATTCTGTAAAAATTTAGTTGAATATTTGTTTTTGTTAAGGGTTACGTAAATTAACAATGTTGATGTTGCAATGGTTAATGCTAAGAAGATTGTTGAAAATTCTGGAATCACATGTTGAGCAACTATTCTAACTTGGTGATTGCTAAGTTGGCATTCAAAATAAATAAATGTGCATGTTTCATTTTCAGATACTGCAAAGCTTGTTATTTCTTTTTCATCTACGTAAATTTTCCATTTGTCAGGTGAATCGCACCACAGTAGGCTTTTTGGTATAGTTACGTTAAAAAATCCAATGGTTCCGCTTAGTCCTTTTACGTTAAGTGTTAGAGAGATTGCAGTTAAGTTTAATTTTAAATCTTCAACTGATGCGTTACTGTAAGTTATAATGTTGTATTTTTTATCTCCTATTGTTAGTAGGTGCTTATGTGTCCCCCACAAGTTGGTGTCTATTAAGTTCATGTGGAAGTTGAATAGGTAAAAGTACGGCCCAGCCGTTAGGTTCATGTGAATTTCTGTTGAAATAAGAACTCCTGTTGGCTTATCCCAGACAAGCTCTGCTTCGATTTTTCCCACCACTCCATTTTCTTCTATGAATTCTGAAACGTTAAGAATATTCGTCCTTCTTTTCACATTCAATGAATTACGTGTTTCTTGAGCCGTTACCGTCGGCCCGTTGATAGAGATGAAATCTCCAACGTTTAGGT
>Ga0190354_1000125_pt1 | contig 12389 bp, 9 predicted proteins | sample 4872131213_MG_FD_163436 | JGI IMG/M metagenome (GOLD analysis project Ga0190354, IMG submission 163436) | Hydrothermal vent microbial mat bacterial communities from Southern Trench, Guaymas Basin, Mexico - 4872-13-12-13_MG | ecosystem: Environmental > Aquatic > Marine > Hydrothermal vents >...
AGCATTCCGATTCAGTGAAGATATAGTGAGATGGAGGTTGATGGGGAACGCGGTCTTCTATCAGCAAATGGAAGTGGATTTTGTTTGTGGGATTAGGAAGCGGGGGAAGATTTAAAGGGCAAAAAGATAAAGTTTAGACCGTTGTGGAAGTGGCTGGTAAATATCTGCTGATATAATTATAATTTTTTTAAAAAACCTACCGATATATTTTATATATTAGCGAGATAATTTTTAACCATGCGAAAGGATGAGATATTAAGAATTTTAGTGGACTGGAATTACTGGGGCAATTATAGAGACGAAAGCGTAGAGCGGGGGAGGTATATAGAAAAGCTGAATCATCTACTGAAGACCGGGGAGATAATAGTTATAAAAGGAGTGAGAAGGTCAGGGAAGTCAACGCTTATGTTCCAATTCATTAGAAAATCGGGGCTGGATGAGAAGAACACATTGGTAGTGAATTTTGAAGACCCTCGCTTCAGGAATCCAAACTTAGAGCTTCTGGACAGGATATACGAAGTATATCAGGAAGAGTTGCAACCGGACGAGGGGCACTATGTGATACTGGATGAAGTGCAGGAGGTGGAGGGCTGGGAAAAGTTTGCGAGATTTTTGCACGAAGCGAAGAAAGTGCAGGTGTTCATCACGGGCTCCAGCTCGAAGTTACTATCAGAGGAGTATTCAACGCTTTTAGCGGGGAGGCATGTAGATATAGAAATCTTTCCCCTGTGTTTCACCGAATTTTTAGAATTTAAGGGCGTTTCGATACGGAGTAGAATAGAGATGATAAAGTTCAGGCACAGGATAAGGAAACTTCTGGATGAATATTTAGAATTTGGCGGGTTTCCAAAAGTGGTATTAATAGAAGAGGATAAGGGGAAGGAGGAGTTACTGAATAATTATTTCCGCGACATCCTGATAAAGGACGTTCAAAGGAGATTTAAGGTAAGGGAAACAGTGAAACTGGAAGAGCTTGCGAAGTATTACTTAACAAATATCTCAACCCTGCAATCGTTTAACAGGGCGAGGAAATGGCTGGATCTGAGTTTAGATACCGTGGAGCGATATTCCAAATATTTCGCGATTGCAAGGCTGCTCTTCTTCGTTCCGAAATTCTCGTTCTCCTTGAAGGAGCAGATTCTGAATCCCAAAAAGGTTTACTGTATGGATCCCGGGTTAAGAAATATAGTGAGTTTCAAATTTAGTGAGGACAGTGGCAGGATAGCGGAGAATGCAGTGTTTTTAAACCTTCTGTTCAGAAATAGCGATAGAGAGATTTATTACTGGCGAGATAAACGTGGAAGAGAAGTGGATTTCGTTTTAAAGCGCGGTTTAAAAATAGAACGGCTCATTCAGGTAGCTTACGTCTCAAGTGAGGAAGAGGTGGATATAAGGGAGAAGAAGGCGCTGCTAAAAGCGAGTGAAGAGCTGAACTGCGAGGATATGCAGATAATAACGCGTGATTACGAGGCGGAGGAGGATTTTGAGGGCAAAAAGATAAAGTTTATCCCGTTGTGGAAGTGGCTGGTAAATATCTGCTGATAATCATAAAGATGTTGAAATATCCCAGATGGGAGCGCCACATAGTTACATAATAAATATAAGATGGAAATGAACAGAAAGTTTTATAAAGGGATAAGGCGAAATAATTTACGCTCTTCGTATCACCGGAGAGCGAAGGAAGCGATGAGGGTATAAAATAATAAAATCATGAGGTAAAAATGAAATGAACGAAAACGAAGTAAGAGTAAGTCGGTTACTTCTAAGTAAATGGTTGATTCCCGCTTATGTTTTTTTATGCATAAGCATCATCATTCTCATCTTAGAAGCATTAGGAATCATGAGATAAGCGGGAAGCTTCCGTGAAATCTTTTCATAGGGGAGCGCTTTTAAATTTTTGGCTGGGAGGGTTGATAAGGGGGTCAGCCCCTTACCTTAATAAAGGGATAAGGAGAAAAATTTACGCCTCTTGTATCACCAGAGAGCGAAGGTGGTGATGAGGGGATAAAATAACCAAATCAAAATGAGAAGGGTGTCAGAATAACTACGATGGAGAGGAGAGAGCAGGAAAAGAGAGGAATCATAGACACGGGAAGCCGTTGGACATAGATTGGTAAGGATGTGGCAGATGAAATGGGGATAGAATTGACGAAGAAGAAGATGAAAGCGAGAACCGCTGACAACAGATTAGCAGAAGGTGTGCTTTCGGCTAAACCCGTGAATTTCAAATTGATTGACTACGAAGTCAATCTTTGGTTAACGAAAATATTTAAATAGACTAAGTATAGATTACGTTACAGGTGTGAAGGTGTATGGGACTGACAGTTTTAGAGATTGAGGTAGGAAATCCATCCAACCCTGAAGTTAGAGAAAAAGTTGAGTTTCTGATTGACTCCGGGGCAATTTACTCTGTCGTCCCCACTCCGATTTTGGAAAGACTTGGCATCAAGCCATTGGCAGAGCAGGAGTTCAGATTGGCGGACGGAACGAAGATTGTGCGTAAGAAGGGCATTGCTCTTTTCAAGTATAATGACAGGATAGGAGGTGCAGATGTCATCTTTGGTGAAGAAGGGGACCATGTACTGTTGGGTGCCTTTACCCTTGAAGCCCTTGGGTTAGTCCTTGACCCGCTGCGGAGAGAATTAAAGCCATTACCTATGGTTCTTGTTTAATTCATACTTGTCTTTGGCGAAGGAATAAAGAGATAAAAGTATGGGAAGTGAAAAAGTAGTAAACCAGGTGAGTAAAAGGGTTTATTTAGAGGTGACAATCTTGCGAATATTGGCGATGCTGGCGCTGGTGATAGGGATATACTTAGAATTAAAAGGCATAGGCGCTTTAATAGAGGCATTGGTCATTACATTTGGACTTTTTATAATCAGTGAAAGCAGCTTAACGGGCGAATTAATAAGGTCTGAAATAAGATCGGTGTGTGATAAAATGGATAGATTACCAGAAAGAATAGCGAAGGAATTGCAGAAGCGTAGATAAGCGCACTGTAATAGCCGCGTTACCAAATTTTCGCATAGAGTGAATTTATCGGGTGCGGTATGGTTCTGCACAGGTTACAGGGATTTATTTGAGCCGCGGCAAAAGGAGGGGGAGGGGGAGAGAAAAAGCGGGCATCGCGAAACAGATAAGAGCGGTGCATGGAAAAGACGCCTTTGGAAGCGAAACGGTTAAAGATTCCTTTGATATGCACCCCCTCTATTACCGGGATGAATGAGAGTATAAAAGTGATGGATGAGAAACTGGCAAGTTACCGAAAGGATTGCGAAGGGATTGAAGGACCTGTTGGTAGGGAGAATGAAATGAATAGAAAGTTTTATAAAGGGATAGGGCAAAGCAATTTACGCCCTTCGTATCACCTGAGAGCGAAGGAAGCGATGAGGGGAAACTATAAACTATAAATATAGGGTAAAAAATATAGGATAAAAATAAAAGAGGTAAGAAGCATGGTAGGGGAATATGACAGCGGGGGATTAAAAATTATGATAACGAGGAAACAAGGTGTTGTGGTAATGAATAGAAAAGCTTATATAGTGGGAAGGAGAAGGAATTTACACTCATCTGTGTCATCAGATGAGAGCGCCGAAGGGGCGCTATATAAACAACCCTTTTTGAATAAAAAATTAGGAGGTGAGAAAGGAAAAAGATGAATGCTAAGGGGAAGATAGAAGCGGTAGCGATAACAAGCATTGCAGTCCTTGCAGTTATTGCGATGGTGATAATGGCAACAGCTACTAATTTACCGTGCGAAGGTATCGATAGAACTTTTATTACACTTAAAGATAACGGTACTGGTTCTGCGTATGCCCCAGGTGTGACATACACTTCTCATACTATCAACATAACAGACAACTCAAGTGATGATTTTGTGACGAACGTAACGAATTTCACGGTCTACATAAATGGTACAATCGCTCCTGACGATATCACCAACATAACTATATACAATCAGACCGGCGGTGTAATCTTTGGCTATAATAATACAACCGCAAGTTCAGTAATTATTACAAAACTTCCGGGTGTGAATACGTGGGTAAACAATTCAACTGTTATCTTCTCGGTGAACATTACAATAAACACCACGGGGCTTACAGATTGTGCATGGCTGGCGCCGAATGTTTCTGTTGGTACAGAAGCATATAACGCCTCCAGCGGGAGTGTCAATTGTACAAATATAACTTGGGTTAACGATACCCTACCAGAACGCATCAACGTGCTGGACGCCACGGCAGGCACGACTGACACGGAGGCATCACCAGGAGGAACCTTTGTGCTGGTAGGAAACGTTACAATTGACCCCGGTGATGATGATAACGCGGTGAACCTCACGGCGATTACGTTCAGGGTTAATACGTCAATGACAAACCTTACGGCTGCGGATATTCTGAACTTTACATTATGGAACGACAGTGATAATAGCGGAACCTTTGACCCCAGCGCCGATACCGAAATAGCCAATCTCTCATCACCAACAGACATAAACGCAAGTTTCAGTGGCTTAAACTCTACAATTCCTGCGAATGCAACTAACAGATACTTCCTGACGATGAACCTGAGCAAGAATATTCCATACGCCAATATGACATATCGAGGATTTGTGGCAGCGCAAAATATAACTATTGACAATGGAACAGGACCATGTACAGCCACTAATAATTTCTCGCAACTGGTTATTAAGGACAGGATTACAAACCTGACCAGCAGTGTGTATGATGCTGCGGTTCTGATAAAGGTGAATATAACCGTTGCACAGGGTAGTAGTATAAACACGAGCACAGTGGACCTCTCGATAACCAACACCAACACCTCTGTCGTGACCGATATCATCAAAGACGGAAGTGTGGTCAATGGAACGGCACTAACGAACCACAGCCTTACCGATGGGGAAATAAGAGTCAGTATGGAGCTACAGGAAGGATACTACAACTTCAGCACTGTGTACGCTGAGAATAATTTCGGAGGTGTAATTGCTAATGACACCACATTCAACGGCATAGATTTCATAGTGAACATGTCGGGAGCCGCATTGAATGTGACGCCTGACAATCCGGCGCTGCAGGACGATGGTGTAGCACCAAGAACCGCGGAGGAGAATGCTACAATAAACGTTACGGTTGTGGATAAGTTCGGACACAAGATGGTTTTCAACGAGTCTGACGTTAATACCGATTCTACAAACATAACACTAATAAAAACGTCTGGAACAGGTACTGTGACTATAACGAAGACAACAACGGGATTCTTTTACCCAAACTGGACCAGACCTGTGCAGTTCAATGTGAGTGATACAGCAGCCGAGACCATAACCCTGATGGCACTCGACGAAGGTCCTGAGGGTCTTACTTCGGGTACTGCAAATCAGGAGTTCACACCAAGAATAGGTGGTGTGAATGTGTATGCGGCAGATGGCGAAATCCTGGCTGATGGCGTTGACTATGAGTTGGTATATCTGCAACTTCTCGATGCGAGCGGAAACCCGGTACCAAAAGAGGGTATTACAGTAGGATGGTCTATTCAGAACCAATCTGCTGCGGGAGCTACTGTTGATAAGGGCACTGAAAAAACCAACGCATCAGGTATAGCTATATTAAACATAACTTCTGCAACTGTAGCTGGCAAGACAATGACCATAACAGGCTGGGAGAAATTTACGGGCAGTAACTACGCTGACTCTGCTACGGTGGTTACCAAGGCGGGAGCGGTAAACAACACCAACAGTAAGTTATATGTCAACGACTCACCTACTGACATAACTAACATAACGGTTGGAAGCACGCTACCAGTAGGAGTTCTCCTTAAGGACAGCGCGAATAATCCTGTTAAGGGTATAACCGTTACACTCAGTGCAAACACCACTGCAACTTTTGCTGATTCTACACCAATATCAGATGCAAATGGATGGGCAAACACTACCGTTACGTTACCAACAGGGGTTAATACAACCATGATAAGGGTGATAACGGGAACAGGAAACCTTTCAGCAACACCACCGGAACTCAATCAGACCGTGAATGTGACCACGGTAGCAGATGTCGTGACACAAATTAGTGTGAGTCCGAGCAAGAGCATTGGTCTGAAGAATGTGCCTGGGACCCCGCAGCCGATTACAATCCAGTTGCAGGATGCTTATGGCAATGATAACACAACGGCAACTGCAAATGTGCTGATCACCACGGACAACGAAGGGCTTGGGAACATGACATGTGACACCACCACGGTTAACAACAATCTGTGGTGTAACATCACGACAGGTGGAAGAAAGACTTTCAATTATACGGTGAATAGCTCAGTAGAAGGCACTGCAACCCTCACTGTAAACGTTACAGACTACGGTTTCACAGATACAATAACTATAACAACCAGTGGACCAAAAGGAATTTGCCTGACGTTTAATAAAACACTGCCATTGGTAGGCGAAACCGTGCAGTCAATCGCACAGTTGACCGATGCAGAAGGCAACCCACTCAGCATCGGAGATATAGTAGTGACATTCACGCTCAGAGACCCTGACAATCAGTTACTTGACGTTAATACAAGCACGACAAATAACTCAGGTATTGCACTCTATAATTTCACAGGAAGTGTCTATGGAACGCATACTGTAACAACTACAAATGATACATACGGTCTAAGTAATACAAGCACTACAACTTTCGTGGGCAATGCTGCTAAGCTTGAGATAAGTGTGAATGAAACCACTCCAGCGCCAAATGAGACAATATTAATCAATGCTACATTCAGAGATGCACTGGGACATGTAACATCCTCAGAGGACGGAGAGACTGTTAGGTTCCTCAAAGACGGCTTCCAGTTCGCCACCGCTACAATTAGCAACGGTGTAGCAACAGCCACATACACGCAGGCAGATACTGGAACAGTGGACATAACGGCGTTCTACAATGCGACTTTGCAGAATATGACAACGGTTACGTTTACATCACCGGTAGCCAATAACTTCTCAGTAACCATCACACCATCGAGCATTACAGTTAATGAAAGCACGACAGTGACGGTGAACGTTACAGACGAGGAAACTGGAGATCCGGTTCCAAATGCAACGGTGAACCTGAGTGGATGCGGAATTGCTACAGAGAACACAACAAATGCAACGGGTATCGCAACGTTTGAGGTGAATGCAACCGAAACAGGCAATATAACGGTGACGGTGAGCAAGGAGGGATACAACACGAAGGAGGAGACGATAACGGTGACGACAGGAGATTGGAACCCATGGGACGACGACGGTGTAGTTACAACTGAAGAGATCCAGGAGGCTGTCAATTATTGGGTAACAGATACACCAATAAATGACCACCTGATAACAACTTCAGAGATACAAGAACTGGTCAATATGTGGCTGACGACATAGAGAGAGGGGGCAAACTTATCCCCTTTTTTTATTTTTTAGATAGGAGGAAAAGGAGAAAATGAAAGGAAGAAGAAGTAAAAAAGGAATAAGCAGCTTGCTGATGATAGCGATCATAGCGTTTTCGGTAATGTCACTGATAGCGCCAACAGCAACAGCAGCCGGTGAAATAACAGCAACGAGAGACATCTCAGACCAGACTGTTAATGCTGGCGATACATTTACGGTTACAGTCGAAGTAACTACGAACCAAGATGTCACTGCGCTTGCTCTGGATGAAGACCTGCCGAGTGGCTGGACAGTAACGGAGGTAGATAGTGCGGGAGCAATATTCAAGAATTCAACGAATGAATGGCTCTGGATGGCGGCTATACCATCCGGGACAACTAAAACGGTGATATATAATGTTACAGTGCCTTCAGATGCGGCTGAGACAGTTTATCAGATAACGGGAAATGTATCAGCCTATGGTGTGTCTCCAATAGCAGTAGGCGGTGAAGATAGTGTAACTGTGGGAGTACCACCAGTAAAAGTAGTGATAAATGAGTTCTTACCAAACCCGGTAGGAACTGATACTGGCGATAACGAGTTCATCGAACTTTACAACTACGGTGACACCGCAGCCGACATAACAGGATGGACACTCAAAGACGCTTTTGGAACAACAACAAGCTATACAATAACAGGAACGATAGAACCAGGCGAGTTCAAGGTATTCTGGAGAAATGAAACTGGCATAACTCTCAATAATGACGAAGACATGATCTACCTGAATAACTCTGCAGGCACGATAGTTGATAGCTACCATTACACGAGCAGCACAGAAGGCAAATCATGGGCAAGGATTCCCGATGGAACTGGAGACTTTGTAGAAGCGGATCCAACGCCGGGTGCAAAAAATAGAATAATAGAACAGGCAGACCTGATCGTCACGGACATCACGCCCAAATGCGGCTATCTGTTCGCGAACGAAACGAACAACATCACCGCAACGATAAAGAACAACGGCACTGCTGATGCAGGTGCGTTCAATGTCAGCTTCATTATTGGCGAAGTCAGTGAAGAAGTAAGAATTAGTGGATTAGCTGCTGGAGCAAGTGAAGAGGTGACGGTTACGGACACAACGGAAAGAAACGCGGGTGAATCAGTAACGATAGCTGTAATTGCTGACTGTGATGGTGAAGTTACTGAATCAAACGAGACGAACAATGCAACAAGCATTGCAAAGACCGTAGTGAACAATGGATACAAAGGTAAGAGATTCACGGGCGAAGAGGATATAACAACACTTCAAACGTATACATTAAATGGAAACCTCGTCTATTCCGTTGGTGACAGCGCTTATGTGAGCAGGGATACTGGTTGGACAGCCTATAAGGCTAATTGGACTACAAGTGATTTAATCCCTTCAGGGAGTACTGTTGTGAATGCGAGACTGTATGTGTATCATCATGCGGACAGAACACCGAGTGAGAATATAACCGACTACTTTACATTGAAGTTTAATGGACAAGAGCAATCAATTGATGCGGATTATTCAGACGCTAAGGGATTTGGTTCATGGGATTACAGTTCACCAACCGGTATGGTAGCGTATAATGTGACTGATGTTTTCAATATGACAACTACAAATACAGTGGTGCTTAATAACTCGTATCCGGGCGGTGGAAACGTATCAATAGCAGGTATGGTTCTGTTAGTGGTTTACAGCAATTCGGCTGAGCCAGAACGGTATATAGTAATTAACGAGGGGTATGATTTGCTATATGCAAAAGAAGCCTATTGCGTGCACTCAACGGAAGCAACAGCATACGCACCATTCACGGGAACGATAGAGGATATAAGCAACGTAACAAGTGCGAAGTTGATAACAGTTGCGCCGTATGGTAATAGTGCAACTATGACCAAATTGTTCTTCAATGGTCAAGAGTGGCTGGGTGCATGGCCTGCATACGTAGGTAGCACGAATCTCGGTATCAACGAGATTAATGTGACGGTCAGTGAAACAGGCAACGAGGCAAGATTCCAGAGTTACAAGCCGGCGGGCGAAACAAAAGGCGACTTCATGGCAGCGAGTAATGCGATATTGGTGGTGACACGGGGATTACCAAAGACAGGTGACATGGATGGAAATGGTGTAGTCAACTTCAACGATGTAATATTGCTGGCAAAGCATTACTATTTCGGAGATGCTGTAAGTGACGATCCGGATGTTAACAGCGATGGCGAAGTTACTTTCGATGACGTAATATTGCTGGCAAAGCATTACTATTTCGGAGACACAATATATCCATAAAGGGAGGCAGTAAAAAATGAAAACAAAAGAAAAAGATAGGGGAATGCTAACAACGGCTGCTTTTATAACGCTGTTGTTAGTCATCCCCGTAATTTTTTTAGTATCCGCCACTGCAGCGGCTACTACCATAGGGATTAACGATGCAAGTGCAGGTCCCGGTGCTACAACCACTACGACCGTTACCGCATACGACATAGAGAATCTCGGTAATTTCGGTATAACATTAACATTCGACCCTGACGTGGTTAATGTGACGAATATAACAGGAGGTGCAGGCGTTGGCGCCTTCAGTTGGGAGAGGATAGCAGACAACCAGGTGCGGTTTTATACGGTCAATGTGCTTCCAATACCATCGCTAAGCGGAAATATACTACTTGCAACGCTGACATTACACGCAGTTGGGGATCTCGGGGATACAAGTCCGCTTAATCTTGAAATCGGTAAATTGACGGACCACGATAATAATCCAATAGCGGCAACACCCGTTAACGGGACGTTCACCATAACAGAAATAGACACAACACCACCAACAATAGAATTCATTGCGCCAACACCTGGTGACGGTTCAGAGGTAACAGTAAATTATGTGAATATAACTGTAAATGTAACAGACGACAAAAGCGATGTTTCAACGGTACTTTTGAATTGGAACGGAGTAAATGAAACAATGAATATGATTGCCGATAATACATGGTCGGTGAACAAGACGGGTCTGTCAAACGGAGACTACACTTTCAAAGTATATGCGAATGATACCGCAGGGAATATGGGTGTAAGTGAGACGAGAGTTGTAACTGTGAATGTAACGGGGTTACCAAAAACAGGTGATATGAACGGTGATGGAGATGTTAACATGGACGATGTGATATTATTGGCAAAGCATTACTTCTTTGGAGACCCTGTAAGTGACGACCCTGATGTTAACAGTGATGGAGATGTTAACATGGACGATGTGATATTATTGGCAAAGCATTACTTCTTTGGAGACCCAATATATCCATAAGTATAGAGAGGAATAGGATAAATAGGAGGTGAAAATAAAACAAAATGAAAAGGAGTGAAAAAATTGCAGTGCCGCTAATGATTGCTATTCTGGCATTGGGTGGTCTCGTTGTTTTACCGTCGTTGGTATCTGCTACAACCGTGGAGATTAGCAATGCAAGTGCAAGCCCTGGTGCTACCACTACAACAACAATTGTTGCACATGATGTGGAAAACCTTGGTAACTTCGGGATAACAGTGTCATTTGATCATACTGTGGTCAACGTGACAGATGTGACTAAAGGACCAGATGTTGGAACTTTTGCATGGGAGCCAGTTACAAGTGATAGCGTGAGAATGTTTACGGTCAATACTCTGGAAATACCATCCCTTAGCGGTGATGTGTTGCTTGCCACTCTCACATTAAAGGCTGTTGGAACAGAGGGAGATACAAGTCCGCTTAACCTTGAAATCGGTAAATTACTGGATAATGTGAGTAATCCAATATCGGCAACGCCTGTTAATGGGACATTTGCGGTAACATCACCGGACACAACACCACCTGATACCACAATAGTATCCGGTCCAACTGGAACGATTACCTACAATGATGTAACATTCACCTGGAGTGGCTCAGACGATGTTACGCCAACTGCTCAATTAGTGTATTCGTATAAGCTGGAGGGCTACGATACGTCCTGGTCTGCCTGGACATCAGCCACAAGCAAGTCTTACGCTGACCTACCAAACGGAGCTTATACATTCAAGGTGAAGGCAAAGGATTTAGCTCTCAACGAAGACCCGACACCTGCGTCGAGTTCTTTCACAGTTTCAGTAACGGCATACGCACCAGGAGTCGGCGGTAGAGTCGCGGATTCAGACGGTGACGGCTGGAGCGACTCGTATGAAATAAGAATGGGCACAGACCCGAACGACCCGAACAGCTATCCAGGTGCACCTGCACCAACGCCAAGTCCGACACCAACGGCTACGCCAACGCCAACACCCACTGCAACACCAACCGCGACGATACCGCCAATCGCAACACCGACAGCAACGCCAACACCCAGTGCAACACCCACAGCAACGCCGAAGCCACCAGGCTTCGAAGCGGTATTCGCTATCGCTGGACTGTTAGCAGTTGCGTATCTGGTGCTGAGGCAAAAGAAGAAATAACAAAAGCAAAAATTGTAAAACGTAAATAAAAAGGGGGTTTATTTTTTCTATCCCCTTTTCTGTTATTTTTTATTGAATGAAAAACAAATGCTTTTTACGATTTAAAGGAATTTATGCACATCCGTAAGTTATTTATGTAAGGACACCTTTGATTGGTTACTTCCAACAAAAAGAAATGGGAGGTGAAAAGAAAAAAATGAAAACCAAAAGTAGAAGTAAAAAAGCGATGATATTAGGAATAGCATTGGCAGCGATAATTATTGCGAGTGTTTTTACAGTGATGTTTTCGGCAGCACAGGGAGTTCGTGTTTCAAATGTGATGACAGACAAGGTGCAAACAGGTGACGGTCCTGGTCTTGTGACGGCTGACCTGAATTCCGGGCTGACGCCTGCTGACCTCGTGAATATGTTGATGGGAGAAGGTATTGTCGTCTCCAACATCACCTATTCAGGCTTCATCCCAAAAGTCAACGTAAACTAAGATGCCACCCTTCGGATTATCTCAGGCGGGGGTAAATTATTTCTTATTGAAGAGCATATACACTAACCGGGGGATTTGGG
>Ga0190354_1000126_pt1 | contig 12383 bp, 14 predicted proteins | sample 4872131213_MG_FD_163436 | JGI IMG/M metagenome (GOLD analysis project Ga0190354, IMG submission 163436) | Hydrothermal vent microbial mat bacterial communities from Southern Trench, Guaymas Basin, Mexico - 4872-13-12-13_MG | ecosystem: Environmental > Aquatic > Marine > Hydrothermal vents >...
CACTTGAAGAAGTGATTTCAAGGATTGGCGAGAAGATGATTGATTATGAAGACACGACAAAAATCGTCAGAGAGATGAGGGGAAAGAAGTATGAGTGATGTGACAACAGACACGACATTGATTGTAAAAGGGTTAATTCCACCAAGAAGGAAGAAGAGAGATGCAATATATGATGAGTATTTGAATTTACATAGAAAAGCAAAGAATATTCTGCTTAAGATTGAGAGGGGGACCTACAAAAACCACATTCCTTTGATAGCTTTGATAGAGACCGTATGTGTTGTTGCGAGACTGACGAATGATGATGAAAGTGTAGAGTTGGCTTTGTCATTCGTAAGTCAAAACTCTGAACTATATTCAGATGCTTATTTGCTGGAAAAAGCGATAGATTACGGGTTAGAAGCCAAATTTTTGAGGGGGTTAAATGAAGAATTATAGCCAGGGATGCCTCGGAATTTATTCCGAGGTGGATAGGCTGATGCCATGAAAAATATACTTCCCCGAAGCACATATTAGTGCTTTGTTGGGTCGGAGTGATGAAAAATGTTAAAAATAAATGAAATGAAGTGCTTAAAAGATGTGTCCCTGATATGCACGGTTTCATCTGTCTATAACTATAATAATTTTGGCGTTGGAGAGAGGAGCATATATAAGACATTGAGAACCGGGGAATATCGTTTATGTAGAGCCGCAGAAAAAGCGTTGTTGGATTTGCTCAACCGAAAATGGTTCAAACTTGGGATTGAATCAGAAGCAGTTGATAGAAACGGGGCGGGTGATAAAAATGGTTTATGCCTTTGAAGTCGCTATCGTCGTTTTCGCAGCCCGTCACTCAAATGGTGCATGTGCGAGCTTTATCAGAGCTTCACGCTCCATAAAATGCAATTCGCCGGTGACGATGAGCACATGCGGTGGGTCACCAAATTCATAGCCTCTCAGCGCCGTCATATAATCGGCCTTCACTACCGCATCATCAGAGCCTGCCCGCGCTATGCCCACCATCAAAGCACGCTCCAGCAAGTCCCCGCCCATCTCACGCTCTACCGAGTCCAGTAGCTCCAGTGCATCCGCTATGCTCATTCCGATATCGAGATATAGGAGTGTATGTAACCCCCGCTCCTTGTTATCTCTCACCGTCTCATAAGGCACCCGCGATATAACACCCTTATATGGCGGTGATACCGTTGCCGATTTACCAAACTTGTAGCTCTGAAGTCCGGATAGACCCGCAGCCGCAGATGCGATAGAAGCCGCATGCACTATCCGTGTCTCTATCCCTCTATCAATCGCCCGCAGTCGCAGCTCTACATGCGTGGTGGCAATCATAGGGTCGCCACCACTGAGTAATACCACTTTCTTGCTCTTTGCGAGTTCAAGAATGCCCGAATCCGCTCGCTCCTCCAGCTCTTCTCGCTCCAATACCAAGAGCTTTCTGCCATAAGCCCTTTCCAGCCTCTCTATCGTGCGTGCTCCAGCAGGCGATGTATAGAACTCCGCATAGACCACATCCGCCTCTCTTATCGCTTCCAGACCCTTCAATGTTATATCGCCTGGGTCATACAATCCGAGCCCGACGAAGGTCAGCATTGAATTTGTTTGTTTATTATCTTTATGTATGCTGAGCTAAATATTCAAGGTAAGGATGTAGGATGTACCTGCAATTCAAGCGAGAAGTTGAGCGTGTGCTGAAAGCTGCACTGGCTGATGCATCGTATGAATACGAATACATGGGGTTAGAGGAGAGTGAACATGCCGATATCACTTCTCGAATTGCTTTCACCTTAGCATCAAGATACAGAAAGCCGCCTGAGCGCATCGCTGCGGATATCGTCCGCCATATTACTATACCAGCGCTGTCTGAGGAGCAAACTCCCTCACTCTTATCAAGAGCGGTCGCCTCCGGTCCTTATATCAACTTCTACGTCAGTGATTATTTCCTCGATGCCACACTGAGACGGCTAAAAGGTGGCAGGGATGGCAGGGCTGAGAAGAGGCATAATAAAAGCACAAGGATAATAATTGAACATACCTCTGCGAATCCTGATGGACCCCTGCACATAGGTCATCTCAGGAATGCCATCATCGGCGATGCACTGGCACGAGTATTAACTCATTCGGGTTACGAGGTGGAGACGCAGTATTATGTGAATGACATGGGCAGGCAGGTAGCGGTTGCGGTATGGGGCGCCTCCAGATTGGAGCTTGACACGCGAAAGAAGGGTGACCATGCGATAGTTGATGTTTATATCGCAGCCAATCGGATGTTAGAGGCTAATGCGGCTTATCGTGCCGAAGTGGATGCACTGATGAGGCGCTATGAAGCAGGAGATGAGGAAGTGGTGAAGCGCTACGATGAGGTTGTTCAGAGATGCCTCGCCGGTATTAAGGCATCATTACAGAGGCTGAATATCCATCATGACCTCTTCGTATTTGAGAGTGAATTTGTGCGTAGTGGTGCGGTGCGTCGTATAATAGAGGAGTTAAAGCGAAGAGGCGATATAAAATCCGAAGGCTCTGCGCTCATACTTCACTTAGACGGGATAGAGAAGGGACTGGTGATTCAGCGTGCTGATGGGACTTCACTCTACACCACCCGTGACCTCGCATATCATCGCTGGAAGAGCGAGCGATGCGACCGCATGATAGATGTGCTGGGTAAGGACCACGAACTGGTATCGCAGCAATTACGGAAAGCGCTTACATTATTGGGTGTGAATGCGCCGGAATTTGTCATCTTCGAGTTCGTATCTTTACCATCCGGCTCTTTATCCACACGCGCAGGCAGGTATATATCGGCGGATGAACTGATGGATAAGATAGAAGCGCGAGCATACGAGGAGGTGGATAAGCGCCGGAGCGACCTGAGCGAGGCTAAGAAGCGCGAGATAGCAAGAATGGTGGGTATAGGCGCATTGCGTTACGATATGGTGAAAGTCTCGCCAGAGAAGCATATAGTATTCAACCTTGAGGATGCTCTGGACATAGAGAAGAAGGGTGCGCCTTTTATTCAGTATGCACATGCTCGTGCATCCAGTATATTACGCATGGCAGTTGAGCGTGGCTTTAAAATTGATTCTGCCGATACCGATGCCAATGTGGCTCTGTTACGGGCTAAGAGCGAGGTGGAACTGATAAAGAAGCTTGCAATGTTTGAGTATGTAATGGAGAGAGCGGCTTCTGAGCTGAAACTGCATCTGGTTGCCCGATATGCGAGAGAGCTCGCTGAAGTCTTCAATATCTTCTATAAGAATTGCCCTGTGCTGAATGCCGGGGAAGAATTGAGAGAAGCGAGATTGGTGCTCGTGGAATGCACGAAGCGGGTCTTGAGTAAGGTTCTCTCTGTGCTCGGTATAGAAGCGCCGGAGGAGATGTGATTGCGATGGTGATAGCCGGGAAATTGTTCATGATTGAGGGCGAAGGGGGGAAGGGGGATATAGCACTGCGGGTGATAGCGAGCAAATTGAAGGGTTTCAGGCGCGAGGATAAGGAGCAGGGTATCAGTTTGATCACCGAGATAAAAGACCTGCACCTGACCGGAGACTTGTTATTTGGCACTTTCGTCCAGGACGAGCTCGTGGGTGTCTACCATCGTGGCGAGTTGATACATGTGCCACGGACGCTGGAAGCGCCTTTCTTCTTCGTTGAGCAAGCGGATAAACATAGAGTTGTGCTCACCATTATGGAGAAGAAGACAAGGGCGAACAATATCGCTAATCAGTTGAGCAAGATACTCTTCATGACCACATCAAGGATAGTAGAGGTGCGAATAGAGCCTTCTCGTTTTGTTCGTTTCCACGAGGATAACTTCGAGGATACAAAGGTGATATTCTTCGACGATGTTGATATCCCGAACGTGAAGAAACTTTCGCTCTATGGCTCCGCTCTGGCTGATACATCGCTCTATGCGGAACATTTGAAGCACGGTAAGATATGGTATATCGTATTGAAGTCCAGAAGGTATGGGCTGGTGGTGGGACTAACCCGTAACGGTGTTGTAACAATCTTCAGTAAGGCGACGAAGGACGATTTCATAAATTACGTCCGGGATGAGGTCATTGGTCTGGTTTAGTTTAATTTGATAACTTCTGAATACGAATAGAAATAGAATATCAGGTAAAAAGAATGATTATATCGGTAGCGAGTGGTAAAGGAGGCACGGGAAAGACGACAGTGGCGGTAAATCTCGCTCTATCGCTATCAACCGGTGTCCAGCTACTGGATTGCGATGTTGAAGAGCCGAACGCATATATATTCTTCAACCCAGGCGAAGGAGAAGAGGAGGTAGAACCAGTGCACAGATTGATACCTGAGGTTGATGAGGAACACTGTGATTACTGCGGTAAATGCGCTTCCGCATGTGAATATAATGCGATTGTTGTGCTCTCCGGGCAGATGCGGAGGGTTATGCTCTTCCCCGAATTGTGTAATGGCTGCGGTTTATGCTCCATGGTCTGCCCGCGAGATGCGATTAGAGAGGTGCCACATGAGATAGGGGTTATCAAGCGATACAGAAGCGACGGCATAGAACTCGTTTACGGCGTGCTGAAGATTGGTGAGGTGAGAGCAACACCATTGATAGACCGAGTGAAGGAAGAGCTCAGACCTGAGAAGACGGTGATTATTGATTCCCCGCCTGGCACTTCATGCCCGGTCATTGCGGCTGTTCAGGGTAGTGATTACTGTATTCTCGTTACAGAGCCCACACCGTTTGGATTGTATGACCTGAAACTCGCAGTTGAAGTCCTTAGAGCGTTGAAGATACCTTTTGGAGTGGTAATAAACAAAGCAGGAGTTGGAGACCTGGAGGTATATAAGTATAGCGATGCGGAAGGAATCCCGATTCTGCTTGAAATACCGTATAGCGAGGCGATTGCGAGGTATTATTCAGAAGGTATGCCAGTTGTAGAGGCGATGCCCGAATGGAAGGAGCGCTTCGTGGATATGATAGAGGGAATAAAGAAGAAAGTAAAGGAAAAGGATAAGGTAAAGGATAAGTGATGGTGAAGCAGCTAACAGTAGTGAGTGGTAAAGGAGGCACGGGAAAGACGACGATTGTGGCATCATTCGCAGCACTCGCAGCGAATAAGGTCATTGCGGATTGCGATGTGGATGCGCCGGACCTCCACCTGCTACTGCATCCCGAGGTGATAAAACGGAGTGAGTTCAGGGGTGCAAAAGTGGCAGAGATGGACAAAGCTAAGTGCATAGAATGCGGTAACTGTGCATCTGTATGCAGATTCCATGCCATCTCCGATACCCCCTCCGGGTTCGCACTCAATCCCGCGAGGTGTGAGGGCTGTGGTGCCTGTGTATTCGTCTGTGAGCAGGAAGCGATTAGATTGAGAGAGCGCATTTCAGGCTATACACTCGTATCACGGACGAGGTATGGACCGATGGTGCATGCGCAACTGAGCATAGGCGAAGAGGCGTCCGGTAAGCTTGTTACCGCGGTCAGAACGAACGCCCGGCGAGTAGCGGAAGATGAGCACTGTGAACTCGTGCTTATAGATGGCTCACCAGGCATCGGCTGCCCCGTGATTGCTTCGCTCACCGGTGTGGAGCTCGCACTCGTGGTCACTGAGCCCACGATGTCCGGACTGCACGACCTCGTGCGAATCATTAACGTAGCACGTCACTTTGGTATCCGTTCAATGGTGTGTATCAACAAATACGACCTGAACGAGACAAACAGTCGTAAGATAGCGGATTTCTGCCACCAGCAGGGCATACCGGTAGCAGGTAAAGTCCCGTATGACTCGATAGTTACAGAAGCGATGGTTGAAGGCGTGCCGGTCGTTGAATATTCAGATGGAGCGGTATCGGATGCGATAAGAGCTATGTGGAGCTATATAAAAGCATCATTATAGCGATTTATATTAAAAGCGAGCAGCTCCCGATGAGGATGAATACGAGCCCAAGAGCAGCCATAACAGCAGTAATAGCCAACATCGCCACTTTGTAGCCTCGCTCGGATAAGAATCTCTTACCCCTTGAGAATGAATATGAGACAGAGGAATACCATGCGAAATCGGATAGGAAATGTCCTATGATAACAAAAAGGACACCATTCCAGATGGGTGATTGCATGCCGGTTATTAATGTCGCCCAGCCTATGGTCATCCACCAGGGTATGAACGAGGGATTAAAAGCGGTGAGCAGGAACCCGCCAAGAATTGAACTCCCATACCAGTAGCGGTGGTAGCTTCCCGCCGTCTCGTATTTGGATGATAATGTAGATGTTGATATCGAGCTTGATATTGATGATACCTCTCGAGAGGCATAAAAAGCCATCAAAATCAGTGTAATACCGCCGGTTAGATAGATAAAGGCTTTAAATTTGATGAAATAATCCGTAAACCTGAGCCCCAGGAAGAGCAGCACGAGAATCGTCGGTGATTCCACAGAGATATGCCCGAGCACACTGAGTGGTCCGGATAGGAAACCCTTCTTCATACTCTCTGATAGCACGAATACGAGGAAAGGACCTGGTAGCACCGCACCACTTAGTCCGGTCAGGAATCCCAGTGCGACGAGAGAGGCACCGATGACGAGGAGTTCCATAATATAATAGTTTGAGGAAGTTAGATATACTTTATATTTCGCACTTTATCTATTTTTAATTAATTCTAATAGACAGAAAGAAGTGAAGCGTTTATATAGAAGCGTTTATACTATTATTAACCCTTTCTACCCGGAATCAAAAACAAACTGAGAGTCTATCTAAACAAGTTTCTTAACAGGTTCTTCAAAGCTGATTCATATCGCATTTGAAGATTTCTATCAATGTTAAAATTATCCATTAAACGTACGTCTCGCCCTTCCCCTCTCAGGTGATCAAGCACAAAATTCAATTCCTCGTGTCTTGCTTCCCCATGAACTGCCAAAACACTAACTTTTGGTTTAAAGAAAAGGACATAAAAAGCGAATTGTTTCAAATCCTCTGTTACCAGCGATTTATGTTTTGCCTCAATTAAGAGGAGGCAATCCTCGGTGAATTCTAAATTTTCAGTACTAATTTCGCGGGGATCTTGAGTAGTTCCTTTTCTAAATATTGTCAAGTCGGGAACAGTATGAAGATTTCGTGGTTTATCTAATCGATCCCATAAATTGTCATTGCAGACATTTTGAAATCTAATCTCTAGATTTCTACTAATCCTTTCACCTTCTCCTCGCCTCTCCTGTAAAACATCTTGAACCAATTTCACGCATTCCCGATAGTTCCTTGGCACCGCTTCAACTCCTAACTCACTAGCTACCTCACTATACCTGCCTTCCGCGCATCTCCTATCGAGGTCTGAAATGTTTGCTGTCATATTTATCTGTTGTGTTGGATGATATTTCCCATATTCCCACCACAGTTCATAATTTCCATCTTCGCAAACAAGTGACCAGGTTTTTAAGTAATCCTTTATTTGCAAACTTGGGGAAATACTTTTCCACGCTTTAATGAGGCAACCTAAGACCCATAACTCGTGAAGTCTTTTCGCCAGTTCGTCCATTTGTCGCCAGGTTAAGTTGCTGATATTCCCATTGTATCCTATATACTCCCCGATAAGTTTGCCAATACCAACGCAAGGGACTTCAGTACCAATCTCTCTTAATTTTTCCTTCACTATTCCTCTGAGCAAAGATAAATCTCTTTCCGAAATATCTATCATTCCATACTCATCAAAATACCTTATATTTCTTTCAATAAAAATATCTTTTCTTAGTCTTGGCTGCTTTTCAAAAGCATTAAGATAGGTGGGCGTAGCATGAACACCGAAGTTCTAAAAAGTTGGATCAGGATGGGACACTTGAGTTATTTCACTAAAATAATTTCAAGCCTTTATATCCAAGTAAAGTCCCTGTAAAGGATCTCTACATCATCTCGCATCAAAAGATCAGATACAACTCAAGCATATTTTTATAAAGAGCGAAGTGCAATATAAAAAGGACGAAGGGAAAATGAGATTAAAATACGATGATGACGTGGGAGAACTTATAATAAAATTGAGGGAAGAACCGGCGGTGTATTGTGATGAAGAGCAAATCCTTTATTTTTGGGGTAGCTTCAACTGGGTTGAGCCGTGTTATTCGGAGAAGGGAGAATTGGTTGAGCTTCGCTGCGGTATAAGGAGAGGGCGTGTTATAGAATGGGATGAAACAGAAGCGATAATATCGGACACTTTACCATGGAGGAAATATGTGTTTACCTTTGACAAAGAGAATAAAATTCCAAAAGTCTGTGCAGATGATATTCACAAGATACCCGATGTAGGTGATCGTTTTTCAGAGAGTGGAGGTAGATTAATAATCCAGCGAAGGGATGGGAATGAAATGGATTACTATGAAATTGAGGAGCTGAGAGAGGCTTTCTTCGACTACTTTCTTAAGAACTTTGATGTCATAGTGGAGTATGGAGCTTTTGAGGATTGGAATATAGATAGCGTATACAAAGGAGGAAAATTATATTTCTGGGCAATTAATGAAAGTTTCTATCCTCACTCGGAGGAGGAATTCATAGAAAATATGGAAGCGATGCTTGACAGGCTTGTTGGGTTTGAAATTATAGAAATTAAAAAGAGGGAATTGGGTTTTGACATCATAACCATGGACGAAAACTGTGAACTTATGACGATTATATGCATTTGTGATGAAGAATGGATGGGTGAAGAACTGAAAAAGGAGGAACTGATCAATATTTGTGAAAATACCGTTGAATATGAGGGAGAGGAAATAAAGAGGAAGAAAATAGTTGTCTGGAGGCTTGAACTTTCCAAAGAAGCAAAGGAATGGGCAAGATTCCATGGAATTGAGGTCCAGCACATTTACGAATTCATAGCAGAATTTTGCATAAATACGGCAAAAATTAATGACGAAATGGCTGTCTCGGATGCAGAAGAGGAAGAGTGGGAAAAAGACATTGCGATAAGATTTCGCTCCTCATAAACAATCCAGCCCTATCAGACATTCGTTAATTTCATTCAATCTATTTTCTATGAAGGATGTGTTTTTTATAACTTTTATGCCGTCCTCTTCCAAAGACTCCTTTATCTGGAGTGGAACATCAACTTTAGAGACCAAAAACATTTCTTTTGGCTGATATATTTCTTTATAGACTTTTATTATCTGTAACTCGTTAACGCTTACCTTATTGTTTCTGATTGTGCCTCCTGCTCTTTGGTAAAATTCTGCCCACCAAGAATCAATCCTCGAAGACCTTTCCCTTTTATACCATTCCTGAACTTCCTTACATTCAACAATTATATCAGGAGGAACTATTCTTCCTACTTCATTTGGTCTCCGTATATCTTCGATATAGCGAGTATATACCATTATATCTGGTCTGGGGCCTCCCGAAAAACCTAACAGCCCTTCTACAAAAAAGCTATATTTCTTCCCATTAGCATCAATGATAAAATTCGGCTTTAACTTCTTTTCACCTCTCACTCTTCTCCTCAAGTCAATATAGTCATGGTGTGGAAAGATTATTTCAGGTTCACGGGGAGAGAAGTTAACAAGAATGGATAAGAGGGCAAAATTTTGGTAAAGAGTCCTTAAATTTGTTTGGATTGACCTCTTAACTCCTTGTAGACCAGTTTTTTCAAAAGATTCAAGAGTAACTCTCTTCCGTGCCAAATCGAGCACAGGAAGTTTAGATCCTATATGCTTTAAATAATCCTTGAGAAAACGGGCAAACATTTTGCTATGAAATATGCCTTCAATACCATAAACCTCCTCAACCCTTCTGCAAATTCTTCGATACTGAGAAATTTCTTCTCGGACTTGGTCTATTTCCCTTGAGAATTCGCATTCTAAGAAGCTTCTTTCTAAATCTGTTTTTAACCTCTCGAAATCCTTTCCTCCTCTCGTCTCATGTTCGACTTCGGGGTAATTTCCAACGAAGTCTATAAGTCTTCTGGCTGATCTTTCCCAACAAGGGAACATGGTTGCATTCATCTCCTTCGGTTTAGGTCACACCTTTTACTTTATATATTTTTTATATATATTTTAACATTTACAGTAGTTCCTAACACCCCTGCTTCCAAGTTATATTAAGGACTTTCTCGCTTAAATATAGGTAAGAAAAAATGTGCGCGGAAGATGCCCGATGCTGCGATACTTCCCGCAGACATGGTCTTCACTCAAATCCATGTATAAGAGAGGCTTTATTGTATGAGCAACTGGAATCTAAGGATAAGGTAAAGGAAAAGTGTGTGAGATGTAGGACCTGCGAAAGGTTCTGTAGAATTGGCGCAGGCGAGTTGGGGTTCTGTAAAACGCGGATGAATATTGACGGGAAACTCTACACCTTAGAATATGGCGATATCTCCTCTATAAGTGCGAACCCGATAGAGAAGAAGCCCTTTTTTCATTTCTTCCCGGGTAGCCGGGCATTAACAGTAGGGAGTTACTCATGCAATTTCTCCTGCCCCTGGTGCCAGAACTGGGAAATTAGCAAGTCCGTCCCGGTTCCGGATTCCGCACGATACAATTATCTCTCGCCAGAGCGATTTGTGCGAATGGTGAAAGAAGAGGGGTGCCAGGGGACTTCTATATCGTTCAACGAACCTACTTTGCTCCTTGAATACTCACTTGATGTATTTGAACTCGCGAAGAGGGAGGGCTATTACAATACATACGTGACGAACGGCTACATGAGTGCAGAAGCGCTAAGAGTGCTGGTGGAGCACGGATTAGATGCGATGAATGTGGATGTAAAGGGCTGTGAGGAAGCGGTGAAGCGATATTGTGGCGCCGATGTGGAGCTCGTATGGCGGAATATAAAGGAAGCGAAGGAGAAGGGTGTTCATATTGAAATCACAACGCTCATTATACCGTGTGTGAACGACGATGAGGAATGTTTGAGGAGCATAGCTTCACGAATAAGGAGAGACATCGGGGCAAACACACCATGGCATGTAACGCAGTATTATCCAGCGTATAGGGCGCTCGATTTCGGGCTTTATAAAGGCAGAACACCTGTTGAAACACTGGAGCGTGCGTGGGAGATAGGGAAGCAAGAGGGTTTGAATTATGTTTATATCGGTAATGTTCCAGGGCATCCGTATGAGAATACTTATTGCCCGCGTTGCGGTGCGCTATTAATCAAGCGCTACGGGTTTGACGTGGTGAGTTATCGCATAACAGCGGATAATAAATGCCCGGAGTGTGGAGAGGCAATCGCAATAACAAACGTTCTTTAGCTTTAGAGCACGGATGTAACGGAATCGGGATAATAGCATATCATTGTTGAAGTATATAGTCTTTCCGAGAAGTAACCACAAGATTACACATCGTGGGCTCTGCCCACGTCCCCGAGAACCCTGAAAGGGTTTATTTCACGAGAAAGGACAGATCAAGAAGTCTAAATTGTTTCTCCCCCTTCTTCTGGTCTTGTGTTAATCTTGTGAAATCTGTGGTTTTGCAATTTATTATTGGAATGACTATAATTTGGAGAGTTGTTTTACACGATACTTGAAATATTATATCAAACAATTGAAATTTTTTTGACAGTATCCGAAACCCTTTTAAAGGTTGTTCGATTTATGTCTAAATGTAATGTAAAGCGAAGGATAAGATAAAAAAAAATTAGGAGGTGATATGGAAAAGAAATGAGAAACAAGAACAGAGCCCGAAGTTTTATGCAGGTCCGCAGAAGCAGGAGTAAGCGCGGTGTATCGCCCGTCATCGGTGTTATTCTGATGGTCGCAGCCACGATAGTGATTGCCGGCGTGGTCATGGGTATGCTCGGTGGGTTTGGACCACCAAAAACAGGATATGTGATAACTGTTACAGCAGCAGAAAATGCTACTGGATACATACACGTGGTATTTGCTGGAGGACCAGATGCTAACATGGTCGAGTCGTTTTCTTGCAAAGTAGACGACACGGACTTAACTCTCGACAGCACTGTTGGTTCTACAAATAGCACACAGGGTACTAAAGGACCAAATAACAACCACGTAATCGTAACTGCTACATACAAAGACGGTACATCGGCGGTAGTTCTCGACACTTGGGTCTGAAACGGGAATTTTTCGATTTTTTCCCGTTTTTTATTTTTTGAAAGAGGGAATGGAGAATGGAGTTTTGAGGTAATGGAGATGGATGCGATAAGAATAACCGCGATAATAAAGGAGTTGCTGAAACAGCTCCAGAATATGTCGGAGTCTGGAGAAGATTACGATAAACTTTTCTGCATAGGATATGAACTGGAGGAGCTAAAAAAGGAGTTGGGGTCGTGGTTTATTCCGGGTTGTGTGATTTATAAGGGTTCGTGAGGCGGTGTGAAAAAGGAACCACGAGATTTACAGAGAAGTAAAATTGGATTTGAGTGAGACGGTATTGCCAAGCATTTACGATTTTGGATTACCGATTACCACACCTCTATATTCAGA
>Ga0190354_1000127_pt1 | contig 12370 bp, 14 predicted proteins | sample 4872131213_MG_FD_163436 | JGI IMG/M metagenome (GOLD analysis project Ga0190354, IMG submission 163436) | Hydrothermal vent microbial mat bacterial communities from Southern Trench, Guaymas Basin, Mexico - 4872-13-12-13_MG | ecosystem: Environmental > Aquatic > Marine > Hydrothermal vents >...
AATGGTTACCAATGGCTGGAGAGTGTCTTCTTGGCTTGCTCCTTTTAAGATAAATTGAAGTCGAGTGATATTAAGTTGCGGAGAGGTTAAGGGTTGGGGATCTTGATTCTCTCTTTTAAACATAATTTGTCCATTTTCTAAATAAAACTCTTGGCACTCCCCTCCTTCGTTGCCGTTTTTAAACCTTATCCCATGTCTTATATTTCCATCTCCTGGATCAAAATTCTCATAGTTCAGTCCTGCTTGATTTAGGCAATCGGGAGTTGTATCTTTTTGAGCCATCCTTAAGCCCCTACTCATAAACTCCAAAGCATAATTTGCCTCCCCCAATGCCTTTTTTGTAAGTAAAATGTTTTTTTGAAGTTGAATCAAAGATACAAAGATACTGACAATTACTATTACAATTGTTGAAAAAATGCCACAAACAACAAGGAGTTCAACTAATGTAAATGCTTTTTTTGAATTATCTTTTAGCATTTTTTGGATTAGCGCCAATTATACAATTTCTCTTGGAGAATTATCGGAGAAAATTTGTCAGACCATTTTACCTCTACAGTCACCAATAGGGTATCGTCGTCTATTTTTGTTATATCAACTTTGCGTCTAAATGGGGTTTGAGGGTTGGTGCTATCATAGGTATAAAACCCATTATTGTCGATTCTAAGAGGAGTTCCTCCATCACCTGGTAAAAGAAAACCCTTATCATATTGAACGCGGTTGGTTCCTTCAAACAGCTCATCATCCCAACTTTGACCTTCCAACCAATTTGTATCCCGAATATTTCTTACTATCTCTATCCCCTCTTGGGCAAGATAGATAGCAATTAAACGATTCTTTGCATAATTAAGTGTTGCATAAGAATTTTGAACAACAAGGTATATCCCAAGAATTCCTACCGTAAAGACAAAGATGGTAATCAAAAGTTCTGCTAAAGTAAAACCTTTTTGATTTTTTGGGTTGTTATTCAACATATACAAGCCCGGCTGAATTAAAATGAATTTTCTTTTCTTTGGATGATCCGCTAATGCTAAGCTTAACGGTTAATTCATCTAATAAGCCGGAGGAGGTTTTAATACTCACATCAGGAGATGGTGGTTTGAATGTAATACTTACAGGAGCTGATAAAGTTTTTATATAAACACCTTCCTCAAAACTTATTCTTTCTATAAATTCAGGGTGATTAGTTGAATGTATAGGGTCAAAACATGGGGCGCCGGTTGTGTCGTAGAGTCGATCTCCATCGCAATCAGCAAAGACAATATAGGAATTTGGCGAGCTGATATTAAAATAAATGCCGTATCCTCCGGCGGGAAGATCGTTATGAAAATATTTGCCAGAAATAGCCGTCTCTTTTACTTCTTCAATCTTGCTTACTAATATATTTGCCTCTTTTTGAAGAGCGATTGCTTTTTGTCTTTGCCCATAGCCAAAAAATGATACCGAGGCTAAAATTGTAATAATTAAAATGGCTACCAAAAGCTCAATTAAAGTAAAACCTTTGTTTTTCATTTTAGTAAATTTAGATACCAATTTATAATTTCACCACCAAAAAACAATGAAATTATAAAAGAGATGATTAGAAAAGGGGCAAAGGGTACTTGGGCTTTGAGGGCTTTCTTTTTGAAAATAATTAACCCTATTCCTATTATACCACCGATTATGTAAGTTAAAAACATAAATACAAAACTTTTGGGCCAGGACAATATAAACCCCAAGAGAAAACCGAGTTTTACATCCCCAAATCCTATCCATCGGCCTTTAGAGATTAGATAAAGCAGTAGAAAAAAACCGCTTACACCTGTAGCGGAGGCAAATTGATATAAAAAAGATGTAAAAATTTGAAAATTAGAGTGGAGAAAGAAAAGGTAGAAATCTCTAATTAGAAAATAAAAAAGTGTTATGAGTAAGGCAGGTATTAGTATTTTATCGGGGATTATAAAATGTTTTAGATCATAAACAAAAAGAATAATCAGCACCGAGATTAAAAAGAGGTAATAGAGGATTTCAAGCCATAATATTTCATCATAGAAAGGAAGAGGTAAGAACTGCTGAATGACAAAAGGTAATATAAATAGTATAGCGGTAGCAACCTCAACCAAGGGGTATTGCCAAGAAATCGGTTTATGACAATAGCGACATTTTCCTTTTAGTAAAACAAAGCTCACTATTGGAATTAGATCAAACCAAGCAAGTTGATGTTTGCAGTGGGGACAAATAGAGCGTTCTATCAAAAAACTCTTTTTTTGGTAAAGTCGCCAAATAACACAATTCAAAAAAGAGCCTACAAAAAGACCAAAGATAAAAATAAGGATGAGAAAAAAAATAAGCATTTATTTGGTTTATTGTTTCCTATTGAAAAATGATATCATGTTTTTTCTAATAGGAAAACCTAAAAATTGCATTTTGAGATTTAAATTCTATATTTAAGATTTCAGCAAAAAACCCGCCATTTTGGCGGGTTTTTTGCTGATGTTTTGCTATGTCTCTAAACACTCTTTTGAATGTCTCTTCTTTCTAAACTCTTAAGCGTCCTTTCTAAACTTCTTCTTAAACTTCTTTAACACTAAGGACAAGTCGCTTCTGCGCTTGTACATGGTTCTGGATCGCTTGGCAAAAGAGCGCTAAACCTTCCTTCGTCATCAATGCATAGAAAACCTCTGTCTCCTGCAAGATTAACTGTAACGCAGTAGCTTGCTTCATTTGCCAAACATTTTCTGATAGAGCCACCCAATTCTTCAATATCTTCCTGTAAAGTGTCTAAATCTGAGTCCACTAAATTGAGAGAGTCTCCCTCGAATGCGCAAAGATTAGTATAACCATTATTGTTCTCCAGATATATTTTTTGAGCTACCTTTTTTATTTCTGCTACATCAGAAGCGATGTTAGTATTCTTGCTCTTAATAACAGCGCTCTTTCCAAATATAACAACAATAGCAACCAAGATCGCAAAAATTGCTATCACAAGCAAAAGTTCAATTAGGGTAAAACCTTTAATGCGCATCAATACTACTCTTTAGATCAATCTAATTATGTTTCTTTAAAGAGAAATTTATTACCTAGACTAGAAAAGCATTAATCAGCAGCGCATGTATAATTAGCCCCATCACATCCGTTAGTATCGTATTTGTCAGCGACCCCTGTACTATCTGCACAGAAATACTGACCCGTACTCAAATCTACACTTATACAATATTTATCTCCACTTGCATAGCAGGTAAGCGTCCGTCCTTGTTTTGTGATATCATCCGTAAGAGCCTTCAGTTCGTCTGAATAACTTCCACCAGCTGTGTTGGTGCATAGATCATCGTAGGCATTATTCTCATCAAGTACCAAAGCGGCTATACTTCTAAGCTGAGAAACATCTGAGATCACAGCCGTATCTCTTGCTCTCTCAGGAGCTCCTCTAATTGAAACCAAAACAATCGCTGCCAAGATACCAATAATTGCAATCACAACCAACAATTCGATTAAAGTGAAGCCTCTCTTTTTTTGCATAATATTAATATTACTAGTTTTTTATTTTATTATCGACCTTTATTAATTCTCTTCATAATTAATTGTATTTCAAACGTAACCAAAAGGCAACCTCTAAAATCCAATACTTCCAAGACTCTTATAAATTGGTAAAAATATACCAAGCATCAAACCTCCTACTACAGTACCCAGAACAATAATCATAAGTGGCTCAATAATGCTTACCAGACCTTCTATAGCTGAATCTATCTCTACTCTATAAAATTCTGCTACTTTTTTGAGAGCCTCATCTAATCTCCCACTCTTCTCCCCTACTCTGATCATCTGAACGACCATTGAGGGAATACTCTTTGGATATCTTTCTAGAACCACACTAATTGTTTCACCTCTTCTTACCCCTTCTTTAGTTTCAATTACAATATTTTTATATTTCTTATTTGTAATTACTCCACTTACTACCTCAAGTGCTTGAGTAATAGGAAGGCCGGCAAAAATTAAAGTGGCAAGGTTTTCACAGAATCTTGTAATATAAATTTTTTTTGCGATCTTACCAATAATAGGTAGCCTCAAGGAGAAATTGCTCAGAAGCTCTTTTCCTTCTTTGGTTTTGAGGTATCGCCATACACCAAAAATTATGAATAAAAGAGTAATTAGAAAAAGCCACCACCAGCCCTGCAAAAATACACCTGCTGATATGATTGCCCTTGTAACCGCAGGAAGGGAAACATTTAAATTTTCAACTGCCTCAGCAAATCTTGGCAAAACAACAAAGAATATAACCAAGCCTACCAATACAAAAACTACCAAAACAAATGCTGGATAGGTCATTCCGCTTTTAATTTTTGTAAGAAGTAGGTATTCTTTTTCCAAATTATCCGCTAAATAAGTAAGAGTGTCGGCTAACTTACCTGAGGCCTCTCCTGATTTAATCATATTTACAAAAAAGTCTGAAAAAACACCCGGAAATTTGGAAAGCGCATCTGAAAAGTAAGTGCCTCCCTCTACATCATCTGCAATCTTAAGAACAATTTCCCTGAAGCGCGCTTTTTCTGTTTGAAGAGCAATAGATCTTAGGGCTTCAACTAAACCAATTCCTGATTTCAGCATCAAGGCAAGGTGTCGAGAAAAATAAAGAACATCTTTTTTTGTGGGTCTTGTAAAAATGCCCAGCTCTCTTGCATAAAAAGGTTTTCTCTCCTCACGCTCAAGATATGTAATGTAAAGTCCCCTCTCTTGTAGAAGAGTTGCCGCTCTTTGTCGGCTGGAGGCTTCAATTATTCCAATTTGGATTAAGCCTTCTTTAGTTCGTGCTTGATATTTAAACCTCATCTTTTTAAAAGCTCTTTCAATTCTTGCGGATTTAATGAAAAGTTATAAGCGTTTTCTAATGTAATTTTTTTCTCTTTTACAAGGTTAGCTAATGATTGATTTAAAGTCATCATTCCTTCCTCAGAGGAGGTAGCAATAATTAAAGGAATCTCATGAATTTTATTTTCCCTTATAAGGTTGGCGATGGCTGGGGTGTTAAGCATAACTTCACAGGCCGGAATCAGGCCTCCTCCAATGCGAGGTATTAGCCTTTGTGAAACTACACCTAACAAAGAGCCTGAAAGTTGGGCCCTTACTTGCATCTGTTGAGGACCTGAGAAACTATCGACAATTCTATGTATTGTTTGAGCGGCAGAATTTGTATGCAAAGTTGCAAAAACCAGATGTCCAGTTTCAGCAGCGGTGATTGCTGTAGCAATGGTCTCGGGATCCCTCATCTCTCCCACCATAATTACATCTGGATCTTGGCGGAATGTAGATCTTAAAGCTCTGGCAAAAGATAAGGTGTCTAAATTTACCTCTCTTTGATCAATAATTGCTAAATCATCTTCAAAAATATACTCTATGGGATCCTCAATAGTGATAATATGTTCGGGACGCGTATGGTTAATTTCATCTATCAAAGCAGCTAAAGTTGTAGACTTACCATGTGAGGAGGGGCCTGTCACTAAAACAAATCCCTGCGGGGCACGGCAAAACAAGTGAAGTATGGGAGGAAGATTAAGTTCTTCAATGGTTGGAATTTGAGAAGGGATAAAGCGTAAAGCGCAACTTATTTTACCCTGTTGAAAATATGCATTCCCTCTAAACCTTCCTCTTCCCTTTATCTCGTAAGAGAAATCTATTTCTTTCTCTTGTAAAAGTTTCTGATATTTTTCTTCGTTAAGCATGCATTTTACTAATTCCTCCACATCCTCTTGGAGTAAAAAATCATATTCTTCCATGGGATGAAGCTTGCCATCAATTCTTAAAATAGGCCTTCTTGCAGGTGATAAATGTAAATCAGAAGCTTTTTGCTCTATTGTTGCCTGAAGTAGTTTCTCAAGAAGTTTTTGATAACCTTTCATAGCAGTTTTTTAATTTCTTCAACTACCTCTGATGGCGTATAGTTTGCTTTAATTAAATATTTATCAGCCCCCAACTTTATCCCTTTTTCAATCTCTTCTTTTTGACCTAAGTTAGACAAAATAACTACCTTTGTTGTGTCCTCGGCTTCTTTAATTTGTCTAAGCACCTCCCAGCCATTGATATTGGGCAAGACAATATCAAGTAAGATTAAATCGGGTTTGTCTTTCTCAAATAGTTCTAAGGCTATCTGCCCATCAGTTGCTACAGAAACTACAAAACCGGCATCTTGAAGTTTGGTAGTATATATGTCAATCAGTAACGGGTCATCTTCAACTAAAAGAATTTTTTTCTTCATAATTTTTCATTTAATATTCTTCTTCTGTGACTCTAACTACCTCTTCTATTGTGGTAATCCCTTTTAGTGCTTTCAAAATGCCATCTTGACGCATAGTAATCATACCTTGTCTTTTTGCTTCTTTAGCAATTTTATCTTCACTTGGCTGGGTCAAAATAATTTTGGCAAGCTGTTTTGTCATTTTTAATACCTCAAAAATACCTATTCTGCCTGCAAAACCTGTTCTGGCACATTCACTACATCCCTCGCCTTTCCAAATAAAAATATCTCCTTTTAAATTATATTTTCTTTTTACCTCCTTCTTAATTGCAGCAGGAAGACTTTCGATATCTTTTTTAATGAGTTCTTTAAGTTTTCCTTGGGCTAATACCCTTTTCTTACAATGAGGGCATATTCTTCTAACCAGTCTCTGAGCAATGGCTACATTAACTGTTGGGGGAATTAAAAATTGCTTTACGCCAAGGTCAATTAGGCGAGGAACAACTCCTATAGTATTGTTTGTGTGAAGGGTGGATAGAACAATATGGCCGGTTAGCGCTGCGTGTGTTGCCAATTCTGCTGTTTCTGTATCTCTAATTTCTCCCACCATAATAATATCTGGATCTTGCCTTAAAACATGCCTCAAACCATTTGCGAAAGTATACCCTATCTCGGGTTTAACTTGAGACTGATTAATTCCCTGAATATAATATTCTACCGGATCTTCTAATGTTACAATATTTACTCCTTCTTTGTTTAAATGCTCTAAAGTGACATACAAAGTAGTTGTTTTTCCACATCCCGTTGGTCCTGTTGCTAAAATCATGCCATAGGGGGTTCTCATTGCTTCTTTGACAATTCTAAGAGCCTGACCCTCAAGACCAAGATCTTCAAAATCTCTTAATCTTTGTTCTGGATTTAACACCCTCATTACAACTTTTTCTCCAAACATTGTTGGGAAAGTTGAAACACGGAAATCAATGTTAATATCGTCCATAACAATTGAAAATCTACCATCTTGAGGAATTCTTGTTTCATCAATTTTTAAATTGGAAATCACCTTAACGCGGGCTACAATTGATGGATGAACTTTTTTGGGTAAGAATAAGCTGGAATGTAAAACGCCATCTAAGCGGAATCTAACCCTTGTTCTTTCTTTTAAAGGTTCTATATGAATATCTGAAGCCTGCCCCTCAACAGCATGTCTTAAAATAACTGCCACCATTTTGGAGATTGGAGCCTCTGTAATCCTTTTTGTTATCAATTCCGCTGAAATAGGTGCTTCTTCTTTGGGTTTTTCTACACGGAGCTCCCTTTCTAATTCTTCTAAGGCACTTCTGACTTCCCTGCGAAAGCTGGCGTATTTCTTTACAATTTCTTTAAAATTAGAGGGGGTAATTAGAAAAACCTGGTATTGAAAATTATGCTGCCTGGCAAGAAATTTTAATGCCTCTTGAGCTTTTAGATCATCCGGATACACCATTCCTATTTCCACATGTTGATTTTTCTTTTTGAGCGGTACCATGTGATAATACTCTGCAGCTTCTTTGGGTACCAGATCTAATACATCGGTTGGAACATCTTCTGCTCGGATTTTCTTGAGTTCTATTCCAAGAAGTTCACTTTTTAAAGAAAATAAAAAATCTTCCTCTATTACACCTCTCTCTAAAATAATCTCCTCCTCTCTTTTGCCAGTGCTTTTAATCTCGGCTAATAGAGAGGAGGCGGTTTGTTGGTCAATTATTTTCCTCTTTTGAAGCTCTTCTATAAGAGTCATATTTTAAAACGGTAATGTAGTCGTTGGCAAGGTAGGCGAGGTAGTAGCCGATGGTAAAAAAGGCATCTCTCTACCTAGAATCCCAGTAAATTCTTCTGGTTTTGGGTAGGCTTCTAATTGTTCCAATAGAGAATTTTCTAAATTAGAAAAGTTTATCTGCGGTGGGTGGATTGCGCTCTCAGGTTTTACAGAGACCAGGCTAATATTTTTTTTGAATATTAAAAAGAAGAATATTAGAACTAAAAGAATAAATACAACCCCTAAAATAATTTGATAGAGATTTTTTCCTTTTGGTCTGGCAAGTATGATAGCCATAAATTAGTATGAATAAACTGTTAATTGTACTTCAAAATCATATATATCTTTCTCCTCTGGCGCAGAAAAGGTAACTTGATCTACCTCAAACAAACGAGCATTCTTTTCTAAACTAACCAAGAAATCTTTAAAGGAAGAATATGTACCCAAGAGTTTTAAAGTAATTTGATGTCTCTGAATCCTCTCTATTTTTGGAAAAGAACCACCTGATGTTATAAGAATATCTTGCAAAAGAAGGCCGTGCTTTTGGGAGACGGTATTAAAATAGTTAATTAAAGAAGCTGAATCTAATTTTTTGGGGAGTATTGAAGCTATTTTATCGACTATCTCTCTTTTTGTCTCTAGCTTCCTAAAAGTTTCTTCTATTTCTCTATAATATTGCGCCTGATTTTCTAAAAACGTCTTTTGATTGACTAATTTTTGGGCAACTTTTAAGTACTCTTTATACTTAGGAAAGGTGAAAACCGAACCAATTATTATGGTACCGAAAATAGCAGTCAGTATGATAAATCTTGGATACTTCATTTTAGCAATAAGAAAGTTGGGGTAAAGATAATAGAGAGTTCAAACTTAATAGCTCCCTCTTCGCTTACCCCAATGTTAGAAGTAGTTAATTCTTTTATTTGAGGTATTTTTTCAAACGCTAAAATCTGTTGTGCTAGAGCCAAAAGACTCTTAGCCTTACCGGATAGGCTCACCTGATTTTTATCTCTAAGAAACTTAAATGATAAAAACCAAACATCTGGATGGATATTCTCTTCTATCAATGTAAAAAGCTTAGAGGGTGTTTGATGGTTGTTTAATAATACAGGGAAGTCATCAATTTTCCTTTTATAATCATAAATAGCCTCTTCGAGAGCTTTTTGCTCAGGTGTACCCAATTGTTCCAATTGAGCTTCTATCTCTTGAAGTTGAGCTTTAGCTTTTTTTGTTTGCCATCCAAAAACAAAAAAGAGGGTGGTAACAACTATAAAAATAAAAAGAGAAAACCAAAAAAACAGAGCAACCAATATAGATTCTTTCTCTGCTACCTTTTTTTCTTGAGGAATAATTTTAACCATAGAATATTATTTAGTAAACTCCTCGAAGTGCTGCCCCTACTGCTATTGTAAACTCTGGACCTATCTTTTGCAAGATTAATTCAAGCCCAGGGGGATAATTTATATCTAAAAATGGGTTACCTACCTCACAAGGTAATTTAAATTTCTCATTAAGATATTCGGCTAATCCTGGCAATCTGGCACCTCCACCTGAGATAATTATCTTATCAACTTTCTCCTTCTCTTCTAAGAAATATTCATTGAATATTTTTTGCATTTCTTTAGATAGAGCACTTAAGAATGGTAGAAGAATTTCTTTTATTGTTGGGTTCTTTTTAATACCATACATATTTTTTATTATCTCAGCTTTTCTGGCCTCTACTTTTAATTTATTTGTGAGTGCTTGGGTTAACTCTTCCGAGGATAAATCTATACTATGAGAGGTTTTAAGAATATTGTGAGAAATAATATTAATGGTTGTTGTTTTGTGTCCTATGTCAGTTAAACAAATAACCCCTTTTTTATCTTGATATTTAATAAGCGCCCTTGATAGAGCAAAAACTTCTGTTTCTAAAGCCAAAATTTTTAGATTTAATGATTGGGCTATTTTCTGGTACTGTTCTATTGTTTCGTTGGGTACTGCAACCAAAAGAACCTTTAGAGGAACTGTCCCTTCAAATTGGGGTGTGCCCTTTATAATTTGCCAATCTATAGTTACATCTGCTAAAGGAAGTGGGATATGTCTTGGAGCTTCATACTTGATTGCTTCCTCCAGCTCTTTTTTGCTCATTGGTGGCAAGGTGAAGGTTGTAAAGAAGGAAGCATAATCAGGAATAGAAAAAAAGGCGTTTTTTGTTTTAATTTTCGCCTCCTGAAACATTGCCAAAAGGGCCTCAGTTATTTTAGGGCCTGAAAGTAAAGCTCCTGCCTGAAAATGTTGAATAAATTCTTGACCTGCGAAATATTCTGTTTTAAGTTGAGCGTAGTTCTCTAATTTAACCCCTTTCTTGGCGCTCAACTCTACTACCTTTATAGATGCAGATCCGATATCTATTCCTAAAAAACTTTTGGAAAATAGAGCCGAGGTAATTTTTTTGAAAGGGTTAAAAACCATATATTTTTAAATTATAACTCAAAAATTTTATAATACCATAATGTATCAAAAATTTTTTCGTGAAATTGTTTCTCTGTTTTTTCCTACAAGATGTGCCATTTGTGCAAAAGAGGGCGAAATATTTTGCAGAGACTGTCTTGCTTTAGTATCTCTGCTTGATAATGCCCGCTGTCCGGGCTGTGGTTCTTATAAAATCAATCTTCCGGGAGAATTTTGTCCTATCTGTAAAAGGGAGTTTCATTTAGATGGGCTTATCTCAGCCACAGTATACACCGATCCTTTTATAAAAAAGATGATTTCTCTTTTTAAATATCCACCTTTTGCAAAAGATTTGGCAAAATCTTTTACTTTTTTAATTATATCTCAATTGAAATTACAAGACAACAATTTTAGCGAATTTATTTTATCCTATATACCTTTGGATAGAGCATCTTTGCGCCATAGAGGATTTAATCAATCAAAACTTCTTGCTCAGGAATTAGGCAAAAGCCTAAATTTACCTGTATATGAACTGCTTGAGAAGATAAAGAAAACAAAAGCTCAAAAAAACTTGAATAAAGAAGAAAGGAAAGAAAATATTCAAAATGCTTTTTGCGTTTCAAAAGATGCAAAAGAATTTGTACAAAACAAAAAAATCATCGTTGTTGATGATGTATATACCACGGGAGCAACTTTAAATGAGGCAGCTAGGGTATTAAAACAAGCAGGCGCAAAGAAAATCTGGGGGATGACAGTAGCAAGGGAATTTTAGGATTTTCTAAATTTTGGAGTAGCCCAGAATGTCATATATCGTCCAAAGATCCACCTTGTCTGAGCATCTAAAGCAGGCAAAGACGTGAAAATAAACATGGTAAAGGGCAGAAGGAGCCATTCAAAAATTATTTTAATTTGAGCAAATTTTCTTTTTCTCCCCTCAATTTTGGGCGGGAGAATATAAAAAGAATAATAAGCCGATGTAAAAAGGCCGATCATCGCCACGGTTAGAATTCTTCCAACAATTCTTGGCAAATTGTAAGCAAGAAGCGTTTGAGAGAAGTCCCATCCGCCCAAAACACAAGGCAACCATCCCAAAAGTAAAAGCAAAATAGGACCACAGGCCCAATTCCAGTGACCCTCAATTAATTCAATTGAATAAGCAATCTTTTTTCTTCTTGGAATTTTTTTGTTTTTTAAAAATCCAAATAAAAAATAAGCGATATCCCCTACTCCATAAGCCCATCTTCTTTGCTGTTTATAAATATTTAAAAAGGTGGAAAAGAAGTTTTTTGCAGCATTTGCATCCATTGAAATAGGATAATACAAGGGGACCACCTTGTAGTTGCCATCGTATTTTAAGAAACATTGCCAAAAGATTCGTGAGTCATCCGAGACAACATCAGGCTTTTTAAATCCTACCTCAACTAAGGCTTTGAAGGCCATTGAGTGGGAGGAGAAAGTAATTAATTTTTCTTCTCTTTCTTGATTGATAATATGCCAAAATGATGTTGAAAGAGAGAAAACGCGAGAGATGGCCGGCACTTGCCAGATATTATTTAAAAACAAAGGAATGGGTTGAAAACTTGATTGTGTTGGATTTTTTGTTGTGAGGTATTTGTAGGTAAGACAGGCAAAATATTCTGGAAAGACAACCGTGTCTATATCAAAAGAAGAGTAAATAACTTGTTCATAAGGAATTTGTAATTCATCTATTATCTCTTTGCCTTTTTTTGCTGCCCAGGTCTCGTTTGAAGACTTTGCTGGAATTTCTCCAGGAAGATCCTTTGGATGTATTGTAATTAGAAATTTAAAAAATTTGTCCTTAAATTCTTTGGTGATAATATTTTTTACTTCTTCTGAATGAGACCCTGCTCTTTCTTCTAACGCTAAGACGACAATAAATCGATCCTTGGGATAATTTGCTTTTATTAACCCATTTAAAG
>Ga0190354_1000129_pt1 | contig 12332 bp, 15 predicted proteins | sample 4872131213_MG_FD_163436 | JGI IMG/M metagenome (GOLD analysis project Ga0190354, IMG submission 163436) | Hydrothermal vent microbial mat bacterial communities from Southern Trench, Guaymas Basin, Mexico - 4872-13-12-13_MG | ecosystem: Environmental > Aquatic > Marine > Hydrothermal vents >...
CTTGTATCCGATGTAAATTGACGCCCCTACTTCAACCCACTCCTTCGATACAACTATCTCATTATTTGTAAATCTAATCATTTTAGATATAGATTTACTTACCCGTATAGCTATGTCATCTACATTATATTTCTCTATAATTTTATAGATCCTGTCTCCAATTGAATATATATCCATATAAATCACCTATAAAGATATACTTAACATAACATTTCTCAACCTAATGCTTGGGCCACCAAACCATACAGGTACGCCTTGACCAGGATCTCCTTTACCGCATGTACCTGGATAAAATTTTAAATCCTTACCTACGGCATCTATACTTGAATAAAGTCCTCCGGTAGTTATCTCTAATGCAGGATTTTTAACCAATCTCTTAAGTTCACCATTTTCAATTAAATATGCCTCTAATCCAACATATCTCTGACTCCATCTACGATCATCTATATTCCATTCCATATAGCTTTTAATATAAACTCCCCTATGAACATCCTCTATAAGCTCCTCTAAGCTATAGTCTCCTGGAACAAAATATGTATTTGCCATCCTAATTATTGGCTCCCTATTGTATGATGATGCTCTGGCAGATCCGTTGCTATTCACACCGAATATTGCTGCCGTCTCCCTATTATGTAGAAACTCATTTATATATCCATTTTTAAATAACTCTCTCTTCCTAGCCTTTATACCTTCATCATCATATAGATAAAATCCATAGGATTTCGGTATTGTAGGATCATCACATATATTTACAACACGAGTTCCAATGCGTTTCCCAAGCATATCTGGCTTCATATAAGACTCCCCTGCTTGTGCAGCTTCTCTACCCATAATTCTATCAGCTTCGCTCGGATGTCCACAGCTTTCATGAACCATCAGTCCTACAACTTCACTTCCAAGAACTATGTCTAAAGATTCGTTTATAGGAGGTTTTATAGCTTTATCTAATATTTCCTGCATCTTCTTAGCCTCCTCCATTAAATATTTTTCTGGCTTTTCATCCTTAATTAACTCCCATCCAACTGTACCTGCAAACGAATTCCATCTATAAACACTTCCCTTACCGGGCTTGAATGCAATAATACTATATGAAATATAGGTGTCTAGTCTCTTCCCCTCAACTACTATGCCCTCACTATTTGTAAAACGCTTTTTAAGAAAACTCGTAGAAAAATTATATGATCTTGATGGGAAGACACCTATATCCTTTAGAATACTATCAAATACTTTAAATAGCTCTATTTTTTCCTCAAGAGATACGTCGAAGGGATTTTGTTTAAATTTAGATTCCCATCTAGCTGAAACTAACTTCTCCTCAGACATTTTTATAGACTTAATTGCACGCTTAGAAGCATTTTTAGCAATCTTTACAGCATCTCTTACAATTCTTTCAACATTATCTTTATCTAAGATATTTGTAGAAGTAAATGCAAGTCCACCATTAACTAAAACCCTTATACCAATACCATAGCTACTCCCATATCTATACGCCTCAACTCTGCCATTCCTATAAAGTATATTTGAAGTATATCTTCTCTCTATCCTGGCTTCAGCATAATCTGCACCCAATTTATTAGCCAAATCAACAGCATAGAATTCCATCTCCATACAATTACCCATTATATTACTATCCAATAGGACTAATTTATTTTTCCATGATTTTAAAAATGAATATATAGATGTATACTATATAACTATAGCTAATCTTATTTGGTGAACTATATGGGGCAACATGGATAAATCTAAATACAATAAGTATATTTTTAGAAAAAACAGGAAGATGCTTATTTTCGTTGCTAGTAGATATGGGCGGACTAATTGCAGGTATACTTTTCTCTTCAAGTATAGCTAGTCTTAATAAGGATAGTTGGATTATATCAATTTATCCGGCGATATTATCTATGCGTGGAGTTATTAGTGGAATCTTTTCTGGAAAACTTAGTACCTCACTTCACTTAGGTACGATATATCCCTCATTCAGAAAAAATAGTGAAGAATTCTATCATCTAATCGCATCTATAGCTACATTAATTTTTATCGGAACAATTTATATTTCATTTATATCAATGCTATATAATTTTCTTGTAGGCAAAGTTTTTAATCCGATATCTCTATTCAACATAATTTTCACAAATATGTTTCTCTCATTTATAGTTATTTCACCCATTACAATTACAGTAGCCTTTCTCTCATATAAATCTGGATTATTGGATCCAGACTATGTACTGTATCCGATAATGTCTACAGTTGCAGATATAATTGTAACATTAATTTACGTTACCTCAATAAAAATTCCATATACTTATACCTATATTCCAATATTTATTGAGTTTATCTTCGGAGCAATAATACTTTTAATCTATATAAGATATAGAGAAGAAGACGTGTATCGTAAAATGCTTAGAGAAACTATTTTAACACTATTAATAGTGTCAATAATAGTGGGAATTACAGGTCAAGTACTTTCAAAGATTCTCACTATCATTGGATATATGATGGAGATAGTTTTAATTTACCCAGCTTTAATCGACACTGTGGGAGATGTGGGGTCAATCATCGGGTCAATAGCTACAACTAGACTAGCTTTAGGAACGATTGGAGGGAGGTTTAGGGATATAAAGAATATAGTTACGGAGATAACGGCAGCGCTACTAGCATTAATAATAATGTCTCTAACATATTCGATTATATCACAAATATATATAGGACTATCGGTTGGAAAATTATTTAAAATAATTACAGTTGTAATGACAGGAGTAGTTTCTGCTGGAATAGTGATGATATCTATATCTTATTTAATAGCTATAGTAACGTTTAGGTTTAGACTAGATCCAGATAATTTTGTAAATCCAATTGAAAGTTCAATTGCCGATACAATTACAACAAGTTTTCTAGCATTATCAATAATTCTTTATAGCTATCTTATGTAATATTCCTATCCATCCTCCTTATAAAAATTTTCCCATAAAATATTATTAATACAAGTATGATTAGAGTTATTAAAAGTAATATTATTGTTAAAAACCCTCCATAGCTTCCCCATGAACCCACTATAGGTATAGGTCCAATAAGTATTATAAATCCACCACTGCTCTCTCCTATCTCCTTAACTGCCACCAAAAATATTGTTGAAAATCCTATAAGAATTAATGCAATACCAAATATAAATAAGATATCTAAAATATCTTTCAAAAAATCACCTCATGAAGAAAAATATAAGTGGAAGTATAAATATTATAAGTGCAAGTATAGTTAATATTATACTTAATCTAACAATATCTTTATCACTTCCAAATATGATTGGAATAGGACCTATTAATATTACTCCTCCAGTCTTAGCCTCAACTCTACCTCTAAGCATTTTTAATATAATTGTTATGAATATGAGCATAAATCCTAGAAAAATTAACAATAATCCTATTTCAAATATCAACATAATCCCCTAATATGGAGGGGGTGTTGGAGTCGGTCGAGGCCTATAACCATATCCACTTCTTCTAATCTCTTCTACAGCCTCATCTGTAATAAATTTTACTGAAGTTGCTATAGCTCCTATTACAGCTATAAATGTTCCAATTAAGACTGTCACTGTAATTATTACTCCGGAACTCAGTAATGTAGACTGAAGAGTAGATATATCTGGTGTAGTTCCAGATAATAGCGAGGAAAAGATCATTGATAAAACACCTATTGTTGGTAGTATAGCTATAACTATGCCGATAATATACCATATCAATGTTACAAGGAATATTTTTAATGCGACTACAAAGCTTCTGCCCCACGAAACCATATATTTCACCACTACATCTATATATAATATTTCATTAAATATACATAAATATATTTGTTAGGTCTAATAGATGAAAGAGTCAAGAAAAACTAAAGGAGTATACGTATTATTAATGAAAAGTCTAATAGAGTTTGATTTAAATATAGGTATGCTCGGTAGACATAGGATCCCGAGAGGATATTTAATATACGTTGGCTCTGGCTTAAATGGATTATTAAATAGAATAGATAGACATTTTAGAAGAGAAAAGAAAAGAAAATGGCATATAGATTTTCTTACAGTAAACCCTAATATAATTGTATTCAACGCCATATATGCTGAAACACGTGAGAAGATGGAATGCATCGTATCCGAAGAAATATTTAAATCCGGATTTACTCCAATTATAAAAAATTTTGGCTCAACCGATTGTAAAAAATGTTTTTCACATCTATACTATAGTAGAAAAAATCCTACTCAAAATATTCTAAAAGTTTTTAGAAAAATCGGGTTAAAACCGATTCTTTGGAAAAAAGATAAATAACTAATAATTATTATAGTTTGTGAGAATAATATGTTTATATTATCTGGTATACTGGGGTTAATAATAGGTATTATATTAATAATAATAGGAATATTAATACTCATATTGTTAGTAAAAATGTTTTTAATACTGCTTCCAGCAATCATCATCGCAGCGATAGTATATTTCATTACAGGGGATTTCTTTCTAACCGGAGCAGCCTTCCTAATAATAGTAGCTATATCACTTATAAAGAAACTTTAAATTACCCTAGAAAATCTCTTGGATCGGGTGTAAGTTCATCCTGAATATACTTTATTTTATCGATATCTCCTGCCAAGATAAACTCTATTATCTTTTCATGAACCTTCACCCTCCTATCCCAATCTAAGTATTCAGCGGTCTTCCTAGCATTTTTCCTTAAATCTTCTATGTCAACGCCATTATAGTTTTCCTTATATACTTCATATATCTTATCAGCAGACTCAACTATATTGTATGGATTTATCCATATCCCATTTAGACCATCTATAACTTTTTCTCTTAATCCACCCATACCTACTGCTGGAATTACTCCACACGCCATTGCCTCTAAATCAACCTGCCCCTGCGGCTCATATAAAGACGGAACTAATGCTACATCCCATTCATTAAACAATAAGACCTTGCCTCTACCAATATAGAATGTATTATCTATGTTAATCAGTTTATGTAGTTTCTTCTCTTCAATCTCCTTCTCTAATTGAAGATAATATGGATTATCCGGCCTAGTACTTGTAACTATATGAGCCCTTAGATTAGATATTCTCTTCCTAAGCCTCTCCACCAAGCCTGGTAAAATATGGAATCCCTTTATAGGAGTACATCTCCCAATAATACCTATCGTAAAATATTCTTTTTCAATTTTAACTGGCTCATAGAAATCTGTATCAACACCATGATATATTGCATATACCTTATGTTCTATACTCTTATAGTCTCCCCCATGCTTATTTATACCTACAAAATATTCTTTTCTATGAATCTTACTTACAGTTAATATTATTGAATTAATAAGCCTTCTCGCAATCCTATAACTTAATGTGAACTCCAAATCCCTTATAATCCTTTTACCAGTATAGAAACCTGAGCCTTGAATTAAAAAATCACTCTCATCTATCTTATCATTTGTACCATTAAAATTTTTATGCAATACTCCTCCAAGTCTACCTGGTTCAAACGAATGTAAAATAATTTCCTGAGGCATGCTTGGATGAAGCCATGAATAAAATGCGCTTCTAGGTATAGACATCCAATCATTTGCTATAAATAGATCTGTTTTAGCCATTTTAAATGGAGATGGTATACAAGAATATTTTCTAAAGAAATATGGTGGAAAATCTATCTCATATTCATTTAGATAATCGTATTGAATTCCATAGTGCTCGAACAAATCGTATAGAAAGCTTAATGCAGTTGCATTATCTACCTCAAATGACGGCCTTCTAATAATTATACCCTTATAACTCTCTCTTACAGGTAATGCGGGATTTATCATCATTGCAAATGTTTTTACCTCGTATTTTTTGGCAAGCCTGCTGAAAAGACTGTCATGAAATGTCCCTAAACCACCTACCGTTCCAGATCCAGCTTCATATGAATCAACTATAAGTCTAGTCATATAAATACCCTCTATTATTGCAAGATATTTAGTGTTAACTTATATTTATCGTTATACCTTTATTTAAATGGTGATAATAGATGGATAAGTTCATCAGTGCACATCTCTATATATATGGTAGAGTTCAAGGTGTATTTTTTAGAGCTAGTACTAGACGTATAGCTTTAAAACTTGGATTAAAGGGATTTGTCAGAAATCTTCCAGACGGCAGGGTTGAAGCATATTTTGAGGGAGAAGAGGAAAAGGTAAGGGAAGCAGTGGATTGGTGTCATCATGGTCCTCCTTGGGCTCTTGTGACAAAAGTTGAGGTAACTTATGGAAAATATACTGGAAAGTATAATGATTTTAGAATAATTTATTAATATTTATATGATTGAATAAATATTAGGTGTAAAATATGTTTATAGGATTTTTAACTGGAGGACAGTTGGGCAGTTTATCAGAAACATTAAAATGGGCTGAGAAAAACGGATTTAAATCCATTTCAATTACCATTCCATTGAACAGCAAATTTATAGATGTAAGAGAAGCCATATCTAATCCAGCTACCTATAGAAATACTATTGACTCAAGTAATGTAATCATATCTGCAATAGGTTTCTATGGAAATCCTTTACATAAGGATTTAGATCTTCGTGTAAAACATAAGAAGCATTTTATAAACGTATTAGAAGCTGCATATAAGCTTGAAATACCTGTTGTAACTGGATGGATTGGGCTATATCCAGGAACTATTGAAGAGAATATACGTGAATTTGAGAAGGAGTGGCCTGAGATAATAAAGATAGCAGAGGATAGAGGTATAAAAATTGCTATAGAAAATTGTCCTGGAAATATAGCCTATAGACCAGATATATGGGAGAAATTATTTGAGACAATACAGTCAAAAAATCTTGGATTAGAATTCGACCCAAGTCATTTAATATGTCAGTTAATCGACCCGATAGAGGTTGCCGATAAATTTGGTGATAGGATATATCATACACATATGAAGGACGCCGAGGTTATATGGTATAAGGTAAGATATAGTGGTATAAGGGCTAGGGGCTGGTGTCCCCATAGACTCCCGGGATACGGAGACTTAAACTGGGCTAAATTTATATCTATTTTAAAGAAACATGGATATAATTACGCATTAAGTATAGAGCATGAAGACCCATACTTTAAATATGAAGATGGATTACTATTAGCTAAAAGATATTTGGAGAGATTTATACTATAGGTGATGTTGTGGTTAGACCCAAAGTATATGTCACGAGAATTCTACCGCCGCCAGGTCTAGAAATATTGAAAAAATATTGTGATATAGAGGTTTATCCTGAAAAATTTAAGGCGCCTCCAAAAGACGTAATAATTGAGCATGTTAAAGATAAAGATGCATTATTATGTCTATTAACGGATAAAATTGATAAAGAGGTTATCGAATCTGCTCCAAACTTAAGGGTTATAAGTACATGTAGTGCTGGATTCGATCACATAGATTTAGAAACAGCTACCAAAAGGGGAATATATGTTACAAATACTCCTGGGGTGCTAACTGAGGCTGTAGCAGATTTTACCTGGGCACTTATATTAGCTATAGCTAGAAGGATGATTGAGGCAGATAAAACTGTTAGAGAGGGTAGATGGAATGTACCATGGTCTCCTGAATATATGCTTGGCTCAGCTGTACATAGAAAGATTTTAGGTATAGTTGGTATGGGTAAAATCGGGACAGCTGTGGCTAGAAGAAGTATTGGGTTCGATATGAAAGTTATATATTATAGCAGAACTAGAAAACCAGATATTGAAAAAGAACTAAATGCAAAATATGTTTCTCTAGAAGAACTGTTAAAGACAGCCGATATAGTTTCACTTCATGTACCTTTAACTAAGGAGACGTATCATTTAATCGGTGAAAGAGAACTGAAAATGATGAAGAAAACAGCATTTCTAATAAATACTGCTAGAGGAGCAGTTGTAGACGAGAAAGTTTTAGTTAAAGCTTTAAAGGAAAAATGGATTGCAGGTGCAGCGTTAGACGTATTCGAAAAAGAACCCGTTGACCCAAATAATCCATTATTAAAATTAGAAAATGTTGTACTTGCACCACATATTGGTAGTGCTACATGGGAAGCTAGGTCTAAGATGGCCGAAATATCTGCGATAAATCTTATAAATGTATTGATGGGTAAAGAACCACCATACTTCGTTAATCCAGAAGTTAAAAAAATTAGACCTTTAGAAAAAGTAAAAATGATCTAAATTTTCTCGTACTCTAACAAATTTATATCTGTAATCTCTGAAAATAACTTTCTTTTTTCATTTTCCTTTAAAATTCTAGCAGGCTGTCTAGGAAAACCTGCACCCATCCCCATTCTAGTTAAAACAGTTTTCACACTTGTATGAAACCCATACCTAACCATTATATCTACCCCTCTACTCAACTTCTCTTGCAGTCTAAGTGCCTCATCGAGCTTTTTATCTCTATAAGCATTTAGTAACGCTAATATTAGTCTTGGACAAATATTTCCCATACCAAGTACACATCCACTGGCACCTATAACTAAAGATGGCAATAATAAATACTCTGACCCCTGAAATAGTTTTAACTCCCTTGTAGATAAGAGTATTTTATGGAAATATGTCATGTCTCCAGAGCTATCTTTCATTGCAAAGATGTTTTTCATTCTTACAAGTCTTACAATTACATCTATATCTAGATTATATCCGGTCGACTGGGGAATATTGTATAACATTATCGGTATACGTGTCTCACTGCATATAGTCTTATAATGCTCTATAAGTGAAAGTTTATTCGGCTTAAAATAATATGGAGCTACGATTACTACACCATCTGCGCCTATATCCTCAGCATATTTAGTCAATTCTAATGTATTTTTTGTAGAAGGATCGCCTGTTCCAGGTAGGACTGGAACTTTACCATTGGCTTCATCTACAACAATTTTCATAACTCTTTTTCTCTCGTCTAAACTCATCTTCGGCATCTCTCCAGTACTGCTATTGGGGAAAAGTCCATTTACACCTGAATGTATAAGCCATTGAGTAATCTGCCTAAGTCCATCCTCATCTATCTCACCTTTATCGTTAAACGGTGTAATCATTGGTACTATGAGACCCTTTAACTCTCTCCTGATCATAGTCTCACAACTCCTCCTCTGAGGCTTGCCTCAATTGCAGCTAACCCGAACCTCAATGTTTTGACACCTTCGTCTATAGGCACTTCTGATTCTAGATCTCTCAGAATACATTGAATAAATTTCCTATCCTCATCAAAATATGGATCATTTTTTGAATAAACTTCTAGATGCCCTCTATCTCTATAAATTATACTTCTACCAGTTCCCTCAAGCTTTATCTGAAGATTTTTAGCGATAATCTCCATATCAACTCTATGTCCATCTCTCTTAGCAGCAGAAGTATTTGTAATAACCCCTATAGCTTTATTCTTAAACCTTACAATAGTTGTTGCAACATCTTCTATAGTAAAATTCTCTAAATCCTTAAACATGATAGTATCTATTTCAGCATATACTCTCTCTGGTTCACCAACTAGAAATCTAGCTAAATCATATATATGTGTAGCTTGCTCTATTATCTGGCCACCACTTTTATCTTTTCTACGCCACCAATGTGAGGGCCCTCCGACAACTCCGCCCCACCATCTACCTATAGCTAATCCTATCTGACCGCCTTCCTCAATAAGCATTTTCTTAGCGTATCGGATAGAATATGCCTGTCGAAAATGATATCCTACCCAAGACTTTACACCGGCTTTCTCCACAGCCTCCTTCATCTTCAATGCAAGATCTAGGTTTAATGCTATAGGCTTCTCAATAAATATATTAATACCTTTTTCTGCAGCCCTCATAACTTCATCTGAATGCGCATACGGTGGTATACATATCCAGACAGCATGTAAATCCTCTTTATCCAACATTTCCCTCCAATCATTATAAGGCTTTAACCCATATCTCTCCGCAAAACTTTTAGCTTTATCAAAAACTATATCAGCAACAGAAACCATTTTAGCTTCATATATATTTATAATTTTAGAAGCATGATGATTTGCTATACCACCTGCACCTATGAATCCTATCTTAACTTTATCCATCACACTTCACCAATAATCTTTCTAATATAGCTTAAGGATTTCCTCAGGGATTCTTCATGAGGTTCAGGAATTTTACATTCATATGCCATGTAGTATTTATATCCACCCTCCTTTAATACTTTGAAAGGCTCTCTAAAATCTGTATGACCGAATCCAGGAGCAAGCCTATTACTATCAGCTAAATGAATATGCATTAAATATTTTAATCCATGTTTTAGGCTTTCAGCTATATCTTTCTCCTCAATATTCATGTGAAAGAAATCAGCCATAATTCTTATACCGTCTCCTCCGACCTCTTCTACAATAGATACAGCATCTTCAATTCTATTTAGGAAATGCGTCTCATATCTATTTAAAGGCTCTAATAATATTGCCACTCCATACTCTAATGCATATTTATCGAGAAGCTTTAACTCCGATACTAATATTTTTCTTTCAACCTCCTTCACATCTCTATATAATGGATATAGATCTGGAAGCTTTGGCTTACCGAAAGTCGGTACAACTATTAATCCTACAGCATCCAGCTCTCCGGCATATTTTAGTCTCTCGATTATACCTTTAATTGCAGTTTCTCTCACCTCTCTCTCCAATCCAAGTAGATCTCCCGGATATCCAGAGCAAATAGAAGATATCTTTAGTTTAGATGTGGATATAGCTTCTTTAACCTCTTTAATCCTATCACCGAGATTTCTACCCCAAAGTTCTACTCCATCTATACCGATTCTCTCTCCAAAAGCAATTTTCTCAAAGAACGTTTTTCCAGTTAAAAGTCCCTCTTGAAGCGAGATCTTCATATAAACACCATATAGATATTTAAACTAAAGGATTAATATATTTAAACTAAAAGTGGTTTCGTTAAGTAATAATTTTAAATATATTTAGAATTTAAAAAATTTAAAGCATTCAAAATGTTTTAATCCATAATTCTATTACTATCATAGGGATGATTATATTGGCTTAACTTCTCTCATCTCTCAGGAAAATAGGTCAGATAAAATATTGTACACATGAAATGTTATAACCTTGAAAGGCTTTTAAAATTTGAAATAAAACCAATATTTAATATGTTAAGACTAAATTTAAATAGAATAAGATATTTGTATAGTCTTTATTAAATATGGAGATGGTGAATTTTTGAGATACAAGTTTCCTGAAAACGTACTTAGAGATAGATTAAAAAGGTTTCAGAGAAGTATGAGTGATAAAGGTATAGATGCTGTTATGCTTAGAACATTGTCTAGTTTTATATATTTTACTGGAGTTAAATGGCTTAGACCCGCGCTTTTAATTCCATCCGATGGTGATCCAATAGCATTTATAGCTATGAATGAAGAAGACGAATTTCTTTCTAGAACGTGGGTAAGGAATTTTATGACGTATAGTGATGGGGGAAGTCTCATAGCTAACGTTACAAGGACTATTAGAGAAAATGGGTATAAAGTTATAGGCTTAGAGTATGGTATTGAACGTGATGCATATATTTTGTTCTATGAAATGTTTAAACGATTAAATCCAAGAGTAAAGGTTGTAGATGTCAGTGGGATTTTAGCTGAAATGAAGATGATTAAAGATAGGTATGAAATCGAATCTATACGTAAAGCTGGAGAGATTTGCTCCAAAGCCATGGAGAAAATACTGTCTATTATAGAGGAAGGTATTTCTGAGACCGAAATAGCTGGAGAAGCATATAATATTTTATATAAACTTGGTTCTGAAGAGCCGCATATGTATATTAATGTTGGACCAAATCCTAGAATTCATGCTGAACCCTTTAGAGATAATAGAGTTAAGAAGGGCTTATTTGTGACCGTAATTATCGGAGCTGACTATAATAGATACTATGCCAATATGAGTAGAACAATATTTATTGGAGAACCGGATGATAAGATGAGGCAGGCCATCGAATGTATGGAAAGGGTATATGAAATTGCTGTAAGGAAAACTAGAGCTGGAGTAAAGTTTATTGATGTAATAAAAATTTTAGATAGGATATATGGTGAATATAATCTAATTGGCCACCGTGTTATAGGATACGTTCATGGAGTTGGACTACAAATTGAGGAACCACCTATAACGACTATTCTACCGAGAGATAGATTTATGAAAGTAAGAAGATCCATGGCATTAGCGCTTGTTCATTCTCCATTAATGATTAAAAAATATGGACAAGTAAAAATAGAAGACACATTTATTGTAAAAGAAAACGGAGAGTTGGAGAAAGTTACATAGGAATGTTAACTATTTCCATACTTTTGTATTAAAA
>Ga0190354_1000131_pt1 | contig 12255 bp, 16 predicted proteins | sample 4872131213_MG_FD_163436 | JGI IMG/M metagenome (GOLD analysis project Ga0190354, IMG submission 163436) | Hydrothermal vent microbial mat bacterial communities from Southern Trench, Guaymas Basin, Mexico - 4872-13-12-13_MG | ecosystem: Environmental > Aquatic > Marine > Hydrothermal vents >...
ATCCTACGTATCTGTATTCGTTTCCTAGGTCATCGGTCAATTTTCCTTCAATAACTTTCTCAATAACATTCAAGAGATGTCTAAACATCACACGCCCCTCCATATCACGTGCTTTAGAGTTTCTACCATCCTCTTCAGCTTCTTCATGCATATCTACCACCAATGTAAATTATTGTCTCAGAAGACATTTATGTTTTTTTAGTCCTCTCTCCATACGGCAAAGATCCACTTGTATGGTTTCTTGGTCTTCTCCCTCTTTATGTCAGCCAATATATCCAACTTCCTCTGAGCCTCTATCACATGTTTACATGCTTGCTCGTTATCAATTAAACCCCAGCATACGTCAATATCCGTGTAGGCATCTGGGTATGACCACCTTCCAGTATAGCTCCTAGCGTCTGCTCCCCAGTAGAGGGAGAACTCTGGTAATCCGTATGCAACTTCTTCTGTAGCTTGTGCGTCAGTCGGTGCTCCTTTGACTTTCTCCAATAGGTCAGAGAGTAAGTACTGTGCCTCTACGTCCTTTATCTCTGCAAGGTAGTAATCTAGCTCAACACCGTACCTCCTCAGAGCCTCGTGTGGATCTAGAAGACAAGATGCCACTTGTTCTACTACTTTCTTACGTTCCTCTTCTGGAACATTTTCCATATTGAGTTCGTTGTTTACATACTCTGCAAGAAGCTTACAAGCTTCTTCCCTATACTTTTCGAACTCGTCCTCTGTCACGAGGAAACCAACGTACCTAAAGTCGTTACCATACCTATCTCTTACCCTTCCTTCCACAACCTTTTCAATTACGTTTAGGAGATGTCTAAACATCATACATCTCCCCATATCACGTGCTTTAGTGTCTCTACCATCCTCTTCAGCTTCTTTACGAATTTTGTTGGCATATAAATATTCATATCCAACATACCCATTGTTCCATCCTTCTCAAAGTAATTCCCGCTGCCATAGGCTATTCCCTTTGCTAGAACGTCACCCGTAGTCTTGTCATACACGTCGAAAACTACTTTGTAGTAACACTCTTCGTCGGTATTACAATGGATATACGATACCTCCCATGGTGATAGCTCTACACCCATTCTCGTTGGGTCGTATAAGCCCTCTTCCTTGAGTAAGTACTCTATGTTCTCTATTATCTTGTCATAAACCTCTCTTGTGGAAAGGTCAACGTCTTCGAGGATGTCTTCTAGTTCAAAGCTCATTTCCTTTTCCCCAAGCCTCTCAGCTTCCCTTATCTCCTCCCACGTCACGTTCCTAACGAACTTCATTACCTACCCCCCATATCACGTGTTTTAGGGTTTCTACAATTCTCTTGAGTCTCTTCACGTACCTCGTCGGCATTGCCACGGTCATATCTAAAAGCTCTGTCTCAAGATCCTTCGGGAAGTACAACCCACTTACATACGCTGTACCCCGTGCTAAAACTTTATTGCCAGTCTCGTCAAATACCTCGAAATCCGCAGTAAAGAAACAATTCCCCTCTTTTTCGTCACACTCCCAATGTAACGCAAGAGGGGGCACTACTACTGACATCTTCTCTGGATCGTATATGCCCTCTCTCTTGAGTATATACTCTATGTTCTCCTCTATCTTGTTGTCAATTTCCCTCGTAGTGAGCTTTGCTGATTCGAGAATATCGGTAAGTTCGAATTCCATAAGCTTGTCTCCTTCCCTCTCAGCTTCTTTTATATCCCTCCAAGATACGTGCTTTATGAATTTCATATTACATCCCCCTCCTTTTCCTCCTTACAAATCTCATTTCGTTATCTATAACTTGCATAAACGCCGTAGAAAGCGGTTTTGACGGTGGAGGTACTGGTGTCATAGGCTTTTTAGCATATATTGATATCCCGAACTCATTGGCAACGAGAATCAGTAGGAATATTAGTATTGCATCCACAACGAGGGCTACGTAAACGTTGTAGTAAATATTTACCGTCGCATCGAAGGCTGTGAAAATCAGAGCAAGTATCCAGCCGATTCTCTTTCCGTAGAACATTGCATAGGACGAGGCTACGAGTCCTACACCTATCGTTGCGATAAGGAGTATCTGTGTAGTAGCTTCTACACCCGACATGTAGTTGAACACTACCGACAGTAAGTACAGTATGCCCAGAGCCATGAGCGATACTACAACCAGCAAACGCATGAACGACCTATCCATACACGATCACCCTATATAAAAATATGTCTGCAATAAGATAATAAGTTTTCCGAAGAAGCCGTGCTTTGGGTCTCTGTTTTTTTTCTTTTATTTCTTCCAGTTCTTTCTTTAGGTCTTCTATTTCTTCTAATATCCTTTCAATCTTTTTTTTCTGCCATAAAAATCACCTCCTTTGCGTTTTTAGAGAAAGGAAAATAAAAAAGAAGGAGAAATTAACAGTCGCAATCATCGTCATCACCGTCTTCAAGGTATTCCTTCGTTATCTCTGCAATTTTTCTTAGTTTCTCGTAATAAATGTCTGCTAATTCTTCACCCGCTTTGAAATCTCTCATAATCTCGTGTACATCGTCAAACACTGTATTTAGCCTTTCGACAACGTCGAGTCCTTTTTCTTCACCGTATTCAGGTTCTAAGATCAAATACTGTCTCTCAAGTTCGCCCTCACGTACTTCCTTGCTGTCCTCTATGACTACAACGCCGGCGTATTCATACTGAAGCCCCAGCTCTTCTACCGCTTTTTTGAATTTTTCGTACTTCTCTCTGGTGTCAATGCGGTACTCGTCCTCTCCGCCGTCTCCGCCGCAACAAAATATTATAAAAATTTTATTTCTCATAGCCTCCTTGACTAACTGTTCGTAACCCTTATTTTTTGGTACATAAAACACCATATACGCCCTATATATTCTCACAATAACCACCTCCTTTTTTGCATTTTTACGGGGGAAAATTAGGAAGAATCAAACTTCCAAGGGGCTACGTAACCCCACGTGATAAAATAGCCGTGCTTTGGGTCTCTGTAGCCCGTAAAATAGGGCTTTCCTATTCCCTCTGCTTTTACTCCCTGAACAACTCTGATTCTCTTTCCGAGAAGCTTCTGCATTGCCTTTATTTTTCTTCCTCCCCTTCCTATGAACTGACCTACTCTGTGGGGCTCTACTGCAACCTCAATGACGTTACCGTTTATCCTATAGTCTAAATCAATGTATTCTCTAAGTTTCTTGAAGAATGCATCAATGTCCTTTGGGACTTGTTCTACTGTGTACGATACTGTAGCTCTCCTATTGTGTTTTCTCTCGTACTCCTCGTACTCTCGTTTTATCTCTGGAAATACTGTCTTAAACTGTTGATATCCCTGCTCGTCAAGAAGGAGCCAAATGTGGGCTCCTCCTGACGTCCTGCGAAGAAATATATAGTCTATTCTTTCTCTGATTTTAGGCAAAATTACCGTGTGCATAAGCTTTGAGCCAGAAATGCAAACTTCATAAATCATCTTATTCCCCTCACTCCTTTATTATGTAATACTTGCTTAGTCCCAAATTTTCGGGTATAGTTACTCTTAGAGCCTTTACTTTGCCCAGTTCTTTTTCTATAGCGTTTACCCCGTCCATCCATGCATGTAAGTCGTACTGTACTAAAGTGCCCTCTACGACCTCTACTTTAATTCCACTTGGTAGCATTACTTCTTCTAGCGTCTTTGCTCTTTCAACTCCTTGTGCTACTGCTAGTTTTTCTATCTTAAAGCCCTTTTCTTGAGCTATTTGGTTTGCTAAGTCTTCTGAGCTTACTTCTGGGATTTCATAAACAAAGACCCTACCGTGTATAGGTCTTACGTGCTTCTTACAGTTCCAGCAAAATGTTAACCCCTCGTCGGTGTACATTGCCCAATCTTCTACCTCTGTTAAGCTTCCGCAGAATGGACATACGAAATTGCTTTCCTTGACTTCAAACTTTACTTCCTTACCATAGGGCTTTTCTACTATGTCATTGCCGAATTTTTGCTTGTAGAAGACTATTTTGTCAGTTTCATAAGTGACGTAAAACGCCTTACCATCATAGTGAATAGCTTTTATCCTTGAGACATCAAGAGAGAACTCTCGAAGAGAGTTGTAGAAAAGAACCCGTATTCGGTTACTGTTGGAGACCCTACTAAAAATTTTTTTAACCACAAACACAATCATACCTACCACCCTATATACTTAGTACCCTTGGGAGTATAAAAATTTTATTATACTTTTGTAGTAGCTACTACAAAAAATGGGAAAAGGAAGAGTGTTACATCATGTCCACAAGGACACGCTTTAGCCTTTCAATAGGGTTTTTGTGGAACTTGCACTCCACAGCGATGTACGGTTCTCCATCCACTAAATATGCGTGTGGTCTGCACGCTGGTTCCCCGTCTTCACACGCATAGTCGAGGTACAGTTCTATGTGCTTGTCTATTTTTCTCCTTACTGTGACTTCTATTTTGCCCTTGTTTTTGTAATAAACGAGAGAAGACGTCGTATAAGGATCCCCACGTGTGGATCTGTGTCTGAAGTCAATAATAATCATGTCGGGCTTCTCTATGACGTTTTCAACAATGTATCTATATTTACGCAGAATATTAACAATCTCATCAACAATCTCACTCATAACAATCACCCAAATTAAAAAATTAGGAAATCTGGTCAAGGAGTGCGTCAATTCTCTTAGATAGTCTTGTTTTCACTTTTACATCTACATTCGGTCTTTCTGTCTCTATGACTAGGGCTAGGAGCCTCCCTCTGATGTTCTTCAACGCTTCAAGGATTTTCATCCATACAGTCTCTGGATTTCCAAGAAACATTACCCCTTTCCTTTGTGAATATCCCCGTAATTTGAGTTCATACTTTATCGCTGTTCTTATCGCTGGTAGGATTTTCTCTGAGAGCCTTATGAAATCTTCTGGAGTCCCCGTCTTTATGAGCCCTATGATTAATTTCCTTGCCTCTCTAATCCTATCCCCCAATCCGCTCTTGACGAACCTTCTGAGATCCTCTTCTTTCTCAAATGCGTACTTTAGAAAGACCCATACGACGTTGTCTGTCAGCTCTTTCTGTATTGCTAGGTCTCTAAGTTTAGATTCTACGATTTTATATGGTGATGTAGAAGGTTCTACATCTATACTCTTCAGCTCGTCTCTGACTTTCTCCACATCTGACATCAGCGTTGTTATCTTCTTTTCCTTAGGCATCGCTTGGTACTTGATTAATCTGTCAATTTTGTATGCCTCTCTGTACCTTTTTTCGAACTCTCCTCCCTTTAGGACTATTCCCGAAATTGGCACTATTCTCTTTGATAAAACTGATATCTTGCCATCCTTGTCCACTCTGAAGCCGACATACTTTGGGGAAGAATATCTATCAAACTTGTTTCTCTGTCCGTAGAAGATGATATAGAGCGTTGCTTTTGGTGTAAGGTCTTTGACCTTTTCGAAAACCTCTATCCACTTTTTGATGATTTCCACTTTTTTGGTCGGTGTGTTTACATAGACCTTCTCCAAGAACTCCTCTAGTTTGTTGACTCCCTTTGTCTGGGAATTTATGGACTTTACTGCATTTAGTGCTTCTTTTACAGCTTTTACGAACTCTCTTAAATTTCCAACGTAGTCTCTTAGACCGTTATCGTTGTATCCTCTTGGAAGTTTCCTTTTAGCATAGGAGGATATGCTGTATCTGTGCCTTCTGAGCTCGAAGCTTTTTCCGAAAAATTCTGAATCCACGATTTTCTCTTTCTTCCCTTTGTAGAATACCTCTTTGATGTTTATCCTTGTATCGTTATAGATACTTATGTATGCTACTGGAATTTTTATCGTGTAAAAATAGGAGAGCTTTCTGAGGTCTTCTTCAGAAATAGGGTCAACTTTTATGACATCTCCACTCATAGTTAAATTCTCATCGAAGCGGAGGTCTATATAAACCCCTTGCGTGTGGTCATATCCACAGATCCTACCCCCCGTGAAATTCTCGCTCTCTTGCTTCTCTATTGCTGATTTCATTAGTCTTCCTAAAAGACCACTTTCATCGGTAATTTTCCAGTCTATTGCTGTTATTTCCGTTTTGTCAATGACCTCCGTAGTTATGACGTGCTCGTTCATTTTGAAGTTCTCTGGTGTTAATATAGCTCTCAAAGTCCCGTCCTCCTTGACTCTCACTCTCTCTCCCTTCGTAACCCCGATTCTCAATCCGTGGATATTTACGTACTCCTTGCCACTATCGTAGTCTATTGATTCTCTCGTAATAGTTCTGGAGAATACTCCACGGAACTCAGCCTCTATAAGCTCTGCAAGGACGTATTTTCTCTCTTCGTTCTCCCCGATTATTCTAAAACGCCAATTCATAGAGTGTATCTGTACCCCCGTTTTTTCCAGTTCTCTGAAGATTTTATATGTTGTGTCGTAGGGCAAATTTGTAATGATAACCCATCTGTCTGCTAGAGCCATTATGGTGTCTCCTTTGGACGCTTGGAGAAAGTCTTTGGCATAAGTCACTTCTAGAATATCCCCGTTGAGAAATACTTCCCCAAACTTAGGAAAAATGACAGAAAGAGAAGTGCGGATGCTATCTCTCATCCCACTCACGTTCTAGCTCCTCTTTGAAGACATCTATTCTAGACTTAACTGACTTCTTGAGACTTCCTAGGAACTCTGCATCGTTGGTGTACTCCTTCGCTAGTTCAAGGTATCTCTTCATTTGCTCTCTCCTCTCTTCTTTGTTTATCCTAAATGTCTTTAGTGCTTTTTCGAAGTCCCTCATTGTCACTACGTCTCTGTCCTCCTTGAGAGCATTTCTTGCAGCCCTTAGCACTAATTCTTCGAGCTCTGCTCCAGAAAAGAACTCTGTCTCTTTTGCAATTTCATCTAGGTCAACGTCATCGGCAAGTGGTACTTTTCTGACAACTGACGTGTGTACTCTAAGAATTTCCCTCCTAGCGTCCTTGTCTGGAAGAAGAACTGGTATAAGGTAATCAAAACGACCAACACGCCTAAAGGCTTCGTCGAGGTCTTCGGGGCGGTTGGTAGTTCCGATTACGATAGTCTTTCTTCGTTCATCACCGAGCCACTCTAGGAGAATGCTGAAAGCTCTACGAGACTCCTCATGCTCTGTAATGTGTCCTCTTCGTCCAAAGCGATCAATCTCGTCTATGAAAAGAACACACGGTGCTACTGATTCTGCTATTTCTATTGCCTTAGCGATGTTACGGGCTGTTTGTCCATACCATTTACTCACAATTTTTTCTGTCCTTAGCCTAAGGAATGGAATTCCGAGCTCTTTTGCAAGAGCACGGGCAAAGTGGGTCTTACCAGTCCCCGGTGCACCGAATAGGAGAATTCCTCTAGGGGGTCTGATCCCCAATCTCTCAGCTCTCTTTGGATTTCTCAAAACCTTAATCACATTGTCTTTAATGAAGTTTTTGATGATATCATAGCCACCGACTGCCTCGAAGCCGAATTCTGGTTGTTCTATTTCTAGAATTCCGCTTTTTCGTACAATGTCGTATTTATATTCGGTCATAGCTCTTGGGTCGAGTTTCTGGTATCTGAAAAGAGACTCGAAAGCTACTGATTCTACTTCGTGTAGATTTAGCCCTTTTGTTGCCTCAACTAGTGCATCAATGTTGGCTTCTGATGCTCCGAGCTTCTCAGCAAATCTCTCGTTGTCCGCAATCTTCTTTATAATGTCCTCTAGAATTTCTCTCCTCTCTTCGTCTGTGCTTGGTGGAATTTCGATATAGATGCTGTGTTTTATGGTGTCCTCGTTAATAATGGACTCTGGGTCTTCAGCAAAGACTGCTATTATGTGGTCTCCCTTGTAATACTCAGCACTAAAGATTACATCTCTCAAAAAGCTGTTAAAGTCGTCGTATTCTTGTGGGTTTCCCTTCTTTTGGAACAAACCCCAGAAGATTGTAATTATTGCTTCAAATTCTTGATCGTTTTCTTTCTTTTCGGACTCTTGTCTCATGAGTTCGTCGATGTAATTTAATGCCGTTGATAGGTCTTTAATTTGACCATTGCTAATCCCAGCCACTTGTTCTAATGGTGATCGTTGCTTCATTTTTACTGGTATGTATTGGACTTTGGTTTCGTCAGATGATAGGTTGGGCATTAACTTGACTTCAAACAAACCAGACCAGACTTTATAAACAAAAATGCGATGCTTAATGTGTCTTTTGGTGTAATACTCGTCCACAAACTCAATAAAAGGTTCAAGTCTCTTGAAGTCCCCGGTTCTGAAAATCATTAATGTGGAGGTCTGTGCTCGTCTCTTAATCATAGCCTCCTTAAAAAACTCAAACTTAACTCCATCACTCATACATTACCACCCTATATACTAAAAACCTTATAGAGTATAAAAATTTTATTATATTTTTGTAGTAGGTACTACAAAAAATAGAGAAAAAGAAGCGGTTAGCCACAAAGAGATTGATGAACAACTTCGACATCCACTCCGAGTTTTTTGAGCTCTTCTGTTAGCTCTTGGATAAACTCCTCGCTCTGGGCAATTATGAGAACACCGTCCTTTGCTACTGTTATCTCGTGGAACTCATTGTACATTCTCAACAGCCTCCTTGACTCCCTCGTGTACTCTCTTGTGAACTTCGATCTCGGTATCAACACCGTATTCCTTGAGGGCTTTTAGGATTTCCTCTAAGTCCTTTATGCATGCGTTTCCCTTGAACCCGATGCCCTCTATGAGGATCTTTCCGTTGTTAAAAATATAAACCCGTGTCTTTGGCATTTTTATCACCTAAAAACATCTATTATAATCCCATTTGGCGTTTGCTGTATTTTGATGCTACGGTTATTCTTCTTTGCGATCTCAGCAACTGCAAGAGCTACGTAATACTGTGTAAGCTTCTGAGCAAATTCTTCAGAAGAAAGAGGGGCACCATGGTCGTCAACATAAATCTTAATTTGCCCGTTCTCAATTAAAACTCCATACCCATTGCCATACGGCAAATTAAGCGGAATCGCAAACGTGCACCTTCTGCTTGCTCCCCAACCCTCGACCAAAAAATTCTCAACAACCTTTGAGTTGAGCTCCTTTGCAATAACAGAAAGAGCATTCTTTAATACTTCAATATTGGGGTTTTTAATATCAACCCTACATTGAGTCCAATGGGACATACATACCACCCTATATACTAAATATCATAGAGAGTATAAAAATTTTATTATACATTTCGAAACCCCTACATAATAATAGATATGAATAATATGAGGCATATAATATATATGGTGGTACTATGTCGCTCCTCAAAAGACTTCTTCACGTGTTCGTTGATGAGGGTGAAGCCCGTAGGTATGATACTTTTGTGTGGGATACTAGTGCTCTAAGCCATGCCTTTGAGAGCTTCTCACACGGTGCTGTCTCAGCGTACATGGCTATTAAAAACCCACCGAAGACTTGGGAGAGACTTAAGGCTTCATTTCTGAGGAGAATGAAAAGTGAGGACTTATCCAAGAAACTGCTGCTTAGTTGTGACGAAAAAATGTGTCTTATATCTGACGGTGTACATAGAGAGGTTAGGAGGGTAGCAGAATTCAACGATTCTATTGATGTCCTCATAGGTCTTGCTAAAAGGGTAGAAAACAAGTACGTAAAGATGCGTGACGAGAACACGCTTGTAGAGAAAGGAGACCCACGAGGATTTGCAAATGCTTTTAGGGCTAGATTGCACACGAGAAGACCTAGACCATATATCGTTGAACGAGTGTTAGAAAAGGCACGTGAACTTGGCAAAAATATAAGCAGAGAAGACGCTGAAGGAATAGCGTTAGCAATAGAAACTGGTGGGATATTAGTTACGGGGGACAAAAAACAAGCACAAGTAGCGAATTCATTTGGAGTAAAAGTACTCTACACATTTGGCAAAAAATAAGAGATCAAAGGGAATCGAGGAGTGCTTTTAGCCTTCCTGACGCTCTCACCCGTATTACTTTCGTTCCTATCTCTTCTATTGGTGTCTCTACGAGATCCTTTAGGACTTCTAGTTCTTTGAACTTTATCCCTAGGTCTCTAGCTGTCTTTTCAATGGACTCTATCTCGTTCTTTATGTTTTCGAGCTTCTTCTTCGTTACTGTCTCTGTTGCGAGCTTTTCTATCTTCTTTGTAAGAGTCTTGATTTTATCTGCTAACTGTTTCCTTGCACTTTCAATCATTTCCTTTCTGACCTCGTAGAGCTCCTTTTCAAGCTTTTGCTTTACTTTTTCATCCACGTATTCTTCGAGAATTGACACGTCAACGCTGAACGGTAGGAGGTTTATTCTGACTCTGCCCAGAATATCTAGCTTCTCAATTTTTTTCCTCGTCTCTTCTTCTTTTCCGTGGCTTCTTAGGAATTCCATTACTATCTCCGTATATTCGGTGTCCACTTTTGCTCTTTTGTCTAGATCTTCTGGTACTTCTCCTTCCAAGAGGAATTTCTTGAGTTGCTCTTCGTACTCTTTATACTCTGCTTTTAGTGATTCTACCTCTTCGAGAAACTCTTGTACATTATCCTTTGGTAAGATGTAACCAAATCCCGCATCAATTGCATAGTTCGCTAAAATGTTGTAAAACTTTCGAGAGAGGCTTCCAAGTCTATTGTAAAAATAGCCCATTGTTAGCCTTATTTCCTTCTTACCAATCTTTGTGTCTTTAAAAATTTCGGGAAGGGATGTATCTAAAAGTGCCTTTGAAGGTAGTCGTGATATTACAAGGAAACCATTAATGAGAACTGGGGTTCTTGTTGTACCCTTACTCTGTGGTATTGAAGCTATTACTGGGAGTGTTGGTAGGTTCTTCTCTGTGATAACTCTAAATACTAAGCTTCTCTCTGTGTCCCACGTGAGTTGGTACCTTAGGGCTTCGCATTCTGGATATTTTAGTCTGAACCTCTCACATGTCTTGCTAGCTCGCTGGTGTCTCGATAACGTTGTTGTTACAGCTACCATCTTTACAGAGCCTTTCCTTCCACGCTCCTTTGGTTTTGGTTCTATGACTATGTATCTGCTTGTCACTTTTGTAACAGAAACTTCGACCTCTCTGATCGTATATGTCTCCCTCTCGAAGGTTCTGTGATATGATATTTCATTCCTTACTTCTTCTGGAAGATTCTTGAGTGCTTCTTCATACGCATTCTTCTCCTCATCTGACAGCTCCTCGTAGTTTAACCCCTCTGTGTTCCTATCAATGAAAAATGGGATGTATTGTGACAAAATGCTCTTTACATGTTCTATAGCCTTTTTACTATCGTTCAAGTCAACTTTATCGAGCTTGAACTTCTCATTAAGATTCTCTCTTATGACAAAACCTCCAAAAGCCCCTTCACGGGCAATAATCGTGTCATTAGTGTCGGGGGATAAAAATAGAATAATCGGCATGTCCCTTTTAGCTACCTTATATAAAACCTTATCCCAATCCATACTACCACCAATATATGTAGAAGGTTCTACATAAATATAAAATTTTTGATACTTACCGATGACAAATAAAAAAAGAGAATATAGAAGTTACAGAGTAATTCCTCTTTCCTTCAAACTTTAAACTCTAAAAAGCGGTATTTCTTACGACCAATGGCTCTATCAAAAGCCTCTTCAGCTGCCTTTTTGACTGTTCCTAAGAACTTACCAAAACTCTCGAAATACTTGATTGGCATAGAAGCTATTATTTGGACAAAACATACTCCCTCCAAGGGACAGTTTCCATAAATGTTGATGCCTCCAAGACCCTTGTACTCTTCAACTGCGTCTGAAACGTACTTATAGACCTTTTCCTTGACCTCTGCAAGTTTATCCCAGTCTCCCTCAAACTCCGCTCCTATTAACAAGTCAACATAACCAGAGTCTATATCACAGAAATCTATGCCGTTACGCTTATTTAGGACTACCTTAACTAGGGACTTGTCCCCTAAGTACTCGGCATGGACTAAGCCATCATGATGTTCCCACGCTTCTCTGACAATATTGCTAAGTTCTTTTGGGTCAATGTCCATAAAAGTGTCCTTACACACTATCTTTGTCCCCCAAGTCTCATGTTCCTCCGTAACTTTTCCGTTGTGAAATATACACAGCCACTTTAAAGGATCTTCTTGCCCATCTCCCTCAATTTTGTTCTTAAGCCTTGTGAACATAGCGTCCACCCAAATTTAATATGTCTAAGAACATTTATCAAACTTACTGTATGGAGACGTTCTTATTGGGGAAAATATATATTTACATTATTTCGACGATTATATAGGTGGTATTATGAAATCATCGAAAAAACAAAAGAAGAGTAAACGGAAGATTAATCCTAGATGGC
>Ga0190354_1000132_pt1 | contig 12216 bp, 33 predicted proteins | sample 4872131213_MG_FD_163436 | JGI IMG/M metagenome (GOLD analysis project Ga0190354, IMG submission 163436) | Hydrothermal vent microbial mat bacterial communities from Southern Trench, Guaymas Basin, Mexico - 4872-13-12-13_MG | ecosystem: Environmental > Aquatic > Marine > Hydrothermal vents >...
GTGCTAGTGATGTATGGATTGTTGCCGGAATGAACTCTCTTCCGCTAGAGGGTGATGTATGGATTGTTGCTGTTATTAATGCGTAGAAGTCTCCTCTTGTGTATCCTGCTGGTGCTGTATGAATTGTTACCGGGATGAACTCTTTAGCTAATGTATCATATACATCTACTGTACCTTTCCATATCTTTAGTGCTGGAGGAATGTATCCTATCTTGCTTCCCGTTCCTCTAGCACTCTTATTTAGATTTGATATCGCTATGAAGTCTAAGATGATCTTCTTATGCATCTTCATGATCTCACCCGAATATCAGTATGTACACGTTAGCTGAAGTATTAACGGCTTTCGCATAAAACGTAGTCTGCTTCCTTCCCAGTGTTATGCTTAGCGATCCTCCATCCTTGATAACTGGACTGTCATCTGATATAGTTGAAGTATCCAATTGAACATCGTCTCCATCTACTATTATGATTGCTAGAGCTGGATTTGTAGTAGTTGTTGTATATGACGTTCCTGTAGTATCTACTGTAAGCTTCTTCCTTTCCTTAAGCTCGTACTGTTCCTCTACCCTCATCTTTGACGGGAATTCCGAAGTTGGAGGCTGGATGTAAACTCTAGTAGGCATTAATCATGCACCTCCTTCCAAAGCATTCTTATGCTCACATCAGTATCAACTCCAGCTACATTCGTGAAAGCTATAAGTGTATTGTATCCCTTAGGTATCTTTATCTTTTCTCCTATCTCGCTAATGCTTCCCAGAATTCTCACTCTAGTACCACCTGGAAGTACTGTAGAATGACTTGGAGTATTAAAGCTGTATGATCCTCCATGCCTAATTATAGTCTTAGGAGATGTTGGCCTGTCGAATCTCAAGTTAAGTATAGGCACTTCAGAACCCTGACTTAATACTGTAACATCTCTATACATGTCTATCCTTCCGCTACCTGTAGATGCTACTTCAAGAGCAAGAATATTCATCGTTACATCGCTGTTTGAAGGATTTTCAACATACATGTAAACTGTACTGCCATTCGCTACACCTTCATATCTGTGAGATGCTACGTATTCCTCTTCTAATAGTAGTGGAGCATTCACTACCCTGGTCGGCATCTAATCAACCCTCCATTCAACGACTATAACTGCATACCCGCTTGTAGCTGAATTCGTAACGTAGACTTCGTTTATCTCGAAGTCCTCTATCGTGAAGCCTACGCTTACGTCTTCGAGATCGGCTGACTTGGAATTTACCCTGATCTGAATTGGATTGTCGAGCCTTTGAACCAGAAGGAAGTTTACGGGAAGTCCACCTGTCTTATCTGGAATTCCTAGAGGTTCGTTATCCCTAGCTGTGCTTAGATCAAGACGGAATACTGCTCTTCTGTTGTTGAGGACTTTCTCTATGACTACAGGTTTGACTATGACTTCTCCTTCAGGAGGCTTAATCGTACCCCTTAGCTGTTTTATAGCTTTTTCGAGCTCTTCGATTTCCTCCCTAAGCTTCCTTAAGTGTGAAACGAGAACGGGAACTTCGACTATTGCACTCAACTAACCACCCCCTTTACAATTAGTATAAGTATCGATATAAAATTAACTATAAGCAGGAGGATTTCAAACGTGGAGATCTTCTTGAGCCACATGACGTCCTTCACGATCCACTTTACGTCCGCTTCAAGCTTTGCTACCCTCTCTATTATTGCTGGATCGTCTTCGTTCACTTCTTCTCACCTATAGTCAGAAGCAGAAGTATGATGATCAGTATTATCAAAGCTCCCAATCCAGTAAATGCAGGTGGAGGGATCGGCTTTCCAGTAGCTATGTAGTACACTTCGTATATGATGAAGGCTACTATTCCGAGAGCTACGATTATTTCAGCTATGATCACGGCTAGAGGTGTGCTTCCCTTATGCTTAGCTACGAAGAAGAGCTCGGTTTGAGTAGCTCCGAATCCCTTGCTGTCCACCCTTATGTATATCGGTTCATCTCCGCTAGCCACTATCCTTCCTAGAGTCTCGTTTAGATAGCTTTCCTCATCACGAAAGGGATCTTTAAAGAATTCGCACTTGTATCCGTAAATCTGTCCGCTCTTAACTTCATATTCCTTGTCTACTTCCTTAAGCTCTATATCTTCTGGAAAAGATCCCCATTCGATCATACTGGAACATAACCTCCTGGGAACTCTTCAAGTCCCATGAGCTTTACAGTTAGAGTTACATCTCTATTCGGCATCTTGAAGACTAGATCTCCTACTACTGTATATTCTTTTGTAGGATAGTAAACCCTTCTCGATGTTTGATCTATAAGCTTATCCCCTTCCCATAGTTCATACCATACGGTATGCTTAACTCCTGAAGTAGCTGGAGTAACACGTGAAGTAACGTAAATGTGAACCTCCTGACCTTCGTAAGCTTCAGATGGAGCATTAACGGATACGATATCACCCTTCATCTTACCTCCCTCTTCTTAGGAGCTAGAGCTAAAGCGAGGAAGACGAGAGCTAAAAAACCAAAAAAATATGGTGGAGTGGGCTTCTTCTCAGTACTCTTTACGCTTACCGTTCTCGCATCCAGCTGGGGCATTTAGATCACACTTCGTACATTAGTCGTATCAGCAGTTCGTACACATCTACGTTGGGCATGGTAATGCTCTTGCTCTCGTAAGTTACAGTAGTTACCGTTGTAGTGTCTATCCTCTGCCTCGATGTGTAGTCAATCTTCCTGCTCATCCTCCCTTCCTTCATTTCCCACAGCTCCCACCATATGTATCCTCTACCCTTTACCTTAGCGGTAGCCTTCACTTTGAATGTCTGTCCAGCTGGAACTTCGCTAGGAGCGTCTACGGTATCTATGTATCCTTCAATCTTTGGAGCATATCCCAGCTTTATGCTTACCGTTCTCGCATCAAGCTGTGGCATCTAATCACCTCCTGTAATACCTTAACCTTATCCTCATCTTAACAGCTACAGTACCGCTATCTGCCTTAGCCTTGATCACTATCTTCTGCCTTTCCTCTATCGGGATGAAGAAGGGCACTTCCTTCATGTTGCTCTCCATTCCTTCACTTCTCATAGTTCTGTCAGGGAATACGGTCTTGCCTTCCCTGTAGATATCCCAGCTGTACGATGCATCGTTGTTCAGTGCTATTCCGACTATGGCTGAAGGCATTTTCTTAGTCGTTATGGATAGGAGATCTGTCCACGAAGTTCCTACGCTACTCTTGTAGATGGTGTAGACTTCGTCCTCCCATTCTCCCCCCCGAAGCTTCTCGAACTCTTCAACGTTCACTTTAGATCACCTCGGGGGGTTAAGCTCCGCTGTACTCTCCCTTCTTCACGTACACTACTATTACGAGATCGCTTGCAGTTACGTCGTCTCCCAGAACTATTCCATCCGTTCCGGATAGAGCGGCTTCTCCTGAAGATGGAGTTCCGGTAGTTATCGTCTTCGCACTTAAGCTGAACGTGTTTGGTGTACCTTCGACTAGAGATACTACTGCTACGTAGGCTAGTTTACTTGCTGGAGGAGCGTATGATGGGAAGCTTATCTTCGTTCCAGCTGTTACTGCTCCGGGAACTAATATTAATACCTCCATTATCTCACCCTCCTCTGAATTCCTAACAGCTGTACCTTAATCGAGCTTGCAGATCCGGTATCCATCACGTATATATGCATGGTAGTGTTGTTCCACTCGTAGCTGGCTACTACTGGAGGTAGTGGTTGCATGGGCTGTTCATCGTTATGACTTCCAAAGGGTAACGTATTGCTTACCTCCTTGATAACCCAGTAGGGATCTCTATCAGGGAACTCGATCTTCGTCTTCTCGTCGTAAAGCTTCATCTTGTAGCTGTTTGCGTCAGGCTTCACTCCTATGTGAGTAAGCATTATCCTTAGCCAGTTGGGTACGTCTATGCTCTTCGCATCTTCAAACGATCCGCTTCCGCTAGTGGTTATGCTTAACGCTTTAGCGTAGATGAAGTTCTGATCAAGGTTGGCATGTCCTCCGGGTAGGTTGGCGAACTCGCTTAATCCAACTCCGTAGACGTTCCTTACGTCGGCCTCTTCAAGCAGGTATGCATGTGCGATTGCCCTTACAGCACCGGCCGCTGAAGATCCAGCTACACCTACCAGCTGGAACTTCTCCTTCTCGTTGAACTTTAGAGTTAGGTTGTTGGGCTTTAACGGGGTGTCGAGAATCCTTATCGGTTGCTTGGAAGCACGATCTCCGTAAGGCAGTACGTTATAGTTGAAGTTGGCGAAGAACTCCATGTTGGGTATAGCCTTGCTGGTAGTACCCTCTCTCGGATATACGTATTCTAATCCGCTTGATCTGTCAGTTGGATCGAAGTCTGGCTGTACACCTATAGCGAAGACTTCAAGACCGTATCCAGAGGGAACTTCGAAGTCGAGCAGATTTGCTGAGCTATTAGCCGAAATCGAAGATACCTCACCGTATATCTGGATGTACCTTACACGCTTCCTTGTAAGCTCCAGTACCTTTTCCACGTCCTTCGCTAATGTTCCAGCTTTAATGGCGATCCTTCCCATCGCTGTTCACCTCTTTACTCGGCTTTCTTGAAGCTCTCCAGTATTCCAGTTACCATAGGAGCTATTAACTTGCCAGCACCGTTGGTGAACACTCCAAATCCGAAGGGTACTAACCTGTGATGTATCCTATCTCCCCAGTACCACATTACGAACCCGATTACAGCAGTTAATTGTTCATCAGTTAGAGCGGCGGCTTGCTCTGGAATCCAGCTCTTGATTAGTTCTAGTACGGTTTCGGCAGATCCGTTCCCTATGAATAGGAGAACTAGATCTATCCCGTCGGTTACGGTCGCTCTAGCTTTTGCTACCAGATTTTCGAGCATCTATCTCACCCCCTTAAACTGTAGCCATACCTAGGGCTACTCTAGCCCTTCTTATAGCTTCCTCTACCGATATCTTCTCTCCCTTAGGCTTCTTGGGCTTCCTTCCAGGATAGCCTTCAGGCTTCCTCAATACCTGTGATAGAGCCTTTCTCCTGACCCACCTGTCAACTCCAGCTAGTGCTGAAGAAGCCTTAGCCATGGCTCCGCATGCCATTAGCTGAGCTTCAGTCATGCTGGCTAGATAGCTCTTCCAGACCTCCCATGGTAGAGGTTCGTAGAACGTATAGGTCTTCTTGGTGAACCATGGATCTCTAAGGAACCTTATCCTCACTATCTTCCCTGGAAGCTTTATTAGAGTTCCCTTGTGTCCAGGCTCTCCCTTTCCCTTGAACCCGTACTTCGTCGCTAGCTCGTATATCCTTTCTTCTACAGCTTCAGCCACTATCTCACCTAAGGTAAAGTGATGGCGAAAGCTTTATAAACGTATTTCTACTTTCTTCTACACATGTTTCAAAGCGTTAAAGTTCCCAAGGAGCTATATCAGAAGCTTAAGAAGTTAGCTGAGCAGTCGAAAAAGCCGTTCTACAAAGTTATAGAGGAAGCAGTAGAGAACAAGCTGGTTCAGGCTGGATCAAGCTTGCAGGACAACATAGCTCTAGCTTCGGAATTCGCTAAACAGCTAGAAGAGAAAGGAGTTTTCGACATCAAGCTGAAAGCCGTTAAGGTAACGGACATAAGGGATACTGCTACTGGATTGAGAATTGATGCTTATGCTATCATCGACGCTCCAGATGATCTAAAGCCGGTAGTTAGGGAAATGCTTGAGAGGTTGATGTAAGATGGGGAGACTTACTGAAGTAATGAGAAGGGTTTTCAAGAGGAAAAGTCCCGAGCTTTACGATGCATTAAGAAGATACTGTGAGAAGAAGGGAGTTAAGATCGAGGATGCCTTAAATTCAGCTGTAGCTCTATATCTGAATGCAGACGAGGAAGGGAGAAAAGAGCTAGAGGATGCGTTTGCGGAAATAAGGAGGATGAGAAGCAGTGGAGGAGGTTTCGGTAACGTAAAGGAGTTCGTAGAGGCTATTAAAGCCGTAGGAGATCTAATGACTACGGTTCAATCTACAGCACACAGCCTGGTAAAGAATTCCCTGCTAACTGAAGTGAAGAACCAGATGGAGCTAGCGAAATCAATAGCGAGTATGGGACAGGAAGGAGGTAAGGGATCTCTAGAGGATCTGCTAGCTACGACCATACTTTCAAATGTTCTAGGACTTCCGATACGAAAGCAACAGACGAAGAGTACAGGTAAGGGTAAGGTAGAGGAAATAGGTGAGTAGGAGGTGATAAAATGTACAGATATCCTACGCTACCCAGAAGATGTAGATGTGTAAGGTGTGGGTACATAGTAGAGAATCCAGGAATGCACTGCATAGATCTAAAGTGTCCCATGTGCGGAGGGAGAATGTACAGACTAGAGTAGTAGGGAACTCAACGAAGTTGTATTCCCTTTATTTTTTATTTAGAATAGTATCATTATATATATTAAAAATAGGCTTTTAAAGGAAAATCGCTTCATTTTGAAGCCTTTACCTTTCGTTCACGTTTCGTTGAAGTGATCCAGAACAGAGGTGGTATCACTTTTTCAAATTTCCAAAAAATAAAGAAAAGGGGGGATCAGCATGCCTTGTCCTCATCACCCTTCAGAAGCGACCAAGCTCATCATCTCCCCATCCAATCGTCCAGCCTTCCCATCACTCCCCCGGTTCTTGCGAATTCCTCCTTCACCCCTATTGGAGCTATGAGCAGGATGTGATGTTGCTTCTTCATGTGAATCGGAAATTGCTGAGCTGAAAGCACCTTCGAGCATATAGGACACATAAAGCTGTTCCTTACCTTCTGAACTTCGATTTCGACCACCTTTCCCCTCACTACAGCCTTGTACACCACGGTAATCATATCACGTAGTCCTCCATGGATGTTTGATAACCTCTTTCATCACCCATTTCCCTCATTTTCCTTAAAATGAACTCCAGCATTTTGGGATTAGTTCTACCCAGGCTTTCCCTCCATCCCAGATGAGCTGTACACGGCATACAGCCTACCCTCTCCACTCCCTTATCGTAAACGGGATTGTAAGGTATATTGTTCTTCTTGATGTACTTCCATACATCACTTACACTCCAGAAAGCTATCGGATAGCACTTGTAAACAGTTACTACATCCTCGTACTTTCTCGGCTTCACGTACTGAAAGATTCCGTTACGATACAGCTGTACGAATCTAGGTCTGCTCTCATCGTAAGTAAATCCTATCAGCTGACATTTAATTCCCATCTTAGCCGTAAATACCTGAATTGGATACGTCTTCAGCTCAGTACAGCATGTAGGCTTATGTCTGTGCCACCTTATCTTCGGAAATCCCTCCCTCTCTACGATCTTCCAGTACGTTACTCCTTTCCTGGGTTTTACCTCATGGTAGTTGAGCTTCCATTCTTTAGCCAATTCCCTTACGTACTTTACTGTTTCTGGATATTCAATTAGCGTATTGGCAAAGAGAACGATTACATTAGGATCTATCTTCCTCGCTAAATAGACTACTATCGTACTGTCCTTCCCTCCACTCCAGCTTACCATTACCCTACCGTTAAATCTCTTGTGAACCTCTTCGATTATCTTTAAGCTAAGCTCTTCCTTTACGTCTAGTGGCTCACTAGTTAATTCCAGCAGTTCATCTCCCTTTATTTCCAGCATGTTCAACCTCGATCACCTCCTCCTTAATCATCCTGTTTACTACACGCCTTACATCTGATAATCTGGTTCTTTTACCCATCGCTCTAGCTAGGATAAATACTCCACAGATCAGCTTATCCTTCTCCATCTTCTTACCGTTAAGGAACAGAATTACTAGATCCTTAAGCTTCACTTTTCTCATCTTCATCACCTTTCAGCAAGATTACTGTAGACAGCTTTATAGCTTTGATTATCGCTCTAGTAGCAAAGAGGATCATGATGCTGGTAAACAGATAGTGTAAGGTAATGAACAGAAGTATAAGTTCTAAATCATCCATCTCTATCATCTCCTAAAACCCATTTAAGTATTTGTATTTGTGCTAATATTCCCTGAGCAGAAATAACTGCTCCCATTTCCTCCGCTAATTCATATCTTTCCCATAGTTTATTTATCATCTCTCTTATTTCCTTTTCACTTCTCATTTTTCTTCTCCCTCTCGTAATCGATAGCGAACTTGTACTGACATACGGGACATTTAACGTACTTCTTAGGTCTCCTGTAAGTTACCCTTGCGAACAGCTTGTTCCAGTGCTTAATTCCTCTCTTTATCCTCTCGAAGTTGATCTTCACTCTCGATTGATCATCTCCACACAAGAACTGTAGCCAGTTGATTACTTCCGGCTTCAGCTCTCTTTCCGATATGATGTGAATATACATGTGATGTCCCCTTTGAGTATCGTGAATGTAGAAGTCGCTTACTCTAAACTTCATTCTCCCTCCAAGATAGTTGAGCATTACTAGTCGTGTATCTATGAAGTTATTGAGAACCCAGCCTTCCATTTTGAGATCGATATCGATTTTGAGTATGTATCTCCTCATGGAAACTCACGCTCCTCTAGAACCCATTTTAATGCACGTGCTTTAGCTCTATACATACATGCTATAAAGTAGTCATCTTCCTCCTCGTAACACTTCTCCAGTAGCTCTATCATTTTCCTTATCTCCTTAACTTTCCTCATTCTGCTTCCACCTTTACAGTAAAGCTTACAGCTCCTTCAGGTATATCAAAGAATACCCTCCTCTTGAAGAGAAATGGTATCGTCTTTGTTTCCCTCTTGATTTCAGTATATCTATCGTTGAAATAAATGATCTCGATCTTCAATCTGCTTATCTTTAGATATTTAGCTAGAGCCTGTAGGATGTTCATTCTCTCAACCTCAGGAACTTCTTGAAGAACTTCTTTTTCTTAACCAATTCGAATATGAACATGATATCGGCTTTGTGCTTTTCCAGTTCTTCTCTTAGCTCTTTTTCGACTTTCTCTAGATATTCCCAGCCTACCTTGATCACCCTTTCACTCCACTTCAGCTTAGTGTGTAGATATTCCCTGGGATCTCTTACATGCATCACTATCCTGAAGAAGTCCATCAGCTCCTTTACCGTGAATGTAGTCTTCTTCTGAAACTCCTTTATCTTAGCTTTAAGATCACTAGAGAACCACCATGCATCCTTCCAGATATCGAACAGCACATAAGTTAGAGCTTTGAGGTAGTCTTCAGCTTCCTCGCATACCTTATCGAAATCATCTGGACTTATGTTAGCGGTTACCGGAAAGAGCATAGTGATCTCGCATTCAAACGGTTCATGTCCTCCTCCCGTTTCAATACTAGCAGTAGCTCTTACCGTGAACTCCTTTACCCATCTCACGAACAGCCACCTCTTCCTTTCCCTATCGTATCTCATGACTACCCATATCCACCTCCTCAATCTAGGATTGTAAAACGATACCACCCTTTCTCCAGCTTCAGTTACCCACTCAGTTGTCATCTTCTCACCCTTAACTCTCTTCCACACATCGTGCATCTAAAGTAGTAGAACTCCCTATCGAAATCTAACAGTTCTAGCTCTCCGTTTCCACATATGCAGTAGATGATATTAATGAGATAAGTCATCCTTCTTTACCTCCCCTAGAACAACTACAGGACATCTTACGATAATATGTACCTTGTACTTCTGTTCAGTTCTTTCCTGTAAACGTAAACGTCTCTCCCTACCGATCCCGATAGGACATACCTTTCTGAACGGACACTCATTACATCCTTCGGGATCATTAATCCAGTAAAAGTAGTTCTGAAGTGTTGGATCTATTCCCGCTTTCACTAGCTTCTCTACATCCCATTCACTCATTCTCCTTCACCTTTCTTCTCTTCAAAGTACGGACACTTCTCTATGAGATCTAGGATCTCGTGTCCTATCTTCCTGCCCTTTTCCTTATCGATATCCATTAGGGTAAGAATTAGCTCATCAGCAGTATCCTGTATTCTGCAGTAGTACTGATGCTTACATCTGTTGCATTTAATCTTAAACATCATCCTGTCGAGAATTTCACTCAATCCAGTTCTCCACCTCCTCTCTATATACTTTATTTATCACTATTTGCAGCAGTTTGCTCCAGCTTCTCGCTTTAAATCTCTTTCTCAAGTTCCACATCTTCTCGTATGTATCGTGATCTAGATCCCGTATATGTATAGTGTGCTTCACTCTACTTCAGCCTCCTTCAACAACTCTACCTGAGGATGAACGTATACGTCGTAGAACTTCGGATTCAGAGTATATCTGTCCTTACCGTAAGTTCCTTTTACTACTCCTCTACTCATCAGTATATCCATATCTCTCACTATAGTTGAGTAAGAGACCTTGTACTTCTCTCGTAATGCTTTTCTACTCACTTCACCATATAGTACAATATCGAAGAGAATTAGATAAGCTCCAGCATCAAGGACAGGAGGTTCTGATACTGAATAGTCCCTTCTGCTCAATAGTGTATCCAGCTTGAGATTTAGTATCAAAGCATTTAGAACATCAAGATCCTTATGGACTACTACTGTTCTTTCATTCAGTCCAGCATGAGCTTTTAGTAATTGCTGAGTATAGATAACGGCTCTATTTTCACTAGTCTGTTCAGCTATTACATTTAGCAATCTCTTATATCTTTTATCCTCTCGAATTTCACTAGGAATTGATACCTGTTCTGGATCTATGTACTCGATTTGAGGAACATCCGGTTCAGCTGGATGTATCCTTTCTACAGGTCTTAAGTAGATGAAGTAGAACCTCATAAACCTGTCCTTATACATCCCTTCCCATCCAGCTAATTTATTGAGCCTATTAAGTAATTGAGGCTGACATCCTCCGATAAAGCTTATGTAAGCGTTCTCGATTTGTAACGAATACTGACCAGTTTCAGCTTTCACTCCATGATCTGTAATTAGATTAGCTAGAACATTTAGACCTACATCCTTCAGATAATCTGTATATAGACTACTTAGATCTCTATTGATGATTGTAGCCTGATTGTTGCTAAGTCTCTCTTCAAGCTTCTTCAATCCCTTATACGTCAATATGTTGATCTTAATCACATCTCTATGCCTTAGCTTCTCTATTGCTGAGAGTACGCTTCCTTTTCCTCTTCCTCTTTCAGCTACTAGGAAAGTCCCTAAGTTAGCGAGATCTACAATCTTGCTCCATAGAGTAGGTAATCCCAAATTCTTATGCGTAAACTCGATGTACTTGATTATTTTAAGTGTATTCTCGATGCTCATCACAATACACCTAACCCTTATCATCTCCCTTCACCTTTTGTACTCTAATGATCATCTCATCTGGAGTGATCTTCAAATACTGTACCAATACCTTCTGCTTTGGTCTCCCCCACTCCTTCAGTATAGGTAAAGCTATAGTTCCGCTTATATTGAGAAGATGCCTCTTCAAAGAAAAAATAGGGTGGGGGAGCTTGTACTCCTGTTCGTTCATGTTCACTCGATCACCTCGACGGGTATCCATCTAGGATTGCCTCTACTAAATGTAGTCTGTCTCCAGCGATATACTTTACCTACAGCTTCCTTGGGACTTTTGATCTTCAGCTTCTTGAAGGCGTTGATAAGCTCAGCTACAAACATCTTTGTAAATTTCTGAACTACCTGCTCACCTTCATCCAGCTGAATTGTTAGGAATAGTGCTGGATTCCCTCTTCTATCCTCCCTAGTTTCCATGTTGATCAGCTTTCCTTTGAACTCGCTGGGAAGATTGCTTAGAGGGACGAATGCTCCCCCTACTTCTTCCGCTATCTTTTCCCAGCTCATTCTCTCACCTCCCCCCGCTCATCGCGGGTCTGGGAGACTAGCTCATAGAGCATAATGATATGCTTTACGAGAGGCTGTAGCCTACTAAAGTAATGCTCAACACTACAGCAACATACATATCTGATATCGAAGGCAATAAGGAACGGTAGAGCCGTATGAAGCTGAGATGGAGTAATACCGTTATCCTTAAGCACCTTCGCTATCATCTTCGCTATCGTTGTCGCCTCATATACTTCCCTACACTCCTCACTCATGCTCTCTCCTCCTTGTACCATATGAATACTATTACCATTCCAGCATATCCAGGCTCAGTTGCAGGATCTACGACTACCTCCGTTTTAACGATCCTCTTTCCCTTTACGAACTCGTTGATCTTTTCTTCAAGCTCTCCTAATTCAAATCCTCCTATTATCTTCACCCTCATGCTATCCTCACCTTACTGCTAAAGTAACACGCTACCTCATGATTACATACAGGAC
>Ga0190354_1000133_pt1 | contig 12117 bp, 21 predicted proteins | sample 4872131213_MG_FD_163436 | JGI IMG/M metagenome (GOLD analysis project Ga0190354, IMG submission 163436) | Hydrothermal vent microbial mat bacterial communities from Southern Trench, Guaymas Basin, Mexico - 4872-13-12-13_MG | ecosystem: Environmental > Aquatic > Marine > Hydrothermal vents >...
GAGAAGGATGGAACAATGGGTATGTTGGATATGAATATTTATATGCCAACAAAATTCGTAAAGAAGCTGAAGAGGATGGTAGAGACACTAAAGCACGTGATATGGGGGGATGTATGATGTTTAGACATCTCTTGAATGTTATTGAGAAAGTTATTGAAGGAAAATTGACCGATGACCTAGGAAACGAATACAGATACGTAGGATTCTTGGCTACAGAAGACGAATTTGAGAAGTACAAAGATGAAGCATGTAAGCTCCTTGCAATGTATGTTAACGACGAGCTTCGGGATGCAGATGTTCCCGAAGAAGAACGTAAGAAAATAGTAAAGCAAGTAGAAGCATGCCTTTTAGACCCATACGAGGCACTATGGAAGTATGATATTCACCCAGATTACCAATTAGCTGAGATAAAGGACGCAGAAGCACAGTATTTACTTACTGAGCTTTTGAGAGATTATACAAAAACACTAATAGAGGCACAAGCCACAGAAGAGGTAGCCTATGGGCTACCAGAGTTCTCTCTCTACTGGGGAGCAGACGCTAGAAGCTATACTGGAAGGTGGTTGTATTCGGATGCCTCTATGGATCTTGACCCGTGCTGGGCTTTAATTCCAGACGACGAGACTTGTAACAAAGTATGGGATATCCAAGAGAAACTAGAAGAATTAGCTAAGAAGAGATCAGAAAAGACCAAGAAGTTATACAAGTGGCTTTTCGCCATCTGGAGGGAAGACTAAAAACATAAATTTATTATAGGTGGTAGATATGCATAAAGAAGCTGAAGAGGATGGTGGAGACACTAAAGCACGTGATATGGGGAGATGTGGATGGAAATAGATGAGAAGTTAAGAAGCGTTATAGAAGGATTTAAAGAACTCTGTAAGAACATCGGTGGAAAAATAGGCGAGTACACGTCAAAGAAAAATGAGTACGAGACACAGATGATTTATGCTTGTTACCTACCAAGAGGGAAGTACCTAGACGATGTAGAAATGGCTAGGTCATTTACAAACAAAGAATACAAAATAGAGATGACCTTTAAGGACAAAGTACTAGGAGAGTCTGTGGAGTATATAAGGGAGATAATGAAGGTTCCCAAGGGCGTTGCTTTTGCTATAGAGCATTTACGCTCTAGACCTAGGTATATGTATTACGCCCACGATTGGTACGGAGAAACAAAAGCAGTTCGTGCCACAGACATTACGGGAGTTTCGGGTAAGCTAGATAGCATTAGGCTAATAGTTGTTCCAGAAGAGAAGCGTGTAAAACTTGAGCTCTAAGAGACAAAACATAAATGTCCTCTGAGACAATAATTTATTATAGGTGGTAAGTATGCTTCAAAGGGTTATTGATGAGTTTAAGAGATTCTGTAAAAGAATTGGTGGGGATGTAGAAGTAAACGAATATTTAAAGTCGGCGTCGTGTATTCTCTCAGAAACAGAGGATTACACAAGACCAGCAATATACGCTCACGAGTTTGCGGAATTCATTGAGAAGTGGAAACCAGAGATAAGAAGGGAATACATAGACCTATCTGTGGACGTTGCGAATAAGCTTATAGGAGGGTATGTCGAGTCTTCGGGCATATACTATGATCCAAGTGAGGACGTGTATGAGTTGTATGCAAAGATGTACAGCGAGTTCTCAACGGAACATGGGGAAGAACGTGAAGATGTAGAACCACCAAGGGTTAGGAAAGAAGTACTAGGAGTACCAATAAAGGGAGAGGGAGACGTGGAGTGGAACGACGCAACGTGGGCGTGGATGGGAGTAGGCTATGTGGAAACGAGGATAAAAGACCTTAGAAGAATATCAGAGGACGACATAGAAAAGATAATGATCGCAATGGTGGGCGAAGCCGAAGATCTAGCCAACGAAGCTTTAGAAACCCTAATAGAACCAGAAGAAGAGGAAGAGGAAGAGTGGTAAAAACATAAAAAGATTATCTTCGAAGCTTTTCCTTAAGATAGTCTAGCCATTCATCCGATTCCATGTATTCTCCTTTTTTGTATGTTCTAAGTTTTCCTTGTAGCCATCCGACACGCATATATAGGTCATCTTCTGCAAAGGTCTTTGCTACTTTCAATGCCCTCTTGTAGTCTTCTGGGTCGTATTTTATCCTTAATTCGGCTTCTGCTGCTGTAAAAAGATCTGCACGTCCCCCAGTAAGCTTCTCCAACTCGTCTAGTATCCACAAGTCTTCAACGTCTATCTCAGAGGTATCACAAGTCACGTTTATGAGTATGCTATAAGGGTCTATATCTACAGACACGTTGGGATTCTCTTTGTGCGTACAGAAATATTCATCAAGACGTCTTTTTGCCTTCCTACACTTAAACCCAGCCCTTCTAAATGCCCTTACTATAGTGCTCACATCAACCATAACACTCACCTTAAAAATAAATTATGGAGAAAAAGGGAATATTTATGTTACTCCTTCTTAGACTCCTTTCTAGCCTTCAGACCATAGGATACTGCCACAGCTATGACGTTGAACGGAATTACGCTGACAGAAGATATCATATCAGCCAATGCAATGAAAGCACCGAGGTTTCTACACCATAGGAGCAATAGTACACAGACTGCAACGTCCCAGACCCACTCGTACCCTTGCAACGACACCAAGCCCAGATCGGCGAGGTCGTTGAGAATTGCAAGGATCACGACTATTACTCCCAGTATATTGCGTGACATGCTGTAGAGCAGAGCTATTCCTATAATCCCAATCACTATAATTGATATTGTGGTTATGTCCATATTATTCACCAATATTTTATATTTGGTTTATATGCCTTTTATCTTTTTATGGGAATGTTTATATTTTTTCAAAGGGAATTATTATAAATGGGTGAAGGGCATGGGGATCTTCACACAAGTTAATGAGATTGAACGACTTGCTAATGAGTTAGGGAGGCTTGTTAGGCTAAGATACCGAGAAGTAGTAGAGGACGAGGCAGAAGACATTGCTAAAGACCTCGTCGAAGAAAAAGGGTTGAAGTACGTCTGTATGAATATTGACGAAGCTATAGAGGATGAGGATGTTGAAGAACGCATAAATGAAGCAGCAGACAGCCACTCAACGTACAATTTCGATAATGCACTACTTGCAACGTTTGACCCGTATCCAGAGAGGAAAGAAGTAGATGATTACTTTATCTACGACTTAGTATCAACCAGTAAACCAGAAAACGTTGTTGATACAACAATTGGAGCATACGCCTATGAGCTCTGGAGAGTAGGTCTAAGGAAAGCCTTGAAAGAGAAACTCAAAGAGATGTGTAGAAAAGCGGGCTTCCGACAATAAATCACCCAGTTATGCTCCTAGGTGAGTACTTGAACGTAAGTAAGTCTTTGCTCCCTCAGACCCGATGACCGCCGAGATAATGATGAATAGCGAGGATCTGGGGAGCTACTCTAATATTAAGTAATGTGGATTTGTCCATATTGCGATTGGGTGGTACTATGTTGGAATTTTATGAATATGAGATCTGTGCGAAGGATGTGGGCTTGTACACAATGAATTGTAAGTCCATAGTACGGGGTTTCTACATTTTCGACCCAAAAACAAAGAAAGGAGCACTAGTCACTAAGAAAGTGTACGATGAATATCACCCAGAGGAAGTTGGAGAAACAAATGTTTTTTGTGATCCAAACGGAATTTTTAAGGCAAATTATGATAGGATACTAAAATTACATCCAGAAGGGGAAGTCAGACCCTACTTCTTCGTAAAGAGATGGAAAGACGAAGAAGAAGAGCTAAATGAATACTTGGACGAATTTGAACCAAAAATAAGAAGAAAAATAATGATGTGTCTAAAAATAAAAAAGAGATAAAATAAAACACATTACTCCTTTTTCTTCTTTACAAACTTTCTGCTGTCTTCTATAGTGTGTCTCATACTTCTGGATACTGCTACTATTGCTATTATTAAAGCAATACATGCTATCACAAAGATAACGCAGTTCCAAGGGATCTCTATGCCTATTGGGACTTCTTCCGATACTTCGTATGTCAATGTAGTAGCTCCTACAGTCTGGTTGTTGTCAGAGTCGTTCACGACAACTTCTACGTCATACGTCCCAGCGGGGAGATCCAAGGCTTCCTCGATGGTCGTTAGTGGAGTGTCTGCTGTGAAGTTCTTGTGTATTGTCTTCACAACGAGATCTCCTCTCTTCACTACTATGGTGTAGTTCCCAGAGAACACGTAAGGAGTGGCTACTGACACGTACACCTTGTTTCCAGCAATTCTAGCTTCCACCTTGCAGGGGTTCTTGTAGTATATCCTCAAGTCTCCTCCAGCAGTCATGTTTATTACCGTCACGTTGAACGGGTCAACGAAGTAATGCACTCCCCTTCTCAGAGCCGTGTTGTTTAGTGTTACTGCGAACGGCTCTGTATCGTAGTACACTCTGTAAAGACCAGCACTAATCCAAGCACAGAGCTCCTTAAGCTCGTGGTTGTAAACGTATCCCTTCATAGTACCGTTTGCCATGAAGAACACGGGGTAATCGCTTGGGGCACCAATAATAGTTATGCCGCTGAAGTTTCCAAACGAGTATGCAAAAAGATTTCTAGTAAATGGATTGCACGTGAAGTTTAGAGCATTTATCACGGTTACAAACGTGTAGTTCCAATCAATGTTTGTGTATATTCTAAGGGCTATTGGGAAACTGCTGTTAGAGATCATAACTCCAATGTGGTTCTTAGGGTCTAAGTATATGCCACCTATATCTCCATCCCACTCAACAAACGCTGTGATGTTACCGAGAGGAGTTGAGACGTGTTTGAGGTTGTTTAGGGTTATGCTAAGCGACACGTCATCGCTAACGCTTACCTCTGTGTTGAATATCATAATGTCGTACACGTAGAAGTCTATCGTGTAGGTGTCTGGTGGTAATGAAACGTTTAGGTACGAGTTGTTCAAAGACAGCACCGTGTATATAGTCCCGTTTGAGGAGAACTTTATCACAGCATAGCTCATGTTCGCAACGTACTCTATCGTGTTGTTATCCCTATCCAAAAACAGTATGCTAAGGGAATACTGTCCTAGGACACTCTTGAAGTAAACGTTGAGCCACTTGGAGGTATCCGTTGCGTTTGCACCCTCAGGGTACCTACTTATGACCGTTACCTTAAAGGTGTGTTCGTGCTCGAAGTACATCTTCACACTAGCTGAGTTGTCCCACTCACTCTTTGGGACAGCCATTTCTACATATATCCAATGAGTCCAATGGTCTGTGTGCGTTACTACCGCAGTAGCGTTTGTGATTATCGCTACTGGGCTTGAAGTTACGTCATAGAGATACACCGTGTTGCTACCCTCGTTTAGCACGTACTTGTAGATCTTTGATCCAAATGAAACATAGATATAGAACGTGTCATCAGAGGTCTTGTGATCTGGATCATAGAGTACAGCACCTATGAGATAATGCGTTGCGTTGTGCAACAAGTAAACCCTATCGAGCTCTATTGCTCCTAGCGGGTTGTACCATGGAACTACGACAGAACTGTTCCACTCTGAGATCATGTCCAGAACTCCATCCACGCTTATTGTATTGCCCGTCTTAGGAACTAAAACTGAGGGGATCTCTGGTAGTGCCTGTATCGTAGGTATTATCACCGAGGCAAGTATTATAGCAACCATCACTATATACTTAAAACCTCGCATACTCCCCACCAATACTATATTATTTGTGTGTGGCTATATACATATTTTATATTATGGGGGATTGAAAATGGAAAACAAGATTGAGAGGCTCATCAACATCAAGGAAAAACTTGAGGGATACAAAAAGATCATAGAAGACCTATCAATATCCCTAGCAGAGGTCTCAGACGAGCTCACTAGGATTTTTAATCATGAGGATGGGGAGTGGATGGGAGCGACGGCAGACCAAGCGTTTTTGTATGCGGACTTGTGTGAGAGGGAGATAAAGACATTGATATCACAAATAGATGAGTATGTCGGAGGGGATAAGAAATGAAGAAGAAGTGGCTATGTATGAACTGTGGTCATGAGTTTGAAACCTCTTGGATACCGTTCTATATGGTAAAGTGCCCAAAATGCGGTTCTAAAATGGTTCATAGGATTGACGAAAATAGAGGAAAAGGCTTCGGTAGAAGACAGAGAAGGAGTATATGTAGGCAATATTAGCTTTTTTCTGGTGCTATTTTCTTCCTATATCCCATTTCTTTGAGCCTTCTATAAACAGTAAAGTATGATACCTCTGGGAGACCCCTTCTCCTACGATCAGCGTTCATAATGTCAACAATGGCACGAATGTTTAGCATAGGATACCTCTTTATGTATCTTTCAATTTCTTCATCAGAAACCTTACGGGGTCTTCCCTTCTGTTTTCCACGTCTCCAAGCCTCTTCTTGCCTCTCACGTATTCTCCTACGCTCAAACTCTGCTACCCAAGCAAGGATGCTGAGGACTAGTCTTCGGATATTATCGTCCAATGTCTGCAACCACTCTTCTTTTATTGTTATTACCTTATATCCCTCATTTTCAAGCTTTATTACAGTATTCAGCGTGTCTAGCATAGTCCTTCCTAGCCTATCCAAACTCCAAGACACTATTGCCTCTGGTTTTAGCTTATCAAGCTCTTCTAAAAGCCTACGGGCATTAGGTCTCTCCCTAAACGGTTTGGCACCAGACTCACCCTTGTCAATGTACCATTCGAGGATCTCCATATTCCTCTCCTTGGCAAATTGTTCGATGGCACGACGCTGGGTAGTTTCATCTTGCTCTGCAGTACTCACCCTTATATATGCTACGGCTTTCATAGCCCCTCACCATTGTAAAAAATAGGGAGGACTTATGTTAAATAGATTTTGGAAAAAGTTAAACTTCCAGCAATTATTGTCGGAAGCCCACATCCAAAAGGACTAAACAAACCATATAAACCAAATATCGTATATATAGAAACGGTGGTAAGTATGGCAAATAGAACTCGTGATGAAGAAATAGCGTTACAACTCCTAAATAAGTACAAGGGAGGGTTCATATCACGTAGGGACGGTCTGGTAATAGTGAAAGTCCTCATAAACGACAAGGAGGTAGTAGTCTGGATAAGGACAGCAAGGATAACGAGGAAGTCTTGGGAACTCTTCAAAAAGATATTGTCTAGGGTAGAGTATGACGACGTAGTGATATACAGAACTAGAGAGGAAGCAGAGGAGATATCGTTGAAAGAACTCGAAGGATATAAGGTGGCTCACTCATTGGAGGAAATAGAACAAGTAGTGTAGCAGATGTAGTAGGTACTACATAAGTATCAAAATAAGATCAAAATAAAATAAATAAAAATAGACAAACACAATCTTATCTTGGTTTAGGTTTAAGTCTATAGCACCATAAGTCACCCTTTTCGTCGTAGAAACAAGTCTTAAGTTTCGATAGGACATCTTCTAGGGCTTCTTTCAGAATATGAGGATTGTCGTAGTTTGTCTCTATATGTAGGCGTTTATCTAACATCATCCAAAGATAACTCTTGTCTTCTGGATATATTATTTGCTCTTCTACGAGCATATTGGTAAGGTCTTCAAGGACGTCAGCATAGCCGTAGCTACGGATTTTTCTGTAATTCTCTGCAATGTTCTCAAGCCACTCTCCAATATTTTTGCTCCTACTAACATTGATAAGCCCTTCGGTAAATTCTATAAGTTCTTCATCTATATCCATTACACATCCCCCCAATCAATCCTAAAACTCTTCTTTCCACTCTTTTTCTATGAAATCATAGAGCTCTCTAGCCTCTTTCTTGCTTCTGGTAAGCCTAAATCCAAAGAAGCTGTAACCACTAGGAGCATCCGTCTCCTCTTGCGTAACTACGTAGAATCTACCAGTTTCTGGATGGAAACACTCGTATAGCCCTATTGCTTCTTTCCACTCGTAATTGCCTCTTTCTTGCCCTATTATTGGCTTACAGATCTTCTCTAAAGCCCAGTCAATAGCGTCTGTCACTATGTCCTCTATTTCCCACTCTTCTTTGCCTCTTAGCTCTCTAATCCTAGACGTAACCTCTTCTATAAACTCCTTCATTTTAGAAGGAGCGTCTGGAGATCCAGTAGCAATAGCGTAGTCTCCATCCATAAGCTTATTTATGATTTCTATAAACGACACCATGCACACTCACCTAATATTATCTATTGGTCAAGTTTTTAAATAAAGATTTTGCGTACCCAAGATTAATCTTTTAATCCGATTATGCACATAATATTATTTGGGGGATGCGTTATGAACTATGAAGAGTTTAAAGAGAAGTTTAAGATATTTTGTGATGTACTGGGTGGTAAGTTCAGAAAAGAAAGCTATGAAGGAAAGGGCTTAGAGGTTCTTACTTGTGCAGAGATACCTAGAGGAAGACATCTTGGGGTTGATATTCTGGGATCTAAACTCTCTTTAACTCTCCATGGAGAGACGATTGATATTGATGGGCTAAGAAGGTCTTCAGTAACCTTCAAGGATGCGGAAGAGGCTTGGTTTGGACAAGACTATGGTGTCGGGAACGGGCATGTGAGCATAGATGATGTAGAGTTTGTAAGAGTAACGTACAACAAGAGAAACAAATCGGCACATGTAGATGTATATCCCCATTGACAAAGTCGATTCAAGCTTTGCCCTTCAGGGCGGGAAGAGGTCAGTAAAACTATCTTTCTCTCTGTTTTGTCTTCGTCATTTTCCTGCACTATTTCTCATTTTTTGTAGTAGCTTCTACAACGAGAAAGCTTATCTCTTTTTTCTGACATATAATGTAATGGGTGTTGATGATGTTAGGCTTGATAAAAAACCTCCTAGCCAAAATTATTGAAGGAGAGTTTGAAATAGGGAAAGGATTTACGGGTTCTGGTTATCTAGCCTATGGTGGGACGTTATTCCGTTATAATCCAGAAACGGGGAAGTGGGAGAACTACCAAGCTGAAGAGGTAGAATGGACGTGGATAAGCCAGAAAAAGAGAGTAGGAAAAGCAAAGGTAAAAGTTCCCGTGGGGACGCTACTAAAACACGTGCTGTTTAGGAAGGGAGGAAACGTAACAAAGTATTACCTTGCTACAGAGGAAGGGTTCAAGGAGATACCGTATAAAGAGGAAAAGGAGACAGTCGGGGACTGGGAGCTCGTAAAGATGTTCAAGAAGTGTAAAGTCCTTGAAGATGTCGGCGTAGAAGATTGTGTTTATTATGTAGTGCCCAGAAGCAGAACATACTATGGTCATGCAGTCGCAATGACCAGCGATGAGGAAGAAGCTACGGAGTGGATGGACAAGCTCTCAGATGTCAAGAAGATCTTAGAAGACATAAAAGACAAAATAGCAGAGAAAATAGGGATAAAGCCAACGTCCATAGCAAATATGACTGTAAATAAGTTTAAAGGGGAAGCCCATGTGTGTGCAAAGCTACCATACTTAGGGAAAGATAAGTTCAAGGAAATAGCGTCAAAATACGAGTACGACTATTACGACAAGTGTTTCTGGTTTAACTTTGTGAACAAGGAAGATGTGCAAAAAATAAAGGAAGCATTGAAGACAATCAATGAGCTCAGCTAAGCGGAGTATTCCATCAAATTTTATATTTTAGTTAGCGTATAATATTATTGGTGGTTGGGATGCGTCCAGAGGAGCTTAAAGAGTTTAAGAGGATATTTAAGACATTCTGTCATGAGATATTTAAGGGTAAGTACGATGAGAAACACACAGAAGACTACATAGACTTTATTTGTTGCGACATTCCCTATAAAGATGGAAAAATAGAAGTAGAAATGCGTTATAACAAGAAAACGGGATCGCTTGAAAAATCGGCACGCATCCACATAGATTATCCCATAGACATGGATTATACTCCCGTAAGTTTTTAAGGACAATATCAATACCCTTCTTTATTTCTTCGTTAGGCTCAAAGAGCTTTATTATAGATTTACCCTTCTCTGTTAATTCATACTTATAGACAATTTTTCCTTGATTTAACACTCTTTCTTCCTTTACAAGCCCACTCATAACTAGATTATCTAAAATCCTCTGGAGATCAAAGGAATATGGTCTATCGTGATGTCTTACGAACCTAAATGGGATTGGGGAAAGATACTTCTCCCTAGCTGTGTAAAGAAGCTCGTGGAGCTTTAGCCTCCCATAAACACTTCCCTTAGAGAGGAGATAAAGGATCGTGAGCTCCTTGTTTAGGACGTCATCAATTATCATCGGTATTCCCCCTATTTTTTGTTGGAGTTAATTTACGAGCCTTAATACGTATAAGCTCTCGTTCTACAGCCCTCATATTTAGCTTATCCCTTCCATTGACCACGAACCAAGGCACTTCTATGAGCTCTTTCGTCCTATATCCTTTAGGATGACCCCAGACCTTGTACGGGACAATAGGGTGTATGTATTCACCAAAAGCTTCCCCGTGGTCTGATGTAACGACTATTTTTCCATTTAGCAACTTGCATAGTTTTTCCACGTATGGAATAGCAAATCTTAGGTTCTCTACGTATCCCTTGAAAGCAACGTCCTTACTAAACTTTCCTTCTTGCACTAGGTCTAGAAGACATCTATCTGGTATTTGATTTACTCTTTTCATAAGAACCTCTTTCACAGCACATGAAAACCCCGTAATAGGTAAGCCCTTGAACTCTTTGAGGAGAGGTACATAGGGCTCGTGTGGTTGCATAAAGTGAATTATGTACCTCTTTCTATCCCCGTATTTCCTCACGTATCTGAGCGTATATTCATAAACAGTCTCTGGGAGGACAGTTTTGAATTGATCGTTCCAGCCGTGGAGCCAAACTGGGACGATCTCGTGGAATAGACCAGATAGGTAATAGTTTACGTAGGGATTTGCGGTAATATAGATTATATCGTCGTATATGGGGTCGTCAGACATAATAGTGTCTATAGAAAACGGAAGCACCCTATACACAAAGTTTTCAAGCAAGAACTCTGGAGTGTTTGACCCCCTAGAGATCCTCCTTTTCAACTCCCCGTCTATGTCCCAATTAACGATTTCCCTAGCAAAGACGTCATACCTACAAGCATCCAGTATAATGAGATAATTCCAGTCCTCATCCAGCACGTAGAAGCCCTTATTTTCATCCCATCCAGCAAATTTAATAAAAAGGGGCTTTAGAAGGTTGAATTTAAGAAAGTTCCACCATCTGAGCCGTTCCATCTTCCTCAATGCGATACTGAGGACATCTCTCATCATACTCATACCTCCGAGACGAACATAACGTTCTCGAAATAGTGCGGTCTTAATCTCTCAAAAACCCCCTTCACAAGAGAGAGAAAACTTCCTCGGTGTTTGTTATCGTAGGTGATTATTGTAGTCTTAGGGAATACGGAGAAATAGATGTCTAAGAGCTCGTTAAAACTCCTCTTGACGTGTGTAGGGTCTCTGTCGTATTCTATGTGCATAGGGTGTGGGGTCACGTTTATCACACGGTATTTTGCCAAGCCCTTCATCTTTGTTAGAGCTATACACAGATCTTTGTTATTTAAATGTTCTATGAACTGGAAGCTAACAACCGTATCCCAGAGTCTATTACCAAAGTCGTAAGAAAGAAAGTCCCCGCAGATCTTGTCTTCTGACCACCAGATGTTCTTTAAAGCTTCTTTCGAAATATCGAAATATGTTACCTTATATCCGTAATATTCGAGAAGATAGCCGTGTCTCCCCGTGCCGCAAGCAACATCTAGCACAGTTTTCCCTACAATGTAAGGTAATGCCATCTCTACCTCAGTCAAGACCTCATGGCTTATCTTTCTCTTATTTAGGAAATATGCCTTGTTGTACAACATAAATATCACGTCAGATTGGCGGGCTGTCATCATCTGGTCTCAGACTGGGATAGCTTCATCATCTAGCCCCAGAGAGACGATCAATCGTGCTCCTCTGTTTTTTCATACGCATTCTTCAATGCTTCAATTATTGGTATCTTGTGACCACAAAGTGGGCACTCTATTTCTTTAGATGCACTAGGATGCTCTGTTATGACTAAAATCATGTCGAAACCACACTTAGGACAACGAGCATGTACAAACAGATTGTCTAATAGCTCCTCAATCATTTCTAACCCCCCACAAATATTCATATATAGTCACCCACAAAATGTAATTTAAAC
>Ga0190354_1000134_pt1 | contig 12087 bp, 15 predicted proteins | sample 4872131213_MG_FD_163436 | JGI IMG/M metagenome (GOLD analysis project Ga0190354, IMG submission 163436) | Hydrothermal vent microbial mat bacterial communities from Southern Trench, Guaymas Basin, Mexico - 4872-13-12-13_MG | ecosystem: Environmental > Aquatic > Marine > Hydrothermal vents >...
AAAGGAATGGATTTCTTACTTGTCTCGGGTGCTCTTCGGCATGTAGTTCCATCAACTCGTAGTCCCTTTCTGGAAGAAGTTCGATTTATCTCGGATTCTTTGTGGGAAGAAGTAGGAAAAGATTTAGTTGATGACAACGATGTTAGGTTCCGGAACTGTATACTAATAAATCCAGTATCCGAAACAAAACCAGTTCGTGAACTTCAACGGTTAAAATATGCTTTGAGAGCTGAATTCACTTTTGCTGACAGCGGAGGTTTTCAACTTGTATCTAAAGTAAACCTTCCTTATGATAAGTTACAACAGAAACTAGAAGAAGTATTTTGGGAACAATCTTTTTGCGATTTTGCCTTTGCAATGGATATACCATGTCATAGCTTTTCCACAGAAGATACTTTGCAGAGCGCTTTAGAAACAGGTATCAATACAGAGAAGTTTTTTCAGAGAGTTCATTCGGGAACTAAACTGATAGGATTTTTTCATGGAACTAACTATGTAAGTAAACGTAAATGGTTTTCCTATTATGAAAAAATTGCCAATATAAGAAAACTCCACGGGTTAGGACTCTCGATGGTATTTGCACACTCATTACTAGATTGTATTACATTGCTGTTATTATATAAAGAACTGGTACAAAATAGGTATCCTAATATTAAATTACTTCACGTATTAGGACTATTAAGAACTTCCCGACTAGTTCCTTTATATCATTTAGTTAAAAATTTGTCATTACCATTACAGTATATATCAGTGGATAGTAAAACTTTACCAATGGCTTATGATGTTGGAAGTATGTTTCTTAGAAATGGGAAAGAACTAAAGACATACATTCTTTCTAAAACTTACCGAGAAGCTTACCAGGAAGTGTTCCATGTGGCTGGAAAAGTAATACGACAACTAGGACTTAAGACAGAATTGTTATACATTATAGATAAAAAAGGTAATACAGAACTAGTAAGAATATATAGACGGATTATCAAAGCGATTTTCTTTTGGGTTAACTTCTATAACACAGTGGCTTTTTTAAGATTTAACTCAAGACCCAGTAAGTTAGTTGAACTTGCTATCAAATTATTTTCTGAGAATAAACTTGAAGAACTAAAAGAACTGGTACAAAGTCATGCGGTAATAAATAGTAAGTTTTCACCACCAAAAACTTGGGAGCTGGACGTATGGCTCTAATTATAACGGCGGAAACCAGTGAACCTATTGGAAACTTGCTTGTAGCAGAACTAAAAGGAGCAAGAAAAATTATCTACACTTCTCCCCAGGATCTAGTAGAAGTAGGTAAAACACCCGTTCTTATAAATGTTTCTTCTCGTTACTATCAAGAAGAAGAACTAAATATGGAAAAATTTAGAGAAATGGCAGAAGTTCATTTTTTTCTACCTTACTTTCTTCTACAAACTTACCTAGCAACAGAATGCCTCATTTTTATAAATCTGATTTTTAAAAAGAAAGGACCCGAGTGGTTTACTCTAAATGTACTGGCACAAAATGTAGTTAATCTTTTCAAAGAAGCACAAAAATTTTATTCAAAACGAATAATAGGAGTGGTAGTGGAAGGAGAAGTTACACCGCCTGAACTTCTGCATGTAATTAAATTTTCTCTGGATAATAATGTTATATCAGGAGTGGTGGAGGTGAGGAGATGAGAAAACCACTTATAGTAATCGATCCAGGTCATGGCGGGCGAGATTCTGGAGCTTGCTACAGTGGTTTAAGAGAAAAGAATATTGTACTAGCAATTTCTTTATTCTTGGGTGGGTTTCTTCAGCCAGATTATAACTGTGTATTTACTCGAACTTCTGATATCTATATCCCATTAAAAGATAGAGTTTTTATAGCAAACAATTATAATGCTTCTATTTTTATAAGTATCCATACTAATGCTAGTAAGTCTCATAAAGCTCGTGGTGAAGAACTATGGATATATCCAGGAAGTAGAAAAGGAATGAAACTTGCCAAGGCTATAGCTACCTATATTGATGACATAGTATCCGGACGATTTCGGGGGATAAAGGAAAATACCTTCTATGTACTTAGATATACCAAAGTGCCAGCCCTTCTAATCGAAGTAGGATTTTTAGATACTCCAGAAACTCCTTTGGTAGATACTGGAACTCAGCTTAAAGCAGCATTCCAGATAAGTAAAGGAATTAGGAAGTATTTTGGTAGTCGTCCAAGAAGGTTACTTAGTTAAGAAAGGAGGAACAATTAGAATGCTAAAATTAGACCTAACAGATCTAGTAAAAAAGACAGAATTTTCATTATTTCTCAGAGGTCTTATAGTTAGAAGTTCCATCAAGTTTGAAGAAAAAAGTATTACTCTAGGTAAACTTTCTTTTAAAGGTAACAAGTGTTCATTTCTAGAACTAACTGGAGATAAAGGTCTTCTTGTTAGAAGTGTTCTTGATCTTAAACCTTTCAATGTAGAAGTTAAAGATAGTATGGATGTAGTAATTTCAGATTTTCTTTCTTTTCAAAAAGCTATAGATAGTCTCGGAGTAGCTACTGTAGAATTTACTCCTAAAATGACAGTTGTTTCAGGAGGAAAAGGACAGTGCTTTAAATTTCGTAATTTTGACCACTCATTGATACCACCTAAAAAACCTTTTACAGAATCTAGTTTTTTGCGTATTAGGAAAGTTAAAATATCTAGAGAAGAACTCACTACATTATGTAAAATCTCTGAAGTAGTCACTGGTGAAAAGATACAATGCGTTACAGAAAGTAGAGATTTAGTTCAAATTAAGTTACAAGCAGGTGATGGAAGAAGTTATGATGAAAAATTTAAAAGCGAAGTAAAAGTAGATAAATCACTAACTTCCTGCTTTGACATTGGGTATTTTAATGAAGTTTTAAAAAATGTGAGCGCTTTAGTTCAAGATAGTTTTTATCTACATCTACTTGTCCCCAAGAAATTTCAGGAGATAATGCTGGCTTATTTTGTAATACAACGGGAGTTCTTTAAAACCGAGTATTTATTAAGCCCCATTAGAGAAACTACTGGTTAAGGAAGGAGGTAAAAAATGAAGGACTCAGTGGAGCAGTGGATATGGGTCGAAAAATATAGACCTAAAACTTTGGATGAGATCGTAATTGATAGTAACTTAAAAGCACAACTACAAAAATGGATAGATGAAGGACAGATTCCTAATTTATTATTTATTGGGCACAAAGGAACCGGAAAAACATCCCTGACAAAAATCTTAATAAATTCTCTACCCTGTGAATGGAAAAAAATTAATGCAAGTGAACAACGAGGTATAGATACTATTCGGAATGAGGTCCGACAGTTTGCGATGTTTTGGACTGATAAGCCACTGAAGATAATCTGGTGCGAAGAAGCTGATTATTTAACCCTTTCAGCACAAGCATCATTACGAATTGTAATGGAAGAGTTCCTAGATAAGGTCCGCTTTATTCTCACTGCTAATTATAATAAAATAATTCCAGAAATAGCAGACTCTCGTTGTGTTAAAATCCAGTTTACTGCTTTAGATAGAGAGTCATTCCGAGGGAAACTCATTGAGATTTTAGATAAAGAAGGAGTTGACTACTCACTTACCGCCGTAGATAAAGTAGTAACAATCTCATATCCTGACCTTAGGAAAGCTATAAACTGTCTCCAGTATGCAACTCGGGACCAGTGTTTAATTCCTGAAATAATTGAAAAAGGAGATGAGATAACATCTACTATAGTTTCTTACATAGAACGAGGAGATTATAGTGGTTTATATGAATGGTTACAAATGGAGACAATAGATTTTTATACTATTTATGAGGAATTGTTTAAATATTATGTTAGACAGAAAGAAGGAAAATATGCTATTTATTTTTCCGAAGCAATGAGATGGCATGACCATTGTGCTAACCCAGTTGTTAATTTAGCACATGCTTGTTTTCAAGTTATACGACAGAAGTTTGGGAGAGTGAAATAGTTAGGAGGAGGCAGTATGAAAATTGCTTTTAATATATTGTTAGGTATACTAGTTTTGATATGGATGCTGTCTGGAGTATGTGTAGCATCCATAGGTATCTATACTATAGTAATTAACTGGTTGGGTCTTTCATGCAGAACCTTAATCTATACTTTTGCAACACTAACAATATTTGTGCTTCTGTTAGATCTTGTGCTAAGAATATCTAAATATATAAAGTAAGGAGGTAAAAGAAGTGATTAAGAAATTACTATCTTTGGCAAAGGAACCAAAAGAACTTAATTATCAACTTGAAAAACTATCCCCAGAAGAACTTAAACTAATAAGAGATGACCTAGAACAAAGAAGAAATACCGGGAAACTGCTCGACGAAGACGAACTAGTACTATACATTCTAGTAGCTCAGATGATAAAAGAAAAAGAAAATGTTAGTCAAAAAGGTGCAGTAGTTAAAGGTGAGCAAGATTATACCGAAATAAACTTACTATCCGCTATAACTTATCGAGTTCCCAGAACTAATGTAAGAGTTAGATTGAAAAGTGGAGAAATAATAGATTCTTCTATGATATCTTCTATCAATGTAACTACTCAGCAAGTCACTGATGTTTTACGACCTGTAGAACAGATAAAAGTAATAGCAGAAGAAAAGAAACCAACGCTTAAAGAAGAAAAGAAAAGTGATACTGGGTTACTTGATAATATCTTAGATGAAGAACCAAACAATATAGAACCTGATACCTCTCAAGAACTTGATATAGATAGCACTGATGAGGAAGAAGAAAAAATAGTACTGAAAAAAGATGAAACTCCCCCCGATATTCCAGAAGATGAACTAGATATAACTGATGACGATTTACCAGATTTAGAAGAACCAGTTTTGGAAGAAGAGGAAAAAAGTCAACCTGACCAACCAACCGACACTACTAGTTCAAAAACTGATATTCCAGAAGGGTCCCGTTTTAAGTTTCTCGATAAATATTTTAGAAAAGAAGGTGTTTGGGGAGATATTATGAGTACCATTCGAGACGTCCCAAAGAAATGGGATGTCTTTTATGGAGAACTTAATCAGTTAATCCAAGAGAAAACCGATGATGAGATACTTAGGATTTACCCAAGTTTAACTAAGCAGTTACTTAATTCCAGGAGAAAAAGAGCAGCTAAGGAGAAGAAATAAAATATAATGTTAGATTTAGAAACTTTAGGAACCGGGAAAACTTTCTTTGTTGAAGCTTTCCAAAAACTGGAGGAAAGATAATACCAATGGAAGATGAAGAAAGAATCATAGGTGAAGAACCAATTGAATTTAAGAAGTTCTGTCGCTTTTTAGATTCCTTTATTGTAAAAAAGTGGAGAAATTTTATCTGGGAACTAAAAGAGGAAGATTTTACCCGAATTACTACAGCGGGAGTTCTTACTCACCTCGCTAATTACAAAGAACTAATACCAGTAGTAAATAAAATAAATAGGGAACATTCTCATTTATCTTCTAAATATTTCTCATACTTGCTGTGGCATTTTACTCGAACGGTAAAAGGAGTAAAAATCCGAAAGAGAAAGAAAAAAGAAGTTAAGTTAAAAAGGAAAGATAAGGAGTTTATTGCTTGGTTAAAATTTTACGGATGGTCAGAAAAAGTGGCTAAAGAATATCTATATCTTTATACAGAAAATCCAGATGTAAGAAATCGGATTGGTCCTGTGCCAGTTTTTCCAAGGAAAGGAGGACGTTAAAATGTTTAAGTTAACTTTACCTAATTTAACCAACATTGATTATACTCATTTTTTACCCAGTTATGATGGTAAATGCAGTAGAATTCACTCTCATACCTCTTATGGAGTAACTGTATCGGTGTTTGGTTATAAAAATGAAGAAAAAGGATGGGTAGTAGATTTTAAAGAAATAAAACGATTGGTAAAAGAAGTAGTAGAGATAATAGACCACAAGATAGTAATTGGAGAAAATGATGATGTCTATATAGGTGAACTTGGAGGGGGTTACTTATCTATTTACTACGACTCGCCTCAAGGCAAGAAACATTATATTGAACTCCCACAGGAAGAAGTGGCAGTTCTTCCTGACCGTCATTCTACTATTGAAGATATTACAGAGTATCTTTGTGAAGAACTTCTCAAAAGGTTACCCGAGAATGTTGTTGGGGTAGAACTAGTGATGGCAGAAGGAGTGAATAATGTCTGTTCATATTTTCTCTTTCGCAAAGGTTAAAATTAAGAAAGGAGGTTCGATATGTTAGATTTACTACTAGTCGACCAGTGGTTTCTTAAAACTTGCTCCTATAAGTTGGGAACAGATGAAAAAAAGATACTACCTTCCTTACAGTTTCTTCCTGCACGTAACACTTTAGTTATGGGGAGAAACTGGCCGGCACAAAAACCTATAATTTCTCTCCGTGGTTACTTTACAGTTAAGTTAATGGAACTACTAACCGACAATGACTATTTGTTACAAGATTGTCAGTTAGGTATTGCAACAGAGGATGTTACTTTTATTGATGTTTTAGTAATAGCAAAAAATCTACCTTCTTTTACTAAAGAGTTTTATTCTAAAGTTACTTATTTCAGAATACCAGGAAGTTTCACTAGCAACTATATAGGAAATGAAGTTCAGAAATTAGGTGTAAAAGTGCTAGATGTAATTGAAGGTCAGCGAGATGACCGGACATGGATAATTGATTTTAGGCGCCCGGTAGAAGAACTTCTGAAAATTCAAGTCACTCCAAAAATACCGGTTTGTTTTGAACTGAAAGAACCTTGGTGTTCTAAGATACTTAAACTATTAAGAAAGGAACTGTCTCCCCGACTGAAAGAACTACAGCGAACCGGGCAATTTTATCCGGTTCCATTAATGCGTTTTAGAAGAAGTTTCAAATTTTGCTATAGAGAAATTAAAAAGATTTTAGGAGTAGTAAATTATTGACTGTTAAGGGAATGATAAATAGGAGGTAAGTGTGAAGATACTTACTGTTCCACCAACTAGTGGATTTCTGATAAGTTTCGGTTCACAGAAGTTTTTTCTTCACCCTAATCACCAGTATCTATGTCCGGATTTTATACAAACACAGATTGAAAGAAGTTACAACTACAAGTTAAATTTTTCTGCTCCCACAAGTTTTAAAAGATTCACTGGTATACCACGAAAAAAGAAAAAACGACATGGTATTTTAATTAGTCGAACTGGAGGAATAGGGGATCTTCTACTAATAAGTTCTTTAATCCGAGAGTTAGAAAAGTTCCACGTACCGCTTGCTTTTATGACACAACCAAAATATTTCGATATCTTTAACTTAATACCAATAAAAAGGTATTACGGGTTACTGTGTCCAGTAGCGAGTGTAAAAGATCTGAGATATTATATAACATTTGAAGGAGTAATAGAAAAAGATACGGAACATAATTGGTACGACTTGATAGAAAAAGTTACTAAAATAAAACTGAGTCAAAAAATTCCTTATATAAAAGTTCCTCCTCGTGAGAAAGTAAATTTATATAATGCTATAAAAAAAGAGATATGTAAAGATAGTAATGACATTTTTGCATTAGTTCATTACTACTCAGGTTCTCCAGTGAGGCGAATGGATCCAGCAGTTCTAAAAGGTAAGTTAGAAAAAGTTCGTCAACAAGTTGCTAAAGAACTAGATCTAAAACTAAAGTTTGTTTTCTGTCGTTTTGACCGATACGAGAAAAATAAACTAACGGGGTGGATATGGGTTCGCACAGATACCATAACAGACCTAGCTGCACTATGTTATGTAAGTGATTTGATAATATCCACAGATACTTGTCCAGTTCATTTTGCGGGAGGGTACCAGAAAAAAGCTCTAGGAATCTATGGACCTTTTCCAGCATGGGCTCGAATTACAACTTATCCCACCGTTGAATACGTAGAACCAGTACCAAGCACAGTTAAGACACTAGTTGGTTGTGAGAAAATACCTTGCTTCACACATGGTCACTCTCCGTGTCCGTATTCTAAAAATCTACCTTATTCACCTTGTTTTGATTTTATCCAATGGGAGGAGATGGCTGAGAAAGTTATAAATTTATTAAAAGGAGATAAAAAATGAAAGTTATCCACTTTCCACAGTACCCGGTTAAGATGCGGTATCAAGAGTGGTGGTTGGAGGAGTTCCGTAATTTTTTTACCCGGCAGTTTCCTTATGTAGTAACACTTATGGGAGATATGGAAAAGAAAGAGTGTCAGAATGGGACTTTCTCTCCCCGTGATGAAGCAATCCGATGGGAACTTCAGCAGATAGATAACTATCTTAAACTTCCAGTAGAAGATGATGACATAGTTTTTATCCAAGACATATCATTTCCGGGTCTAGTTCCTCAAGTTCTCTTTCATAAACGGCCTAGAAAAATATTTGGGTTCTGTCATGCTACAGCTAAAAACCGTTATGACGTTTTTCACTCAGTTAGACGGCAGAAGTGGTTAGTAGAAAAAGGAATCTCACGATTATTCACCAAAGTATTTGTTGCAACTGAGTATCATAAGAAAAAACTGAGATGGAAAAATGTGATAGTTACTGGAGTTCCAATTCCTCCTTTTACTACTTACAAATCTAGAAAAACTATACCAATTATTTCTGTCGCTCGCCCTAGTATCCAAAAGACAACACAGAAGATAGAAAAAGTAGTTGAAAAACTTTTTAATATCCAGATTTACCGGGCTCATTTTAGTTCATGGTCAGATTATTATCAAGCTCTATCTAAAAGTAAAATTCTTTTAGTAACTTGTAAAGAAGATACTTGGGGATATGCTGTTCAGGAGGCTTTCTTAAATAGAACCGTACCATTAGTTCCAAATGCTTTTGCTTACCAGAAGTGGGTCCCCAGGCAATATCGATGGGACAATGTGGAAGAACTAGTGGAAAAAATTAGATACTTCCTGAAGTATCCCAGATTGAAAAAAATTCCACAGTTTCCAGATTTCTGGAAAAATTTAGAAAAAGCCATCGAGGAGGTTCTATAATGGGAAAATTCATAGGAGCACCACCCGTTGCATACTCAAAGAAACTCGCTAAACTAGTAGGGCCAGAAGGTGCTGTTTTAATAGGATTTCTTTTACTAAAGTGGTTAGATAGTGGGAAAAAATTTATCTGGGAACTCACTACTGAAAAAGAACTTGAGGAGGTTGCTGGGTTAGGACCGGAAGTTCTGCTCACTATTAAAAAATGTCAGAAAAAAGGTCTTATTGTAGGTAAGAAATTAGATATAAAAAAAATAGAGAAACTATTAGGAACTCAACTACGGAAAAGTTTAATCAAATGGAAAAACCAACGAAGAACTCTTCTTAGGTTTCCAGATACTTTTTATTTTCGACCGGTTAAAGATAATTACAAATACTATTACTGCTTCGTATTATACTAGGAAAATATCAAATACCACAACCAAATCCATTCACATTAGGTTTCTCAAAAACTACTTTGCGAATTCTATCCATTCTAGCTCTCCTATTAACTCATAGTTGTTTTATAAGAAATAGAACTTTTTCCTTTTGATAAAGTAAGGGTCGATTCCTCTTCCTATGTAATACAGTGGGTGATGAACGTAATTGTACATGATCTCAGCAGGAGTTAAAGCTGCTTTGTAGATACAGACGAGAGGTATTATGCCTTTAAAACGTAATAGGTGACCTGGTCCTTCTGCAGATAGTAATAAAGAAACATCATTTATATACGGAGTAATAAATTGTGAAGCTTCAGTTTTTAACTCTCCATTAACATAAAGTTTTACTTTATCTCCATCCCAAGCTCCTACAAAAAAATACCACTTATTTATTTCAACTCCTGTATATTCAACATTTTGTAGATCACTTCCATCACCTAATCTTACCATAAATTGGTCATCAAGTAGTCTCAAGGCATAAGGTGTTTCATAACCAAGACCGGACTCTTGTTTTGAAATGAGACCTTGAATCGCATTATTTCTGGTTGTTTTAAACCAACACATTAAAGTCCCAGCATCAGTAATATCCAAACTATCATTATTCCCACAATCTATATATTCATCAATTCCATAAAAAGTCGGTGCTGGTGGAAACTGTGGATGCCATGTAGATAAGCCAACGCCACCATGGGCTGTGCCATGGTTCCTGTCAGAGTAGTTTGGCGCCAAATTATACCAAGTATTACCCCTGAAAGATGCAGGCTCAAGCCAAAGTACGAGATCCTGCGGTCTTGCAGGTGTAAATTCTGGTAGAAGATAATAATTACTTATCATCTTTTTGCTTTAAATTAAAACTCAAGATAACTGTCATAACTACCCCTTCTGCAATATAATCTCATCTTACCACTCTGGGTCGTCTCTACATACCCATGAAGTCCCACCCGTAAAGCGAGCCGGCAGTCTTTGGGGATAGCAAAATTCCAGTCAAGCCAAACCTGGGAACTACACAGTTGGTAATCTGTCTTATTAGTATAAAAATTAAGTACATCGCTTTCTTCGGATTCTGAAGTGAAGTTGCCATCGCTATCTACATAACCTAAACTGGTAATAATCTTTGACAAGTAGATATTTCCAGTTGTTGAACCAGTTCTTGCAATACCTGCTTGAATTACACTTCTAACTAGACCTCCTCTGGGTGGCAAAATAGGTAATGCCTCGCCTATGGTATTACATCTTTCATTGGTTGCTAAGATAAAAATTTTATCAATCTGAACTGCTTCTTCAGTGTTTGTGATACCAGTTTTTTCTTCACAGTCCAAAGAATTACCATACAAGTTTGTTGGACTCGGATTTACCATCAAAAGGTAGTTAATTCCACCTACACGTGGATATTTATGAGCGACTTTTTGTAATACTAGAAACATTTGTCTAACCTTTTTAAAAAAATTTTGAGTTAGCAGTTATGTATTCATTTAGTAGTGGTAAATTTTTTAGAAAGGAGGCAATAATCCCATGCTAATTACTCAAGTAATCAAACCTACAGTTCTTGTCCGAGCAGAAAAAGCTATTGGATCCGGAACTATTGTCTACTCGAGTAAAAGTGAAGATAAAGTCCGCACCTTAGTTCTTACTTGTCATCATGTAATAGAGGGTCTAATCTCAACTCAAGCAGTATGGAACTCATTACTTGGTCGAAAAGTTAGAAGAGAAATTAGAAAAAGGGCAGAAGTAGTAAACTTTACTTATAACCAAAATGCAGAGTGTGTAGGTAGCACTTCTTATAATGCTCGGATAGTTGCTTATGACGCCAAAGCAGACCTGGCTTTACTTGAACTCGAAGATACTGAACGTCAGTTTCCTTATGTAGCTGATGTTATTTCTATTCAGAAGTATAACCAGTTGGTTCATCCAGGTATAGAAGTTGTTGCTGCAGGTTCTCCTAATGGTTATCCTATTGTTATAACCAAAGGATTCTTATCTTTTAAAGGAATTGAGATAGCTAATTTTTCTTATAATATAATCTCAAGTTGTATCTTCTCTGGTAACTCGGGTGGGTCAGTAATGGCTCTGGTGGAAGATAGTTATAAATTTATAGGTATAGTTGCTCGAGTTGCTGTTAGTCAAATTTCTATGTTTTCTCAGCAAATAGTTACTCATGTAGGATTTAGTATTTGTTTTAAAACTATCCATAAATTTCTAACAGAAAATTACTATCGGTTTATTCTTGATAAAGTTAATTTCACATATCAATCTGAGAAAAAGTTAAGAGAGCAGTTTATTAAAAAAGAAAAAGCCAAAGCAGAATACTTTGAAAGATTAGAAAAACAAGATTTGCCCGACTATATGCGTAGTGAAGTTCCGGATGGGGATCTGCCATAACGACCAAATTTTTAATAAAGAGGAGGAAGTTTCTACTAGCTATGCTTGGTAAAGAAGTTCAAAATACAGGAGGAATAACTACGAGGTAAAAAAACAGTTTTATGGGAGAAGGAAAACTCTGTGACAGAAAAACCCTACCTGTGGACTGCGGGGAAGTTACGCTTGTGGAGAGGCCTTTAGGTCTCGTTGAAGCAAGAAGCCCCGATTTGAGGGGAGGAAGTCATGGGAGAATAAAAAAATTACCGAGGTCTAGAAGATGGCAATAAAATTTGGTGCTGCTTTAGGGGAGGTTGTTAAAAGTTATAGGATTGGTTCTACAGATTCCCCTCTTGTATGTCAGGATAAGATAACTCCTTAT
>Ga0190354_1000137_pt1 | contig 12018 bp, 3 predicted proteins | sample 4872131213_MG_FD_163436 | JGI IMG/M metagenome (GOLD analysis project Ga0190354, IMG submission 163436) | Hydrothermal vent microbial mat bacterial communities from Southern Trench, Guaymas Basin, Mexico - 4872-13-12-13_MG | ecosystem: Environmental > Aquatic > Marine > Hydrothermal vents >...
TACTCTGCATTGTATTCCCCTTCTGTTCTCACATCCAGCAGAATAATCTCTTCGGGATTGCCCTCTACCATTTCATGCGCTTTCTCCACACTGATGTCAATATAAGTTGGTGCACCGGGGAGAGGCGGTGTAAGCTCTGCTGCGTATGCTATGCTCGAACTGAGTAGTAAAAGAAACAGAAGCGATATAAAAATCAAAGCCCCAAAAAATATCTTATTCTTATTCCCCCTACCCATTTTTCGACATCCCTTATCAAATATCCGGTCATGTTCGCTTACCTTTCCCTCCAGGGTACTTATTCTTCCCGTTACTTCCTCCATAGAATCGTTCCTCTCTAATTTTTCATGTTATATAGATAAAATTTAACTTTTGAGCTTATATAAAATTTTCGAATGAGTGGGAATTGGGAATAGCCAAAAGGGAATAGTGAGAAATTTTAGAAGACATTTATTATTGTACACTTAAATTTAGAAAACAATTCTTATGAAAAAATCGGATCTACAAGATAAGAATGAACGAAAAGCGTAACTGGCAACCAATCGGCACTCTGGTGGTGATAACCCTGTGTCTATCAGGCGTGATGATACCCGTGATGCCGCAGTCCTCGCTTTCTTTGTTCAATAATGCGAGCAATGCCACTGATGGTGAAATTCCTGAAGCAACGCCTGCTACAACTCCAACTTCTTCTCCTTCACCTTCTCCTACGCCTACACAATCGCCAACACCAAGTCCAAGTCCGGGTCCATCGCCTACACTTACTCCTTCCTCTTCTCCCACACCATCACCAACACCTACTCCAACTCCAGGTCCTACTCCGACATTGACACCATCACCGTACCCCTCGCCTACACCCTCTCCAGTAGCACCCAACATTACATCCTTTGCTCCTTCTTCGCCTGTTTATAACACCGAAACACAAGGAGAAACAATAACTTTCAATATTACAACGGACCAGACAGTGAACGTTAGCTGGCTGCTCAATGGAACTGAGGTTCAAATAAATACGAGTGTGAAAAACTCTTCCTATACGAACACAAGTGCAGTCACAGGCACATGGAACGTATCAGCAGTCGCCACGAATGAAAATGGCACCACTATGCAAACATGGATCTGGACTGTATCGCAGCAAGTAGCGCCTACACCCTCTCCTTCTCCTACGCCTTCTCCGTACCCCTCACCCACTCCTACTCCTACTCCTACCCCTACCCCTACTCCTGCTCCCACACCACCGCCCACGAACTTCACAGCACCTTCTTCACCTTTTTATATCTTCGGCTGGGTCTATTACGAGAACAGCAGCGCTTGCAATTCGTCTCTCGTGTTCGTAACTAACATGAACACGAGCGAGAGCTGGGAAGCAGATTCTTACGGAGATTCCAACTTTTTCCAAACAGTTATAAGCGCAAGCGAAGGCGATGTGCTTGTGTTCATTGCTACGGACGGCGAAAAGGTCAACACTACTAAGTATAGGATAACCGAGGAAGATAATAAAAGAAGCGGGCTTTTCTCTCTCAACCTGACGCTTGGAAAGCCACCTTCAGGTTCTGTTCCTGATTTGACTGCCGTTAACATCTCCACGGATTCGGAAGAGCCGGTGCGGGGTGACGTGCTTAACATCACCGCAACAATAGAAAACAGAGAAAACATAACAGCAAACACCACTTCCGTAGTCTTCCTCGATGAGAAGAACATTTCAATTCAGCGGAACATCTCAAAATCCACGCTAAATGACACCGTATCACAGCCCGGCGCTTTAAAGATAAGAGTTCATTTCAGTTATATCAATATTCACGGTGCCGGCTCTTATATCAAAATCTACAATGCCTCTGATGTGTTAATCTATAATTTCACAACCACAGATTCATTGAACATAACAAACTTCTGGACTAACTGGGGCACCGGCGCCCAAATAAGAATAGAGTCACATGCTGCTGACTATATCAACTTCACGATAGACAAATACGAATCGGTATTTGCGAACAAGCCCTTAACTTTGGGTCCCTGGCAATCAAAAGGCATTAAAGCGGAATGGAACGCTTCCGCGTGGTTGAACAATGACACTGACCTCGCATCTGGAAATCATATTATCTGTGTGAGCGTTGACCCTCTCGACCTCGTGAAAGAATCAGACGAAACGAACAACAACATGAGTATGACGGTGGAAGTGAAATCAGCAGTCAATAAAGACCTCGAAGTTGTTAATATCACACTCAACAAAACCACCATATTTGATGGTGACATCGTTAATATTTCCGCAACTGTGAAAAACAAAGGGACTGAAGACGTATCCGAGTTCAATGTTAGCTTCATTGATTTTCTCGAAGATAGCAATACGAGTGAGGAGCTCGATGAAGCTATCGTTTCTAACTTATCCGCTGGCGATTCAATAACAATTAACGCTTCATGGGAAGCAACGCTCGGTAACCACACCATCACCGCGATCGCAGACCCTTATGATAAAGTTCGAGAATCCAATGAAAAAGACAATCAGAAAAGCAAATCTGTATATGTACGAGCACCTTATGATTTCTCCATCACGCACATATCTTTAAGTGCTGATCCTGATAATCTCTTTTCTGACGAGCTCGTCACGATAAACGCTACCTTAAAAATAATGAATTTCGTCAATCGAAGCGGAACCGTTGATGTTTGCTTATATCTCAATGAAACATTGCTGAATACGAGAAATGTAGAATTTAACGCCGGTAATGCAACAATAAATGAATCTTTCGAGTGGCGAGCTGGCACTGCTGGAAATCATGCCTTGACGGTATGTGTTGACCCCAATAACAAACTCACAGAATCCAATGAATCGAATAATAATATGAGTGTGCCGATAACCGTGCAAAAAGGTAACGATTTCGCTGTCACTAACCTGATGTTCAAGCCACAAAACCCGGTGATTGGCGACATTGTCAAGATAAACGCAACGATAGCGAATTTCGACGTTGAAAATAAAAGCACAGTTGCGGAATTAGAATTTTACGATAATAAAGCCATAAAAATTGAGAGAACATGGGATGAACATGCTGGTGAAACAACCGATGACGTCCTCATGCTGCCTGACGCTCGCAAGATAAGGGTTCATTTCTCGCGTATCAGAGTTTATTCTCACATCATTATTTGTGATAAAAACGGTTCGGTAATCGAGGAATTTGATAGTAGTTTTTGGGAAGAACACCCAGATAAAGATATTACTGATTACTGGACGAAATGGTGCTATGGTGATACCATACGCATAGAATCACAATCGGCTGAATTCACAGTTGACAGATATGAAGCGTTGCTTGCAAATGTGAGCTTTTCGCTCGATGCTGAAAATCGCACCAACCACTCCGCGGTATTGAATTTGTCAATGCAGGAGATGGGTTGGGCACTCAACGGAACGCACAACATAACCGCCATGGTTGACCCTTATGACGAGATAGACGAACCAGATGAAGAGAATAACATAAATACGACACGGATTACCGTAACACCTTCTCTTGATTTCGCAGTCACTAACGTCTCGTTCAAGCCGCAGGAGCCTCTGTTCGACGACATTGTCAGGATAAACGCAACCGTGAAGAACTTCGGCGTCGGAAACGGAACGACATCCGTGGAAATATATTATGACAACAGGAGTAAGGGGCAGGAAGTGCTGATCACCAATAAAACGGTGAGATTAAACGCCAATAAGTCAAAAATTATCAATGCATCATGGCCCACTGGTGTGACATCTGGGGGTGCTGGTCCTCATAATATAACAGTCCGCATTGACCCGCATGATGTGTTCACCGAGACGAACGAGACGAATAACACCCTGACAAGGCAAATATTCGTTAACGGCACAGATTTGGCGGTTACAAACATAGATATTCCGTGTGAAAACCTTTTTATTGGACTCAATGTGAATATTACCGCAACAATAGCTAATCTTGGTGCGATTGATGCGCACAATTTCTCTGTTAATTTCTCGTATGGATTTGGAAAAGGAAATACCAGCGGCGTCGTTTTCAACACTACCAACATCTCTTCTCTGACCGCTGGCAATTCAACAAATGTCACGGTGTCATGGAAACCGCCAGGAAGAGGTTTTTATACGATAAACGTGAGTGTTACTTTTGTTCCTCTTGTCGACAATGATGAAACAAACAATATGAAGTCTAAAAATACTCCCTATCCACTATTCCCAGGTTGGGACTTCTCAATTGAGAATGTCAGTGTTTATCCTGAAAAAGTGCAAGAAGGTGAAAATGTGACAATAGTAGCAACAGTAGGCAATCCTGGGCTCGTAAGTGAGAATGTGAGCGTTGGATTCTTCGTGAACTACACAGATTTCGCCGCTGGAGATGAACGATTTGAACGGATTGGCACTGTTGATAATGTGTTCGTTTCCGTTAACAAAACAACTAATATCTCGTTCAACTGGACTGCAAACGTTCATGGTGGCGACCATCTGATAGTTGCTGTGGTAGACCCTGATGACGAATTTGATGAACAGGGGGGAGATACATTCACACCACCAGGTTCTCCACCAGATAGCATCATCTTCAGGGGTAACGATTCAGGAAATAACGTGAAGAGCTGCACGTTGCATATATACCCTCCTGATTTGACGATATCAAACCTCTCTATAAACCCATCAGTGCCAAATGTCGGCGATGCCGTGAATATAACCGTGGAAATAAAGAACAACGAGAGCACAATGGCGAACAGCACTGTATGGTTCTATGTAAAACGAGATATATCCGTTCATGATAAAACAGGATTCACACGGTCGCTGCGGCGACCAGAAAATGCTAAGATGAGAGTCCATTTTGATTTCATAAATATAACTTTTAAAGAAGGTAAGGGGGTTGTAATTGCGTATAATGAGAACAAAGAACCTGTGTGCTTTTATGTCACGGAAGGAGAAGGAGCAAATGCACAAGCAGTAAAGGTGTTTAATATCTCTGCCGATAAAATATCTGGTAATATCTCTGCCACACCAGGCTATCATCGTCCTTACTGGAATGTAACATGTGAATTAATATGTGACAGAACAGTGATTCCATATAAGTGTTCATGGAATTGGATTTGGACGATTGTTCATGACATAAACTCCAGTGTTGATTTACTGTGCTGGCAAAATATCTGGACAGATTGGTGCACGAACAAGAAACTTGAAATAAATGCGATTGGCGTTGATTATAGGGCATCCTCGTGTAGACCATCATCAATCCCGGGAGTTGAATTTCTAATAGATGAATACCAGTTCCTTCTTGGTAAAAAAACTGTGATGCTAAAACCAGGCGAATCAAGACTATGCAATTTATCATGGAACGCAAGTTTCCCATTGGAAGCAAAAGCAGCGGGTAAGAATTACACGTTCATGGCATTCGTGGAAGGCAAGCCGGTAGAGAAAAAGGCATATTTAGGCGGAACTGACCTCGCAGTTACGAATATATCCGCAGAACCAGCTGAGATAATGGAGACCGATATAAATGTCCTGGATGGCAACCTCGTCAGGCTAAACGCAACCATCAAGAATTTCGGCTCTATGAATGCCTCGAAATTCAATGTCTCCTTCTATGAAGTTGAACCCCGTCCCCCCTATACAACACTTTGTCATGCACACTATAAATGGCTTGGTAATAAGACTGTTGAAGGTCTTCCTGCTGGTAGTTCTACAAACATTTCTATATCATGGAATGCGAGCATTCGAGATATCCTATTTGATTGCTGGGGTATGTATGCACCTCATAAGTGGAAATCTAAATGTAATGACTACACGATAGAGGTAAAAATTGATCCGCTTGAGAACCACGAGGAGGATTATGAAAACAATAATTTGCCACAGCGTGTGTATGTGAAACCATCACGTGATTTCTTCATCTCGAATCTGTCCTTTACGGTGAATAATGAAACCATCAGACCTGATTCTTATGGTAAAGTATGGCTGGACCTTTATGATAACGTGACATTGAATGCCACCCTTGACATAATAAACTATGCGAATCAGGGTGGCACCGTGAATGTCAGTTTCTATCTCGACGAGATAGACAAAAAGCATGAAATAGGAAGAACAAGCGTTAGTTTCGGTCCCGGTTACGGAAACGGCACGATATATGAGGAAACGAGATATGCGATATTGCAAAAGCCATGGAAGGTGGAGGTGAAGGACATAGGTGACCATAACATAACCGTAGTAGTGAACCCGGAGCCAGATGACCGGAGATGGAAAATATATGAAATAAACGAAACAAACAATACATACACTCAGCCCTTTCACGTGCGAGCGCCAGACCTCGTGGTTGAACACCTTGATGTCAATCCGGAAACATTCAAGCGAGGCGAGAATGCGCTTATCAATGTTACAATTGCAAATCGTGGGGAAGTAAATGCAACCGATTTTAACTTGACCATCTACGACTGTGCTGAGCGTCATATTGAGGATGTTTCTTCAGATGAAATGTATTGTGGTTTCCCAGCGATACCAATAAAGCGTGAGGATGCAACTGCAATGCGCCTTTATTTAGATTTGGAAATAGAAGGGGGAAAAGTTTGCGTTTATGACAGTAAAGGCACTGAAATAGAATGCTATTATGATAATTTCCACGGATGGACGCCATGGATTGTTGATAATTGCAGCGTGGTGAACACGACGAAAAACGGGACGCATTATGCTTATGCGAAGGTCAGCAGGATTTATTACATTGAGAGGAGTGGTGATATTTACACTGAAACAATTCCAAAACTTGATATCAACGAAACTGTGAATTTTTCAATTAAATGGACTCCTCTCGCAGGTGGAGAAAGATTCATTTCCGCAATTGCTGACCCTGAAAATAATATTCTGGAGTATGATGAGATGAATAATATACACACATACGCAAAAAGTATATCTGTGCAAACTGCTGATCTTATCATTTCAAGCCTTTCTTTGAGATGGGTCAATGGGACCAGTATTGTTGAGAACGGGACGATAAAACATGGCGATAATGTGACAATAGTCGCGAATGTGAGGAATAGAGGTGTGAAAAATGCCACTGAATCCTTCAATGTGAGTTTCTTTGTTGATGATGTTCCCATAAAAAATGAAGTAATTCCAGGATTGGCAAAAGGCACACCGATACTGTTGAAAGCGAACTGGAGTGCAATAGTGGGCGAGCATGTGATAAAAGTAGAAGCTGATTACGGGGATAGAATAGATGAGACTAACAAAACAAACAATATAGAAGCGAAGGAGATATATGTCTGCGGTGCTGAAGTTACCGGAAACACATCTTGGGAAACTTTAGGACTTCACGGTGAAATATTGTTCCTTGATGAACCAGAGCAGCCTTATGACGAGGATACCGTGAACATCACCGTGAACATCACCAATATTGGATGTTTGAACGCAACGGATTTCAACGTGCTTCTGTTCTATGATTATTCACCAGACTATTGGGAAAACTACCCCGGTCATTCAAGTGGTGGTTGGGTTTGGGTGAATAAGACTTATCCCGGCGCTAATCTGGTATATCTTCGTATAATAGACCGAGCGAACAAGAGTGCTGAGGAATGGGACCCTATGGATCCGGGTGATGTGGAAGTATATGATGCGTGGGGAAATGCAGTTTTAAATCAAACAAACTTCGATGATAGATGCAAATGGGCGGAAGTGCTGGATTACAAGGAATGCTGGATTCCCGTGCGAGGGAATACCGCAAGCATGCGTGTTAAAGCAGAACTTGATGAAACTTTTATTGTTTACTTCTACCCAATTATTCAAAATGAAACATCGTGGATATATGAAAGTGTAAATGTGCCTGTAAATAGTTCAGTAAATCTCACTCCTCCGATGCAAACAAGGGTCAGAGCAGGTGATTTCAAGGTCACCGCGGTAATAGACCCTGAGAATAAAGTGCCTGAAGATGACAAAACTGACAATATCATAACAAGGATAATGTATGTGAATGCAACGAGGGACTTCACTGTATTCAATGTAACTGCGGATAAGACCAATCTATCAGACACAGATACCACGAACATAACTGCAGAGGTGGCAAACCTTGGATTGCGGAACGGAACTGCGAATGTGAGCATCACAGATTACGAAACAGAAACTCGCACTTATAACTATCATTTCAATAAAAGCCTCAAATGGTCTTACCTGCCTGTACCGCCAAATGTCAATAAAAGTCTTCTCCCCGTAGTGGAGAATGCAAAAGTTCCCCCTTGGAATTTAACGGTAATCCATCGTCCGGGTGCGGATTCAATACAACTCCATTTCGATTGGATAAGTCTTCCCAAAGGAGATTATTTAGCTGCAATGTTAATTCAGAATGAAACAGGAGATAATGTGTTTGGGAAAACGGGTGTCTTCCTTAAAAAAGATTACAATATCACGGTACCAGGTGATACCGTTTATATTTATAACAATAGCCTTGCAACGTTCTCACTTAGCGGATATACGACAAGAAAAGAATTTTTGCATAAAGAAAACGTGCAGTTGAACGCAAGCGAGTTACCGGAGGATATCACCATGAAATGGTTCGCAACCACCGGGAATCATTCCATTAACGTTACTGTGGGGAACGAAGCAATAAAAGAGATAAATGAGTCAAACAACTCTTTTGTTCTCCATTTGAATGTGAATGCTTCACGAGACCCTATGATTGAAAACATCACTTTCAACCCACCGCATCCCGCAGATGGTGATAACGTTACGATTAGTGCGATAGTGAAGAACAACGGCACGGAAAGCGCGACTTTCATGGTTGATTTGTGGCTTAACCTCACGAGGAACTCATCAATTGCTCCAGTTCCTGATGCTGACTGGGCAATTCATCATAAAAAAGAAAACAGAACATCTTATATAATACATTTAAAACGCGAGAATGTCACGCTGGGTCCAGACAGGAACGGGAGTGTGAACGCAGTATGGCGTAACATAAGCATTTTAGGTGACGCCACGTATAAAGTGATAGCGATAGTTGACCCTCTTGATTGGATAGACGAGATAAACAACAGTAAGAGCGACAACGATATGCGAAAAGAGATAAAGATGGACTATCCAGACCTCACAGTAACGAAATTCATTTCGCCTTCAAGAGAGGACGGGAATGCAAGCGTTGTCATTGCAAATACGGGTGTAAAGAATGCATCAAATGTCACTGTGAGGTTTGAGGTGAGTGAGTATGGGGAAAAAGAAGTAACGGGGAGCAAAACGGATATGCAATACATAAAAAAAGAAGGCGCCAAGAATATACGTGTTCATTTCAAGTGGCTTGATGCAAGTGACAAAGGTCGCTTTGAGATAAGAAAGAACAAGACGGATGAGGTGCCTGTGAAGGAATATTATGATGAAGAGTTTATGGGATGGAGTCCATGGGTGCCTGGCGATAGTTTCTGGCTCGTTTACTCATTATCAGGGAAAAAGAGCTTCAAAATAGATGCGATGGAGTGGGGCGAGATTATTGAAGAAAACATAAATGGAACGATAAATGCGAGTGAAAGTGCTAAAATATGCATTCCTCCGAGGTGGGGAGACGCTAAAAATTACACACAACCCCGCAGGCTGAAAGTGATTGTTGACCCTTATAATAACATAACTGAATTAAGAGAGGATAATAACAGCAAGACTGGGACGATATATATTGATCTCATGTTAGTGGAGTACAAGAAAAAAGTGGGGAGAGAAGAGGAAGAAGAAAAAATACACTTTGTCTCGCCAGCAGAAGACAAACTGTGCGTGCTTGTGGAGCAAAACAAAATCAGTGCCAAGCTCAAGAACAATAACGAGACCGAAGGCATCGTGCTCCCTGCAAACGATTTCTATGTTAAGCTTGAGGTGCGACATCCAAATGGGACACTTGCGTTCGATAATACCACACACTATCAGGATTTTAAGCCTATCTATAAAACGCTATATGCAGGAGAAGAAGAGGAGATAACATTTGATATTCATGACCGAATATATCCTGATTTCAATAGCGATACAAAAAATTACAAGGTGGTAGTAATAGCAGATTCGGAGGATGATATAATCGAAGCTAATGACTTTTATTGTGGAGGTGAAGACAATAATAACATATCAAGAACTGTAAAGGTTCATTCTGGTAGCGAATACATGGGTGGTGATCTGCATAAAGGACCTCACGGTAAAGTTTACGGTGATATAATATATTCGAAAGGAGATACTGCAAAGGGCACTGTTAATTTCAATGATATGAAGCGGAAAATTCCGAAAAATGCGAATATAACATTAGCAAGACTGTATTATTACTGGTATTGCTGGAACTGCTTTTACAGTCCGAGTAGAGGCATGATGTTTGGTGGGGTAAGAGTATCCGGTAGCCCAATAGAATACTTTGAGGATGTTAAGGCTACGAAAAACTCTGCTCGATACGGAGTGTTCGTTTACGATGTAACCGATGAAGCAAAAGATGCTTTTATTCGGGGAAGAGACATTAAGGCAGTGGCAGACCAGGGCGATAATATGACAAAAGGTATGCTCCTTTTAGTTGTGTATGAGAAAGATGAGCCAGATGAAAATGAGCCACTGATCGAATACTGGATAGACGAGGGAGCAGAAAGGATGATGGCTGATAACCAAGCAGGAGAAGAGATGGAATATGCAACTGGATTTCAGCCTGAGCAGTGCACTGCGAATGCATCCTTAGATGGCGTTGTGAATATAACAAAAGTTAGCAAGGCGGAATTATTCACAGCTTTGGCTTTTAACTCAGTTTATAAGCCAGACGAATTAGTTTTTGACAATGAAGGAGATGCACTCTTGTTCAATGGCCGGTCGGTAGGTTCTGTAAGAAAAGATACAAGTCATTGGGACTATGAAGGTGTGAATAGTGTAGCTCTTACTTGGCCACATTGGGTGGATGTCACCACATATTTAGAATCTCATGATAATTTAGCGCAGATACAGAGCAAAGGTAATTGCATAATGGCGACGAATGCAGTTTTAAAGGTCACATACCTGCCTGACCTTACCGTATCGCTGTACACACCTCCTTCTTCATATGGTGGTGCAACACACAAAATAGAAGCGACCATAAGCAACATAGGCGAGGCAAAGGCGGAGAACTTCGAGGTGAGGTTCACTGCCAGCGATGGAATGCCGAAGGTGTATAAGGAGCATATTGCCCTTCTGGAAGGTCTGGAAAACAATAACAACACAAAGACAGTGAACTTTACATGGACGGCACCGGATAAGCTTGGAACTCTCGAACAAATCAAACAGCAGGATGTAACTATCAGGGTTACTGTGGATCCTGCCGGTAGTGTGGGAGAACTCAATGAAAGCAATAATGAAGATGCTAAGAATGTAGTAGTAACAATCACGGAAAAGCCTTTTAAATTGTCGCCTGGAGGGGGTGGTTCTGGACCTGGCACTGGACCTGGTGAGAGTAGTGAAGCAGTAACAGAAGCTGGGGCAACAGCAGCCGATAGTGGAGAAGCTACGATAGGTGCAACTGGAGGAGAGACGATTACCGGACGACTGATGAAAGGTATCGTAGTGGAGGGAGGAGGAGCAGCGGAAGGAGGTGGCGGTGAAAGAGGTGAGTTTTCATGGGTTGGGTTGTTGATTCGCATAGCGATGCTTGCAGCGACTATTCTTCTCGTCTATATTGGCTATTTAATGGAACGGAGGAGGCAAAATAATAAATAACCTCCTCTCAAAGCACCTACAATCCCACTTATAGAAACCACCCAATTTAGAATTTGAGTTATGTTATTTATGGAAACATTAATGGGAGATAATGAGAAGCTGAAAACATTTATGAGTCTAAGAAAAATGCAAATGGTCTTATTACCCTTCTGAAGGGTATTATGTTGGTTTTAAGATGATCGTTGCGATAAGACGCCGAGAATTACGAGCTATCATGTTATGAACTCTACGATGGATGCCCGAATGATGCAATTATACTTATTCCACTCATTGAAAAGCCACACAGCGCGAAAAAGATGAGAATGGGCGATTTAATCATCTGTGATATGGGTTTTAACTCAATGAAGAATTATATAGCCACCATTAATCGATTTTTCGTTATT
>Ga0190354_1000140_pt1 | contig 11878 bp, 12 predicted proteins | sample 4872131213_MG_FD_163436 | JGI IMG/M metagenome (GOLD analysis project Ga0190354, IMG submission 163436) | Hydrothermal vent microbial mat bacterial communities from Southern Trench, Guaymas Basin, Mexico - 4872-13-12-13_MG | ecosystem: Environmental > Aquatic > Marine > Hydrothermal vents >...
CTCGGTGTTGATGATATGCCAGAGGAGCAGGAACTGGAGGGAAGATTATACCTCTCTATTGATATTGATGTGCTCGATCCGGGTATAGCGCCGGGGGTAGAGTATCCAGAGCCGTGTGGGATCTCACTGGAAGCCCTGATTAGACTGGTGCGTGCGATAATAAAGAGATGGGATGTGGTTGCATGCGATATAGTGGAGGTGAACCCGGAACTGGACATCAAGAACGGTATTACATGCCTGAATGCCGCAAGACTCGTATTTGAGGTGCTCGCTTCCTACTGGCTGAAGGACCATGAACCATAATCATATCACATCCAGAGAGAATCCAAGCCACTTAGCACCATAGGTGAGCATACCAGAAGAGAGGACATCAACACCCGTAGCTGCAAATTCGCTCACATTGCTCAGATTTATCTCACCGGAAGCTTCAAGGATCAAGCCAGTGCCAGTGCGGAACCCGCGCTCCTCGAGCAGTTGCACGCCCGCCTTCACATCTCTCGCGGACATGTTGTCGAACATGATGATGTCAACACCCAGTTCGGCTGCTTTCAGGGCATCCTCTATGCTCTCAACCTCGACTTCTATCTTACGTGTGAAGCTGACCTTCTCCTTCGCACTCTTTATTGCATTCTCCAGCCCCATGAGCTTTATGTAATTGTCCTTTATTATCACCGCTTCGTATAGCCCGAACCTGTGGGGGTCACCACCGCCGATGGCTATCGCCTTCTTCTCATATTTCCTGAAGCCAGGCGTTGTCTTTCGTGTGCCTGCCACTCTTATCCGCGCATTCGCTCGCCTCGCCTCCTCCACAAATCTGGCGGTTAGCGTGGCAATACCGCTCATCCTGCCCAGGAAATTGAGCACAAGTCGCTCCGCCTTCAGTATCTTCATGCCCGCACCGCGCACTCTCAGGACTACGTCTCCTTCTTTTATTCGCGCTCCATCCTCAAAATCGGTGGCATAGAGGATACCAAGATAATCAAATATCTGCTTCACCTCATCCAGACCCGCAAGCACACCATTCTCCTTCACTCTTATCTCCGCTTCACATTCCACGTCCGGCACTATCTCCTCATAATCCTCATGCCCCACATCCTCTTCCAGGAACGCTTCTATCTCCTTCAGCAGCATCTTCGCAAGCACAAAATAAAACTTTTACCTATAAAATAAAGAAAGTTAATGAGATAGCAGAAGCAGATAAGCATGGTCATGAGAGTGGGTGTAGTTGGTTGTGGTGCGATAGGAACAGAGATATGCACTGCGATAGACCATGGTGAGCTGGGGATGGAGCTGAAATTCCTGATTGACAAGCACCCCGAGCGGATAGAGGAACTGGTTAAGCGCTTGAATAGGAGACCGGAGATAACACTGACGGGGAGCGAAGGGCTAACAGAGATTCTAGACGAGGTGGACCTGGTGATAGAATGTGCTTCGCAGGATGCAGTACGCGAGTTTGTGATTCCGGCGCTGCATGCGGGCAAGGAAGTGATGATAATGAGTGTAGGGGCGTTGATATGTGATGAGGGGCTATTCGAAGAGATTGTGGATATCACAAAAGAGAAGGATTGCAGGGTTTACATCCCGTCAGGAGCGATTGCAGGTATAGATGGCTTGAAATCGGGTGCTATCGGAGGTATCCAGAGTGTGGAATTAACAACGAGGAAGCCGCCACGGGGATTTGAGGGCAATGCCTACGTCAAGGAGCGGGGGATAGACCTGAGCGAGATAGAGAGCGAGAAGACGCTTTTTGTGGGACCGGCGAAGGAAGCGGTGCGGTATTTCCCGGAGAACGTGAATGTAGCGGCTTCTTTAAGCATCGCTGGTATAGGAGCTGCCGCGACGAAGGTGAAGGTCGTTGCAGACCCATCTGCTACGGAGAACATACATGAGATACATGCAATAGGGGAATTCGGTAAACTGACGGTGCGTGTGGAGAACGTGCCGTCACGAGCGAATCCAAAGACGAGCCACCTGGCTGCTCTCTCCGCTATCGCCACTCTCAAGGGTATAGTATATCCCGTAAGGGTTGGTACTTAGACCTATCCGAAAAGTCCTGCGATGAATCCGAGAAGCGTTAGACGGATGAACGTGATGCAGATAATTCTGAAGGTGTTCCTTTTGCTACTCGTTCCTTTTATTATCATTATCACTATCACTGTCGCGAGCGCGGAAGTAACAATAACCGAAAAAGCCTCGCCATGCGAACCAGAACCGGTATGGTTAAGCTCTTCCTTTAACAAAGTCATTGAAGTTGTTTTTGCATTCAATGATTTAGAATTTCATAAGTTAAAAGGCTATGATGTCGTTAAAATAAAAGGATGCTCACTCACTATGGACATTGGAGAGCCAAAACTACCAGTAAAGACAGAATTTATCTCTATCCCAAAGTCTTCAGAGGTAATAGATATCGAGTTTTCATCTGAAAGCGAAGAGGTGGAAGGTAAATTCACTATCTATCCAACTCAGCCACCTGCAATTACGAGGAGCATGAATCGAAATTTTATTTTTAATCACACGATATACAACAACTTGAATCCATACCCCCAAAAAAGTCTTGAATATCATGTGGGGAGGATGAAAGACCATAAGATAGTGGCAATTTCTGTTTATCCATTACAATACATCCCGGTAGAGGGTAAACTTGTGTTTCACAGGAATATATCAGTTAAAATAACGTTGGCTGGAACAGAAACAGGGAGTGAGGGTGAAGAAAATTTAAAATTTATGCAGAAAGACAATTTTAGCTCACCAAGACCTAATAAATACGTAATAATTACGAGCGAGGAGCTTGAGGGGAGTTTTAAACCGTTAGCGGATTGGAAGACGAAGAAGGGCATTCCTGCTTCTATTTTCACCACTCAATGGATAGAGAACAGGTATGAAGGTGTGGACAAACAGGAGAAGATAAGGAGATTCATAACAGACGAGGTGGAAAATAATGGAACTATCTTTGTTTTACTCGGCGGGGATACGAGCATAATTCCGGAAAGGGGGGCGTATGGCTTTGTTAAGGGCTTAGCATTGGGCGAGTATGAGGACAAGCACATACCTGCGGATTTATACTATGCCGATTTAGACGGGAACTGGGATGAAGATAATGATACGGTATACGGTGAAGTTGAAGATAATATAGACCTGTATCCAGATGTTTTTGTAGGTAGAGCGCCAGTGGACACCGTTGAAGAAGCAATGAATTTCGTTAATAAGACGATAAGATATGAGAAGTCTCCGATGAATGTAAGAGAAGTTCTACTTTTGGCTGAGAGATTGGATGACGATACGGACGGAGGGGATATGAAGGAGCTAATAGCTGATCTTATCCCTTCCGGATATAATTTGACCAGGCTGTATGAGAAGTATGGAAATGCAAGTAGAGAATCTGCGATAGAAGCATTGAATGATAATCCCCACATAGTGAATCACGATGGTCATGGAAACTATAGCGGATTCAGTGTGAATGGCTGGATAAGTAGAGAAGATGCATCTAATTTGAATAACTCCTGCCCTTTCCTCATCTATTCCATCTCATGCCTTTCAAATAGTTTTGAGAGGGATAGCATATCTGAGCATTTTATAAACAACGAGATTGGTGGGGCATTTGCATATATAGGTAATAGTAGATATGGATTATATGTGGAGGGCTTACCCGGAGAAGGTCCTTCAGATATGTATGATACTGAATTCTTCAACATTATTTACCGGATGGGTATTTACAGATTGGGTGAAGCATTTGCATATTCTAAAGTCTTTTTCGTCCCTTATTCACGGGAGGATGGGAATGGGATGAGATGGGTTCAGTATTCACTTAACCTCTTAGGGGATCCTGAAATAGAGGTATGGACTGAAGAGCCAGGGGAGCTAAATGTAAGCAATGAAATAGAGGATGATGCGATAAAAATAAGTGTGAGAGCAGGAGAAGAACCAATAGAAGGTGCTTTGGTTTGCTTGCAGGGAAAGAATATCTATGCCTATGACTACACGGATTCCGATGGTGAGGTGATATTTGAATTGGATATACCAGAAGGAGAGGATGTGAACTTAACTGTGACGAGACATAATTTCTTGCCGTATGAAGGTGTGCTAAAAGGAGCTCTTTTATCTTTTGATACCGGAAATGGCACTTATCCAAGCATCTCTGGTACGCACACCGGAACAATTATACCATACAGTGACATCAATGTAAGCAAGCTTTACACTTATTCCTGTCCGGGGACGGGCGGGCACAGCGAATATGTATGGATACACGGAGGAGGAGTGAACGAAACTGCCTCATGGAATGGCTACCGTGGAGACTGGCACAACATCTCTTTCGCAAGGAGTTTCACACTCCGGGCGGGTGTGGAATATAATTACACCATCATAACAGGCTCTTATCCACAGATAATCCATGAAGATAGGAAGGAAGTAAAAGGGGGAATAATTACATGCAATCAGTTCACAGATGCCAATGGTCGCACTTATAATAACTGGATACCCGCGATCAGGCTGTGGTCAGGGGTTTAAAAAGTGAGAGAGAGTCCTTTTATACATTATAGACTATGATGAGCAGGAATAGAGCAGAGGCAATGATAGCGAAGATGAAGGAGAATGGATAAGAAGAGAGGCTAACAATGGAGAGTGAGAGTAAGAACAGGGCTGTTGAGATTGAGGTTACCAGTATATGAGAATGGCGGATGTGTCTTTTATTCTTAGCCTGAAGGTGTGCTACCGCTTTTGTTTCTCGCTTCGGCTCCTTTGCCTTTACATTTACCCCTGTTACATGCTTCTCCGCCCGTTCTCTCTTAGCCCTGCCCTTTGCAGGGACAATCTCAACCATAAAGCTCTCCCGCACCGCGCCGTAGCCTGTACTCACAGTGATCTCACCAAGCCCTGATTCTACACCTGTACCCGCATAGCTCTTCGGCAGTCGCGCAATCGCAGTTATCTTCTCCTCTTCTATCACATACACCTTGTCCTGTAGTAGCATCACCCTATCGGCTATCTCCTCACTGAGAGAGAAATGGAGATGCGAAGGTTCGCCATAATTGATGATACGGAGCTCAAAGCTCGTCTCCTCACCCACATTCAGTGGAATCCGCAGGACTTCATGTTCAAACTCTATTGAATTCTCAGCTCTTCGGCTGAGGTATATGAGCTGCTGTATCATAGTATCCGGAATCGCGATGCGTTCCTTTCATTTCATTTGCGCAACTCAGGCGGCAATAGATTCGGTATGCCGTCCTCAATGGGGTATCGCTCATCGCAATTGCGGCAGTATAAAGTCCCCCGCACTACTTCCCCATTCTCATCCTCTTCCTCTATTTCCAGCTCCAGGTCGCCCTTGCATACCGGGCAGGCGAGTATATCCATCAGTTCTTTCTTCATCTCCTCTTATCCCCTATTCTATAGCACTCATGTGTGCTCGGTTGATAACCAATGCGAATCAGCGAATAATGGGCTCGTGACTGCATTATCCTGATTTTTATCTACTATGAGGAAACAATATATAAAAGCTTTGCGATTCTTTACCTTCTTTTTGAGGTGCGATGGCACGTGTGCGTCGGCTGGAGGTAATAGGCATAGAGGGGCTGCCGGAGATAAGGGAAGGGGATGACCTGGTGACGCTCTTCATGGATGCACTCAACGATATGGGAACGGGGATAGAAAACGGTGATGCTATTGTATTCACCTCGAAGATAATCTCGAAGAGCGAAGGGCGGGTTGTCTCACTTCCCGAACTGCAAGTGAGTGGAGAAGCGATGAGAATTGCCAGAGCTACCGGAAAAGACCCACGTATTGTCCAGCTTATACTGGATGAGGCGCGAGAGCTTGTGAGGGTGGCGAGGAACATGATAATAGTGGAGACGAGGCACGGGTTTGTGTGTGCAAATGCAGGCGTTGATGAATCGAATGTGGGAGAAGATATGGCGGTTCTGCTACCCGAGGACCCTCAGGCGAGTGCTGCACAGCTCAGACGAGAGATAGAGGAGAGGAGTGGCAAGAAGGTCGCCGTTCTTGTATCCGATTCCTTTGGCAGGGCTTTCCGTGACGGTGTGACCGGGATATGCATAGGCGTCTCCGGACTTCCGGCGCTGCTTGACCGGCGAGGCGAGCTTGACAGATTCGGGAAGGTGGCGCGGATAACAAAGGAGGCAGTAGCAGATGAGGTATGTGCCGCCGCCAATCTCGTCATGGGTGAGTTCAGTGAGGGGATTCCCATAGTAATAGTGCGGGGAGTGCATGAGCTGGTATTGGAACGAAGAAGTGAGAGTGAACCCGAATCTGGTATAAAAGAAGTTCTATTCAGCAAAGAAGAAGACCTCTTCAGGTGAATGATTCACCACATCATTTTATAACCTCACCAATTTCACATCCATGACATTGGGCACCTTCTTTATCTCCTCTATCAGCTCTATACCGACGCTACTGTCCACATTTAATACCATGACCGCTTTGCCTCCCACCTTCTCACGTCCAACCTGCATACCTGCGATATTTATATTGTGGTCGCCCAGTATGGTGCAAACGGGTCCTATCACTCTCGGCTTATCAATAAAGGAACAGATGAGCATGAAGCCGGATGGGGAAGCATCTATGCGATAATTATCCAATCTCACTATTCTGATGTCCCCTTTACCAAATAGCGTGCCTGAAACTGTCCTGCTCAATCCCGCATCACCACGCGTTCTCACTCTCAATGTGACCATTGATGAGAAGTTCTCAACCTCCTCGCTCTTGCTCTCCGTAACCTTTATCCCGAATTTCTTCGCTATCGCCCATGCATTCACATAGTTCACACCATCGGTGAACCATGATAAGAAACTCTTCAGCATCGCTCCCGTGATTAACCTCGTATCCATACTCGCTACACCTATCTCACCCTCGTAAGAGGCATTAAACGCTTCTATACGGCTATTTCTCGGGATGAGCTGCGCACTTAATCGCCCCAGCTTCTCCGCAAGCACCAGATAGGGCTTTATCACGCCCATCAACTCCTCTTCCACGTATATCATGTTCACTGCATTCCGCACCGGTTTATTCTCCAGTGCCCTTATCACCTCTTCAGCAATGACAATAGCTGCAGCCCGCTGCGCCTCCTCCGTTGACGCGCCCAAATGCGGTGTGACTATGACCGAAACCGAATCGAGCTTGAGTAAATCGCTATCTGCGGGTGGTGGCTCCCGTTCAAAGACGTCAAGGGCAGCACCAGCCACTTTGCCACTCCTTATCGCTTCTGCCAGTGCGTTCTCATCTATTATACCGCCACGAGCACAATTAATGATTCTAACGCCATCTTTCATCTTCTCAAACTCATCCTTACCGATGAGATGATACGTATCTTTCGTCAGGGGCGCATGAATAGTGATGAAATCAGAAATAGATAGCACCTCAGAGAAGCTCATGAGTGAGACACCGAGCTCACCTGCTCTGTCCTGCGATATGAAGGGGTCATAAGCGACAACTCGCATACCAAGCCCTTTTGCCCGCTTCGCTACCTCTCCCCCCACTCGTCCCAGTCCTATTATGCCCAATATCTTACCGTTCACTTCCACCCCCATATACTTCTTCCTTGTCCATTCGCCCGATTTCAATGATTGATTCGCAGCCGGTATCTTCCGCGATAGGCTGAGCAGCATCCCTATGGTGTGTTCCGCTGCCGATATCGTATTCGCACCTGGGGCATTCACCACCATTATCCCGCGTTCCGTCGCTGAGTCCACATCTATATTATCCACTCCCACACCCGCTCGACCTATCACCTTCAGCTTAGTGCCCGCTTCTATCACCTCTCTCGTCACTTTCGTGCCACTGCGCACAATTAAGGCGTCGTAATCCGCAATACGAGCTTTTAACTCCTCTTCACTCACTCCCACACGGATTTCCACATCTCCGAACTCGCGCAGCTTCCTTATACCCTCCTCCGAGATGTGGTCCGTTATTAATATCCTGGTCTTAGCCCTTTCGTTCTCTTTCTCCCTCTCTTCCATTGCTCATACTCATCGCTCCCGTCTCTATGCCTATTTATAAAGGAGGATAAATAAAATATGTTGCGTTGCATGCCGATGATCACCAGAGAATTGATAAAGGAAGTAACAGTAAGAATCTTGAGTAAAGCCGAGACGAGCCTGCCGGGGGATGTAAAAGAAGCATTAGCACGTGCATACCGTGATGAGACGGACGAGATAGCGAGAGTGCAGTTGAAGGCGATGCTTGAGAATGTAAAACTCGCAGAAGAACTCCACAGACCTTTGTGTCAGGATACGGGCATCCCCATCTTCTTCGTTAGGCTCGGTCGCTGTGATAATATCTCACTTCTGGACATCGAGCGCGGCATAAGAGCGGGTGTGGAGGAAGCAACAGCGGCAATCCCCCTGCGACCGAATGTGGTGAACCCGATAACAAGGGAGGGGGAAGGTAACACGGGCAACGGTATGCCGCATGTGAATTATGAAGTTGCGGATACGGAGATGGAGGGGCTTGAGATAACGGTATTCCCGAAGGGCGGTGGTTCTGAGAACGTGAGTGTATTCAAAATGCTAACGCCCGTGCGGGGTCAGGAGTTTGAGCGAGAGTTGAAGGATTTTGTAACCGGTGCAGTACTCAATGCCGGGGGTAAACCCTGCCCACCCACAATCATCGGCGTTGGCATAGGTGGCTCGGCTGATATGGCGATGTGGCTCGCAAAGGCTGCATTACTACGACCCGTTGGCTCACCGCACCACGATGCCGAGATTGCACGAATAGAGCGTGAGCTTCTTGATGCCGTGAATAGCCTGGGTGTGGGTCCTATGGGTCTGGGCGGTAAAACCACAGCACTTGGTCTCCACATAAAAACCGCTGATACTCACATCACCAGTCTCCCGGTTGCAATCAACTTCCAGTGCTGGTCTGCCCGTAAGGCATCTGCGAGGATATATCCTGACGGCGCGGTGGAATATCTATAATGAATTGTTCGTCAATGAGCCTTGTTTGAAATGGGTTCGAACATACCGGCTCAAAAACTAAGGGATCTTCGGTAGTGTAACCTCGAGATTTTTACCAAAACCTATGGGGCGTGCATGAACTTTAACTATACAATAAGGGGAAGCCAAAGAAGAGAGTTTCTCCCCGGATCGCCAACCAGGTGAATCGGGAATTTGAAAGACTTATCTTCCGGTGCATACTCGGTGCAGTAAGGGCAACAAATGGAAATGCAATTCGCCCGAGATAATCCGAAGGGTGTTATCTTGGTTTATATTGACTTTTGGGATGAAGCCTAAATTCGATAAAGCTACTAATGATGGATTTATCGTTTGAACTACAATGGACTTTTAAATCTCCGCTTTTAAAAATAAACGTTAATGCGAGTAAGTTTAGATCAGCCCTATCTCCATATACATTTGGGTTAAGAACTCTCTCTTTGATTGGCATACTCGTTGATTTATCACTTCTAAACATCCAATGAGAATAACCATTTAAGGTGCTATCACTCTTCTCCATCTGCATATTGAATCTTTCATGCAAACTTCCGGTTTCACTGCTCACAACTTGAATTGTTATAGGCTCATTAGTTATAGATTCATACAAATCAGGACATACCAGATCTACTTTCTTTTCCAATGTGGTGGAAGATTCTTTATTAACAGATTCCGTAGTAGCCAACAAAACATGGTCATCATTACCTCTAAACCAATTAGAGTTATCAACTACAACAATCACTGCATCCCCCGAAAGTACATTCTCAGGAAGAGCAATTGTAGCACACCTTCCTGCTACATTAACTGCGGGGAGTGCAGATCGATCTTTTCTAAGATCCATATTTATAACTATAAATTCTATATATTTAAATGTTAACGTTTAGATATCTCATTTTGTTTTATCCTGCTATTTGATAACATTAAGTAAAAATACCAAGCAAAATAATTTGACAATGTCATATTCCTTCCGAACATCCCTGCTTCCGAATGAGGAAATTTTATAAACCGAAGCTTCAGAAAACTACAAATGACTTTTTCTGCTTAACCTCTTGATATTTTGGTTGAATTTGCTGTATTTTTACTTGAATGTCTAAAACAGCCATTTTTATATGTTTTTCGTGTGATGTTCCTCATTCGGAACTACACTCATTCGGAAGTACTGAGATAATCCGAAGGGTGTTATTTTGGTTTACATTGATTTTTAAGATAAAGCTGTTAAAAGAACTTATCAGCGCTGAGCACCAAAACTTTATATTCGAGAATAAAACATATAATTTTTTAAACCGTGCAATTACAGTGGATATGTAGAAATAGATGCCGGGAGTTTGTGATACTGAGGCGGATAGAAGAAGGGGGATACAAAAGGAGGGATTATTAATTCTGAAGGATAGGTTTAAGGAGTTTGTGGAGTTTCAAAGGAGGTGGGTGGAAAGAAAATGATTGAGACAATAGAGATACTCATGGAAATGGTGTATAACAGCGGGTATGCTGTTCGCTTATCGCGTACTCAAACCCTTACGGGTTTTGCATACTCGCAAAACGTTAGGTGTAATCACGAAGGCACTGTTAGGATTAAATTTAAAAGGGCGGTCTGACATGAACGATATAGAAAAAGTAAATACAAATATGGAGGCGAATAAAATGCCAAACGAATCGAAAATACAAAAAATATTCTCTGCACCAGATGTGAAACATGGACTATCTCTTTTTTCAAGAGAAGAAATAAATGCTATTGAAAGATTAATAATAGAAAGAGATGGTAAATACCTCATAAAATGCCAAATTAAAAATAGATACAAGGTAGCTAAGCCGGAAGAAATTGTTAGGCAACTTTGGATCTACAGACTATTAACCGAGTATGGCTTTCCTAAAGAACGGATAGATGTGGAGAAGGTTATTTATTTTGGTTCTCGTGTAGAACCTGGGCGTGCAGATATTGTAGTCTATCATGAGGATTTAAAGTATTACTATATTCTGTTTGAGGTTAAAAGACCCAGTAGAACCGATGGTAGAAAACAACTCGAAAGTTACTGTAATGCTGAAGGGGCGCCTATCGGTGTTTGGTCTAACGGAAATGAAATAATAAGACTACATAGAGAAGAACCCAACATATTCATAGAAATCCCACGAATCCCGAAGGTCTCAGAAACCCTTAGAGATATACTAACGGAGAGATGGACTCTTAAATGGTTAGAAGAACATGATGAACTAAAGCAAGGTAAGACTACTCTTAAGAAGATTCTTTTGGATCTTGAAGAACTTGTTCTAGGTAATGCTGGGGTAAAGGTTTTTGATGAAGTTTTCAAACTGATTTACGCCAAGCTCTATGATGAATGGAAAGGAATCAATGATCCTAACTATAAGCTGGAATTCTTCGTCGGTGACAGAAGCCCATCACAAGTGAAGAGGGCTATTACAAATCTTCTTGATGGAGCTAAGAGAACCTGGCCAGGTGTGTTTGAACCTACTGAGAAAATTGAACTTATTGATACTCACCTAAAAGTCTGTGTTTCATTCTTACAAAAGATAAAACTATTCAACTCCAATCTTCGGATAATTGACGAAGCTTTTGAGTATCTGATTCCCGATGTGTCTAAAAAGAAAGAGGGGCAGTTCTTTACACCAAGACCTGTTGAAGACATGGTTGTAAAGATGTTGAACCCAAAGCATTATGAATTTCTTATAGATCCTGCCTGTGGTTCAGCAGGTTTTCTTTTGCATTCTGTAATGTGGATTGCTGGTGGAGTAATCACGGGCAAAGAACTCCCTACACCTGCTAAAAATTTTGCACAAAATAATTTGACAATGTCACATTTAACTTGACTTTGTCATATTATAAATAAAGCTATTTAATTTTATGCATTTCCCAACCTATTATTTCAGATTAGCCGCAAACAATCTGAGATACCGGACAAACTGGATAGCAATTTCCACGGGATTAA
>Ga0190354_1000141_pt1 | contig 11807 bp, 9 predicted proteins | sample 4872131213_MG_FD_163436 | JGI IMG/M metagenome (GOLD analysis project Ga0190354, IMG submission 163436) | Hydrothermal vent microbial mat bacterial communities from Southern Trench, Guaymas Basin, Mexico - 4872-13-12-13_MG | ecosystem: Environmental > Aquatic > Marine > Hydrothermal vents >...
CCTTCCAGCTATCCTTCCCGCTTGAGTCCCCTTACCAGCCCCCGGAGGACCAAAAATTACCAAACGCAAAACCCTCACCCAAAATCAGAAAAAGATGCTAATCAATGAAAAGAAGAGTGCGTCTCCCTGGTTAGCAGATGTTATCAAGCATGAGAGAACAACTACAAAGTGTACCTCAAAGAAAGATTTAAATCCAGAATCGATGTGTGACATACCGAATCCTAAACGCCAAAAAACATTGGTGGAACTGGACGGACTTGAACTAAGGGGGTGTGCGTCATAACAAACCCTTTATGCCAAAAATTTTTGGCGGATACCCGCGGGCCCGCCATATTTTTGTAGTTTTTTAATAAAAGGAAAAGCGAAAATCAAATAGGTATTATCGATTATATGCGAGAAGTCGCTCTGTAATGCGCTTGGATGAAGGTCTAACAAGGATTTAAGTAAGAATTTTAATAAAAATAGACAGTGGTGTGCAATTTGCTTGAAGTTCACATTTTTTACTCATCCTTGACATTGCTCGCAATGGTATGTCTAACACTTATTTTATCTGCATTTTTCTTTTTTAAAACGTGAGATAAATGATGTTTCTAAAAATTTATCAGCTAATATCTTTAATAAAACATTTAATGTCTTTAATCCATATCCAGAATCAAGGAGGATTATACACGGCTTTTTGTCAATTTTACCTTTAATTGTATTTTTCATTTCTTTAGTTTTCATCATCATGTGGGCAGTTCTTGAAACCGGCCTTTTATTGAGTCTTATCTTATTACTTATTAGTTTAAACTTCATGTTAATAGACGTAGCATCTGAAACTTATCATGACGCTAAATTGTTTATCAATGCAATTCAGGCTGAAATTAGCCTTGGAGTAGGCGACTTAAAGGTTTTGCAAATTTTAAAAAGGACGATGCCGAAACTGGCTAACTATTATCTTTTCTTATCAGTTTTCTTTTTCATATTCGCCGCAATATTGAATTACATAATGGTCTTCATTTTTATGGCTGTTCTCTTGGTTTATTGGTCTAATTATAGAAGTTAGCATGTTAGCTGGATTTACAGCTCCGTGGATAGCGGTATTTCTATTTGCTTTAATAACTGTTATTATTCAGATATTTGTTTTAAAAATAAAAGGAAAAGTCCTAAAGCATATTATTGGAACATAATTCTTGAATATTGCTAGATGGCAAATATACATTAACACTTGGGGCTTTTCGTATCATTTTATAGGGCATAGTTAAAGTATATCCCAATATTTCCCGGCTTTTTCGCAGCTTTTCTGTGCACCTTTAAACCGTTTGGCTTATCAGTTAATTTGATATATTTAATTTGATTACTAATGAAAGTACAAGCTTCGGAAAATCCATTCGGTGAGTTTCGCAAAGAATGCAGAGATTTACTAGCTAAAACTGTGAAGAAAACCTTCCCAAAACTTCATTTTCCATCATTTATGCTAGATTTACCGCCGAATCCACAATTTGGGGAGCTTTCATCATCAATCTGCTTTGAATTAGCAAGAAGATTGGGTAGAAACCCTAGGCAGTTTGCAGAAAAACTTGTTAAAAATATCGATTTATCTATGGTATCCCTCGTTGAACGTGTTGAACCTGCTGGTGGAGGGTACATAAACTTTTACGCTGATTATGTAAAGTTTTCCGGTTTAACTTTGGAATCGGCAAGAAAGTTTGATGAAGAGTATGGCTTGATTAAAACGGATAGCCCCCGTAAAATTATCGTTGAGCATACTAGCGTTAATCCAATTCATCCAATACACATTGGGCAGGCTAGGAATCCTGTTCTTGGGGATGCGCTTGCAAGAATTTTGAAGGCTAGGGGCCATACTGTTTATAGGCATTATTACATTGATGATGTCGGAAGACAGACAGCTGTGATAGCGTATGGTTACAAGAAGCTTAGGAAACCGAAGCCAGAGGGAAAACCCGACCATTTTATAGGTGTAATCTATACGATAACGAATTGTATAGTTGAAATTCAGAGGTTAAAGAAGGAGATTGAGGAGGCAAGGGAGAAGGCTGACAATGAAAAACTGCAGAAACTTCAACGTCAACTCGACGAATGGGCGGCGATAGCGGTAGAACTTGAAAACAAGCATGGAAAAATTTTCAATAAGCTTCTAGATGAAATAATGAAGGATAAAAATCTGGAAGAAGAAATAAGTCGGCTTAACAGAAATTATGAAAGAGGAGAGGAGGAAGCCAAGAGACTTATAAGAGAAGTTTGCGAGCTCTGCCTTGACGGTTTTAGGCAAACTTTGGGCAGAGCTGAAATATTCTTTGACTCTTGGGACTGGGAAAGCGAACTGGCATGGGCGAGCAAAGTTCGAGATGTTGTTGCAAGGCTAGAAAAGACTCCTTACGTGTTCTATGAAGATGGTGTTCTCGAATTTGACGCTGAAAAAGTTGCAAGGGATTTAAATTTGAAAAGAACTTTTGGAATAAAAGATGATTATGAGGTCCCTTCGCTTACTTTGATTAGGGCTGATGGCACAACTCTCTACACTACAAGGGATATCGCATACAGCATAGAGAAGCTCCGCAAGGCCGACTGGGTTATAAACGTAGTTGGGATGGAGCAGTCGCTTCCCCAACTGCAAATTAAGTTTGCGCTTTGCGCCCTTGGATACGTTGATTACGCGAAGAATTTGACGCATTTCGCATATAACTTGGTGACTTTGCCTGGATACAAGATGTCTAGTAGAAGGGGGCGTTACATAACGTTTGACCAGGTGATGGATGAAGCTGTTGAAAAAGCGTTTCAGGAGGTTTCGAAGCGTTCTCCGCATTTGTCAGAGGAGAAGAGGCGTGAAATTTCAAATTTTGTTGGAATCGGTGCAGTTAAATATGCTCTAGTTGAAGTTGACCCTGTGAAGCCTGTTGTTTTCACTTGGGAGAGAGTTCTAAACTTTGAGAGGAACAGTGCGCCTTATATTCAGTATTCTCACGCAAGGGCTTGCAGCATTTTAAGGAAGGCTGGTAGAAAAGTGGAGAATCCAGATTATGCCTTGCTAACTCATGGATTAGAGAAAGAGCTTGTGCTATTGATTGCTAGATGGCCTGAAATTTTTGTGGATGCTGCTGAAAATCTTAAGCCTCATGTTATAGCTGAATATGCAAACATTCTTGCAGACAAGTTTAACAGTTTTTATAATGCGTTACCAGTGATAAAGGCTAAACCAAAAGAGTTGGCCGACGCGAGACTTGCACTTACAGAAGCTGTAAGAATAGTTTTGAGAAACGCGTTAAATCTCATTGGCATTAAGGCGCCGGAGAGAATGTAGCTATTCTGGTGCACCTTCGATTATTGTTACCGCCGTGCTTGTTCCTATGCGGTTGGCTCCAGCTTCAATCATTTTCACGGCGTCTTCGTAGGTTCTTATTCCTCCGGCTGCTTTAACTCCAAAATTTTCGCCGACTGTTTTTCGCATTAGGCGAATATCTTCAACTGTCGCTTTTCCAAAGGTTCCAACTGAGGTTTTAACGAAGTCTGCTCCGGCTTCCTTAACGAGTTTACATGCAGTTATTTTTTCTTTGTCTGTTTTCAACAGGCCGGTTTCAATAATTACCTTCACTATGACGTCTGGCTTCGGTTTTTTAGCTGCTGAAACTACGGCTTCTATGTCTCTCTTTACGAGTTCGTAGTCCTTTGATTTGAAAGCGCTTATGTTCATGACCATGTCTATTTCCTGCGCTCCGAGGTCGATTATTCTTTTAGCTTCGTAGGCCTTAACCTCTGGAAGCGTGGCTCCATAAGGGAAACCGACAGTTGAGCAAACTTTAATTTCAGTGCCTTTAACGAGTTGGACGACTAATGGAATATATGCTGGATTAACAACTACGCATCCAAAACAGTACTTTTTCGCGTCTTGGCAGAGCTTGATTATCTGCTCTTTAGTTGCGTCGGGTTTTATGTTTGTGGAATCAATCATTTTTGCCAGTTCTGTTCTTGAAATTTTCATTTTACATACCTACTTGATGTTATTTTAGCTCTTATTTAGGCTATTTCCTTAACTGGATAACGTTCATACTGCAGTTCATAAAGTTTTGTGAGCTTCTCGATGGTATCTATTTCTTCAACTGATTTGTCGGGTCGGAAGCGAACAACTTTAGGCACTCTTAAGGCGAATCCGCTTGTATATTCATCTGTCTGCTGAATTTCTTGGAAGGTTACTTCAACAACTATTGACGGCCTTACATAGACTCCGTCTCTGTCTTCGTTAATTTTTGTCCTTTCGATTATTTGGGTTAAAGTTTCCATGGCTTCTTCTGAAAGATTAGAAACTCTTCCAACCGTGTACAGTTTTTTCTGTTTTGGGTCTCTTACTGCAAGCAGAAATGAGGAGTAGACTCCGGCTCTTTTCCCTTTTCCGTATAATGCTTTGACAATTGTGCAGTCAAGCGTGTCTCTTTCAGGTTTGAGTTTTAGCCAGGTATGAGTGCGTTTTCCAATTTCGTATTTTGCTTCGAGGTTTTTTACAACTAGTCCCTCGAAGCCTTTTTTGAGAACTTCATCGTAAAAGCTCATTAATTCAACTTCGTTTCGGCATTCCCTTCCCTCCATTAGAAACTCTTTGGGAACAACTTCTTCTAAGTATTTTATTCTTTCTCGTAAGGGCAGGTCTGTTAAAACTTGGCCGTTTAGGTAGAGGATATCGAACGCCCTTATTGTAACGCCTATTCGCCGCTTTCTTTCTTCTAGTTCTTCTGGCTTAAGCTTCCTAGGAACGGTTCTCTCAAGCAGAAACTGGAACGGAAGGAAGTTTCCATCTTTGTCTATTGCGACTACTTCGCTGTCAACTATGCAGCTTTGAGCCTTAAAGTCATTGGCTATTTCAACTATTTCTGGAAGAGTTTTTGATTTTTCTATTCCTCTCCTTGAGAAAAGCCATATTTTTGTTCCCCACTTGTGTATTTGAAGTCTGCTTCCATCCACTTTGTATTCAGCTCTAACTGGAAAAACAACTTTGTCTGGCTCGTATAAATGTGCAAGTTGGGGCTTTATGAACTGTCCAGGCCGGAGCTTGACGGCGGATAAGGCTTCTATGCCCTTTGGAGCCAGCATTAAGCCGTCCGTTATGCCTAAAACTGCACATGCACTTTCAATAAGTTCAACTGGAACGTTATAGGCTCTTGAAACCGCGCGGATAACAGTGCCTTGTTTAACTCCGAGTTTTAAATCACCCAAAAGAAGCCTAACAATATACTTTGCTTCGTCTCTGTTCGCCCTCTTAAGCAGACTAGCCACAATTCTTTCACGTTCATGAATTTTCTTTAGGTTGGGAAGAAGACGAATTGCTTCATAAACTTCTTCAACGGTTAGTTCGCCTTGTTTTGGCTCTTTTAAGAGATAAGCGACCTCTCCGTGTTCACCGTAATCGATAAGAAGACGTCTAACCTCTTGTAGGCTTTTTCCAGTTGCAATGCTTAATGCCCTTTCAATAGTGCCTGGGCCGATCTTCAAGCTTTCATCAACAATTTTTCCAAGTGTAAGTCTAACTTTGAATTCTAAGCTTAAGTCTTTACGTTGGAAAAATTTTGTTAATTCTGTCTCTTTTCCCTTTTTGCTTCTTAGAAGAGCGATTCTATCATAAAGGCTGACTATTTCTGAAAATAACGTTTTGCCTTTCGGCTCAAATCCTTTCATGTACAAGCGTATAAGGTAGTATGGCAGCCCAAACTTCCACTCTATTTGTTCAGGTGTGAACCCAGACTTAATTAAGTGAAGTACAGCTGCTTTTTTACTTCCATAGGTTTTAATCAGTTCTTCCATCGTAGGAGGCTTAACTATCGACATCAGCTTATCCTGCTGCTGCAGTTTCCGATATAGGTTCAACCGGTCTTACAAATCCGTCCGGCGTTATGTCCACCCGTATTCTTCTCCTTATGAAGTTGCACATTCTGCAGTCGAGAACGCGAACTATTCGGACGAACTCTCCCCTACTCGCTTGCAGATCCATCTGTTGGTCTTGCCAGTACACCCTACCATAGTCGACGATTATTGTTCCGTCTAGGTTGTGGGCTAAGCCTATTCCGCCAGCCATATCGTAGCTGTCCCAAGTTTCTGCGCTTCTTTGGTTGACAAATATGCCTGTAACTCCGTGAAGCTGGTTGTACCTTGCGAGTTCCATAACCCGATATTTTAGGGCTCCACGGTAGGCTTCAAGTACGGTGACAGAGTCCACTATTGCTAAGTCTATCCGTTCCTTTTCAACAACGTAACGGTAGGTTTCGGCGAATGTGTTCCATTCTCGAAGTTCAGGATAGGCAACAGTGTCTAGAATGAAGAGGTTTTCCCTTATTTTTTCCCAGTCTAAGCCTAAGATGTCGGCTTTCTGCTTCATTCGAGACTGCAAGTCGAAACGTGGAGTTGAACTCTTCCAAACGTCCTCTGCTGTAGCGTATAGAACCTTCTTTCCGGAAGCCGCAACTCTTACTGCTATTTCCTCGACAAGAATTGATTTTCCAGCTCCCGGAAGCCCTGTAATTGCAAATTGCCCGCAAATAGGAATTCCGTTTAGCGGCTTTCCTTCAGGCGTTATGAAAAGCTGGTCTAGGAACGTTCCTGTTTTAAAACCTACTAGGGGTTTTTTAGCTTCAACAGCTTCGTCTGGCCTAAGAACAAACGCGCTGAGCTTTTCCTCTTCCTTTTTAATTTCAGTTTTCATAGGCTTTGTTGCAAGTTCCCACTGGTCAGGTGGCGGAGGACTAACTTTCATTGCCTCAGCTAAAGTTTTCGCCATTGCTTGAACTAACGTTTCAACATTTTGCGTTGGAGCGGGAGCTTCCTCAGCTATTGTTGGTTTTGTAGGCTGTGGGGCAGCAGGTTTTTCTATCTCCGCAGACGTTAGAACCCACATTTCGCCTTTACGGTCAACAATTCCCTTAGACTTTAGGGACTGCAACAGAGCATAGGCTGAGTTAGGGCCATACTTAGAGATTCCAAGGCCGAGAGCAACATCATTTAACGAGGCTTGACCACCCCTATCTTTCAGAAAATCAATAACGTCTGATTCTTCGACCATAAGCTTTCTCCAGACTATATAAATGGAAAATAGCAGACTATAAACTTTCTTGAACTAAACGGACAACTCAAACCCTAAAATAAATTCTAAAAACAGAGAAAAACCATTTCTACAAATCATAGAACATCCACGTTGCCTCTTGTTAAAGAATCACCATTAAACTTAATCAGAATAAATTTTACTTAATAATCACATAAAGGTGTTGTAAATGGACTTGTTTGAGGCTATTGAAAAAAGAAGAAGCATACGACGTTACAAGCCTGACCCGGTTTCTGATGAGCATTTGAAGAAAATTTTGGAAGCAGCTAGGTTAGCGCCTTCAGGCAAGAACCTTCAGCCTTGGCGTTTCGTAATTGTTAGAGATGCCGAAAGAAAGAAGATGTTGGCGAAGGCTTCTATGAATCAGATGTTCATTGCAGAAGCCGATGTCGTAGTCGTGATTCTAAGCGACCCAACCATCTACTCCTCACCTGGTATTAAGAGGAGAATCCCATACTTGCAGGATCCCATGATTGCCGTTGAACACATGGTTTTGGCTGCAACTGCACTCGGATATGGAACCTGCTGGATAGGCGCCTTCAACGAAAACGAGGTTAAGCGTATAGTGAAAGCCCCAGAAGAGTTAGCTGTTATTGCTTTACTTCCAATAGGAGTCCCAGATGAGAGCCCTCCGCCGAAGCCCAGGAAACCCTTTGAAGAAATATTCTTTGAAGAAGAATACGGTGTCCCACTTTCACTTTAATTGGTGAATAACATGAACGAGTTGGATGAAGTGTACTCTTACATTGATGAAAATTCAGAAGAGTTTGTGAAAGAACTCGTAAGTTTGGTGAGAAAACCCAGCGTCTCCGCAACTGGCGAAGGCATCGATGAATGCGCTGAAGCAGTTAAACAGCTTATGGAGAATATAGGGCTTAAGGTTCAAGTTATCCTCGAAAAGGATGGAAATCCAGTTATTTATGGTGAAATAAAATCAGAGGATTCGAACAAGACTCTGCTTTTTTATGACCATTACGATGTTCAACCACCAGACCCAATTGAAGAATGGAAAAGCAGCCCCTTCAGCGGCGAAATAAGAGAAGGGAAAATCTACGGTCGCGGTGCTTCCGATAACAAGGGCAATTTAGTTTCTAGACTTATGGCAGTTAAGGCCTTATTAGAAACCAGAGGTAAGGTTCCCGTTAATGTGAAGTTTGTTGTTGAAGGAGAGGAAGAGATAGGAAGCCCTCATTTCGCTTCCGTTGTCAGAGAATACGCCGACCTCTTCTTCGCAGACGCATGCATATGGGAATTCGGCGGAATTAATAGACACGGAAACCCATGCCTCTACTTAGGTTTAAAGGGAGTCCTCTCAGTTGAGCTAAGAGCTAAATGCGCAGTGAGAGATGTTCATTCAGCTAACGCTCCTTTAATTCCGAATCCAGCGTGGCGTCTAGTTTGGGCCCTAAACACCATTAAAAACTCGAAAGATGAGATACTAATTGAAAAATTCTACGAAAACGTTCAAGAGCCAACAAAAGAGGAGATTGAGTGTTTAAAGGAGATTCCGTTTGAAGAGGAAGAAGAGAAAAGGGAGTTAGGCCTTAAAGAATTTCTTCACGGCCTAACCGGCCTAGAGGCATTGAAGGCTTTGCTTTTCAATCCAACATGCACAATTAACGGTTTTCTTTCCGGATATACTGGCGCTGGCTCAAAAACTGTTTTGCCTCATAAAGCCTTTGTTAAACTTGACTTTAGGCTTGTTCCAAGGCAAATGCCAGACGAAATACTTGAGAAGCTAAAATCCCATCTGAAGAAGAAGGGTTTTGAAGACATCGAAGTTGTGTGTTACGGCTCCACTGAGCCTACTAGGACATCAGCGAATTATCCATTTGTTCGTTTAGTCGCTACAACTGCAGAGAAAGTTTACGGTAAAAGAGCTGTTATTTACCCAACCAGCACTGGCTCTGGACCCATGCATCTTTTCAGAAACTGGCTAAATATTCCAGTAGTTTCAGCTGGTTGCAGCTACCCAGATGCTAGGGCACACGCACCTAACGAAAATCTCCCGGTGGATCTCTTCATTAAAGGTGTAAAATTTATGGCTACCTTACTAACAGATTTCGGTTCAAGTGAAAAATTTTGAGTTTAAAGGCTGGAATAACCAGAAAAGGCGCCATATTATTAGGTAAATATGTAGCATGCGACGGATTTGACGAATCCAGACCACTAAGAGTAGTTACACATATGCATGCAGACCACACGCTCGGCCTAGGTAGAAGCCTCAGCCAATGCGAAGCTGTGTTGATGACGCCAGCCACCAGAGACTTACTTTCAATTTTAAAGGGAAAACTTTTCCTCCTAAAAGGAAATGTTGTAACCCTTGACTACGGAAAGCCATTCCAATGTAAAGATGAACAAATAACTTTCTTTTTCGCCGACCATATTCTTGGCTCCGCACAAGTTTTAGTGGAAGACGCTGAGTCTACACGTATAGTCTATACAAGCGATTTTCGCATGCCGAAAACTCCAGTAATTGAATGCGACATTTTAGTTATGGAAGCAACTTATGGAAGCCCCTACTGCATTAGAAACTTTAAAGATAAAGTGAAAAACTTAATTGTTGAAATAGTCGATAAAGGGCTTAACGAGGGACCAGTTTACATATTTGGTTACCATGGAAAGCTTCAAGAAGTTATGGAGATTCTCTGGAAAAACGGCGTTAGAGTCCCCTACATCGTTCCGGAAAGAGTTTTTCAAGTTTGCAAAATTTATGAAAAATATGGAAAAAGACTCGGTCGTTTTTGGCATTCCAGAGATAACTACGCCAAGAAACTTATCGAAGAAAATGAACAATTTGTCAGTTTCTATCACATGAATTCCAGAAGATTTGTTGGCAAAGGACACTTCCGAGTTATCATCAGCGGATGGGAATTCACCGAACCCTATAAGCAAATAAGCGAAAAAGAATATATAATTGCCCTAAGCGACCACTCCGATTTCGAAGACTTAATCGAATACGTTAGGCGCTGCAGACCCAAACTTGTCCTAACAGACAATTACCGCATTGGATACGCAAAAGTTTTAGCAAAAGAAATAAGGCGGAGACTCGGAATAAAGGCGATAGCAGCCCCGCCCAAAAAATAAACAGAAAACATTGAAAATTTGATGGTGGGCCGGGCCGGACTTGAACCGGCGACCTTCGCCTTTCTCAGCTTGAGGCACGTAAGGGCGATGTCCTAACCACGCTAGACGACCGGCCCTTGCACAGCATAGTTTTCTACTTAAATGAGTAATAAACCTAATGGAGCTTTTCGTCCTCAAAACATAAATTAGCTTTAATGATACCAAATGATTGAAGTAGTTATGCAGCGTTATCGAACGGTGTTTAAGGACGAAGGTAAACTCGACATTGCGTATGTTCCGCCTAGGCTTGTTCATAGGGAAAAGCAGCTTAGGCTTTTAAGCGAATTCTTCCGTTTCATTTTGGAAGTTCCTGGGAAGATGTCTCAGAGAGTGCTTATAACGGGTAGGGTTGGAACTGGTAAAACTGTTCTTTCTCAACGCTTTGGATTGAACCTAAAAAGGGAGGGGGAAAAAAGAGGCGTTAACCTTCACTATTTGCATGTTAACTGCCGAGAGCATAGGGGCAAATTCTACTTAATTCTGCTGAATGTTATATTGCATTTTAAGCCGAATTTTCCGAGAAGGGGGTTTTCAGCCGAAGAACTGCTGCATTTTCTAATGGAAGTACTAGACGAGGAGAATGCCTATCTCCTCTTAGCCCTAGACGAGCTTGAATCATTAATTTTAGCTGAAGGAACAGAGCCGCTCTATAAATTAACGAGAATTCAAGAAACACGCTTAGAAAAGCCTAGAAGGCTTTCCCTGATATGCATACTTCGAAACCTCGAATACTTAGAAAAACTTGATGAAAGTACAAGGAGCACATTGCAAAAAAACATAATACATCTCGAAGAGTACTCGAAACCGCAAATCGCAGACATAATCAAGGACCGTGTAAAAATGGCCTTCAGGGACGGAACAGTACCAGAAGAAACAGTCGAACTGATAGCCGAATTGGCAGAAAAAGAAGGTGGAAACGCAAGATACGCAATAGAACTCCTCTGGAGAGCTGGAAAATATGCAGATGCAAACATGCTGCCAGAAGTTTATCCGGAATGCGTTCGAAAAGCAACGGTAAGCATCTATCCTACGGTACGGAAAACCGATATTGCAAGCTTAAACTTGCATCAGCAACTTCTACTGCTGGCAGTAGCAAGGGCATTTAAGCAAAGCTTGAAAGCCTATGCAACAATGGGAGAAATTGAAGAAATCTACAAAGTGATATGCGAAGAATATGACGAAAAGCCGAAGAGCCACGTGCAAATTTGGAAGTATGCAAAACAGCTTTCGGCACTGGGCATAATAGAAACTAAACCGTCGAGCATTGGGCAAAGGGGAAAAACAACCCTAATTGGGCTGCATCAGATTCCAGCGTCGGAGCTGGAAAAAGAGATAAGCTTACTCCTCGAAAAGGACTTAAAGGAGAAAAACAATTGGAAATAGATGAGTTTTTATCTTCAAAAGTTAGAATTAGGATTTTGAAATTGCTTTCCGAGCTCGGCGAATTGAACATAAGGAGAATCTGCCAGAAAACTAGGTCAAATTATGCAGTTGTAAAGGGACATTTAACCGTTATGGAGAAAATGGATCTAGTCCAATGTAAAAAGTACGGTAGGATAAGCCTCTACCGTCTAAATGAAAACAATCCGAAAGTAAAGAT
>Ga0190354_1000142_pt1 | contig 11790 bp, 8 predicted proteins | sample 4872131213_MG_FD_163436 | JGI IMG/M metagenome (GOLD analysis project Ga0190354, IMG submission 163436) | Hydrothermal vent microbial mat bacterial communities from Southern Trench, Guaymas Basin, Mexico - 4872-13-12-13_MG | ecosystem: Environmental > Aquatic > Marine > Hydrothermal vents >...
CCAATCATGATCATATTCGTGCCATAAGTGCTACTACCGAGCCTACCATTATCAATGTCAGTATCGCTCCTATCAGAACTCGTTTCCATCTATCATCATCTCTCTTTCTCCTATTTCTCCTACTAACCGTACTCCTCACCACTTGTAAGCCTCACCCCCTCGTTCTTCTTATTGTCTTCATCACACTTAAAGTTATTAAAAGAAAGAATTTATACTTTATCCATGAATGAAGAGTGCAACAATGCAGAAAGAGATAGTCAGAGCATACATCGCCAGAACCGCCTGCTTCTCTCTCATAGGGAAATAGTAAGTACGGCAGTACCCATTTCAGGGTCAGAGGATTGGGTACTTCCTGTGTACCGTCAGCACGAACCTTCCCGAACTTCTCCAGTCTCCAGTCTCTACCTCCAGTCTCAGGAATGAAGCCGATGCATCACCCGCCAGTAGACATACAGCAAGAGATTCACAGTATGAGGTATTAACATTACAAACTCCGGGATAACAAAGCCTGATACTACAATAGCAGCGCCAATAGCCGCCTCTATAGCTAAAGAACCTGTGTTACCAAGGAATATCCGTGCGGTTTATCTGTTATACCAGAGGAAGCCCAGCGTTGCCCCACACAGACAACTGAGAGTGAATATCACACTATTGTAACCCTCAATATTGAATTTCAGCAGCAGAAATGCCGTTATAATCGCGGATAAAACCGATGCAAGCCCATTGAATCAGGAATGCATAATCACCAGATTCGTTACCACCAGCACGTATATCGAAACGATAGGACTCCGCATCAACATCCCAAACGCTGTCATCTTCACTTCAACTTAAGCAAATTATTGTATCTATTCTGGTTTAAATAGTTTGGGAAAAAGGAAAAGAAAACTTCTGTTATGTTATATTCTCTTCCTTGTTTCTCATTCTTTCAAGCTTATTCTTATTCCTATTCTTTCTTCCACAACATTATCGCGGGAATCCAATCGTGATGGACCTTCCCATTGACATCTACGAATTTGGAACAGGTAATGTTCCCGCCGATTACCTCCCGGTAGGGTGCGTGTATTATCTGAGGATAAGAGCCCGTTTCTATGATGTAAGAATAGATAACGCCTTCTCGCAGTGTCAGTTCTGGGCTAAACGAGAGATTGTGGTAGTCACCGTCATAGCTGCCGTTCCACACTGCGACTGCGCTTTCATTTGTGGTTTCATTCCAGATCTTAACGAATTCACTGTGTCCGGCGGTTCCAGCGCAGGGATATGTGTATATTCTGTTCACGGTGATGTTCTGGTTGGGGATGATAGTGCCATAATGCGTGCCAGATATGCTTGGATATGGATCTTCTGGTTTTCCCGTGTCGAAGCTTTCAACTGCGCTTAGTGTCAAATTAAGGAAATTAAAAGCACCTGGTTCGTATTTCGATGTTTGTTCCGCTTTCAACCCATTAACCCAAAAGGATATATTCCCTTCTATATCTTTCTCATCGCCGCGAACCACGAGTTTTTCATCGAATTTACCCAAACTGCCATATCTCCCGCCTTCTTCGATTCTTATCTTACCCCTTACTTCGTCGTTAATCTTTGCTACAATTTCTGTTCCCGCTGGCGCTGGCTTTCCGTTTAATCTCACGAAACCACAGAACTCCGCGGGTAAAGTGGGCAGATCGAATGCACTGGTTGTGTGAAAAAGAGCCAAAAATAGCATAAGTATCGCTAAGATTGAAACCAATCGTTCATTTCCGTTCATTTCTCACCTCCTCTTCTCCTATTTCTATTTCCATCTCCATTTTTAGACTAAACGCTAATTCCCACTAACTCGCTATCCTCGGTTACGTAAATCCAGTAACCCTTCATTGGATACATCAAATTGTCTTCATCGTGACTTCCGCCTGTTTCGTCGTCGTTTATTATTACAGACTCATATCCCTGCTTAGCCGCGTCAAAACCAATTAAATAAGCCCAGCTTCTCTCTATAGAAGTTAAAGCGGAATTCGCTGCCGCTGGTGTCGTGTCCGAGAACCCAATTGCATTCCAACCTTTATATAGCTGCCTCGTCGGTGGCGTCCTGAGAGGATAAGTATCGTAAGTTAAATTCACTATGGTGTCCTCGGCTGAATAAATCCAGTAACCCCTGAGGGGCTTGACCTCTTCGCTCGCACTTACTGCTCTCCAGCCTTCTGTCGTGTTATAACAGAAAATGGAATGCCCGGCAGTGTCAACCGAGCCAAAAACTTGCTCGAAGGTGTTGTGCCCCTCTGCGAGCTTTTTCGGTACTGAAATGAAGTTCCATTTCTTATAGAGGCGTATAGATGTGGGCGTAATTGCGGGTAGTATTTTCACTGTTGCTTTAGCCGTATGTCCATCGCCATCGTCTGCTTCAAGCGTATATATTCCAGGTTTCACACCCGTAGTGTCAATCGTAGCTTCGAACACTCCTTCTTCTGGAGTGGGCCAATCTACTTCCGCTATTCCTACAGGTAAGTCCATAGGTCCCGCGAAAGTGGAAATCGTTATTAGCGTATCAGATTCGCGGTTCGTTGTTCCACTTACGTACAATGGTTCACCAACTGTCACTGTCTCTACCTGATTAAACCGAACATATGCAGGCTCTAGTTTAAAGGTCAATAGTACGAGTAGATCGTCACTTCCTGCCCTGTCAATAGTACAGTCCCGGATTATTGATAATATCTGTGCTTGATCTTTACCTTCAAGATCAACGCCAAACGCATCAACTTTGATTTCTCCTGCTCCAACACTTTCCGTAAAACCGGCATACTCACCATCACGTCCGGGCGAAAGAACCAGTGCTAACCACATACCGGTATCCAGACCCCCGGTCATTGTTATATCCTCGTTGAATTCATCGTTCTTGTCCACTGGCGATGCTATTATCTCAAGTCCGTTTTCAATACTTGGTTTATCCGCACCTCTGGCATATCCTTTGGGTCCTATAAGGATTATATCCACATTGTCCACACCGGTCGCTGTACCCTCTATCGTATAGTCGTCACCTTCAGTAATTACTCCCCTCGGCTGTGTCGCCTTGAATGCACCACCGACTAACCTTATACTCGTCTTACCGTCTTCATCTTTACCCTCATAGGTCTTTACTCTATCCCAGTTATCCTTCGTCACAAATTTTGGATCAATGAAAACATCAATTGTGTATGAGCCTGTGGTCAACCCTTCTGTCTTCCATGTCACCTCGAATTCGTTGTTCTCGTCTACTGCCTCCTTAAATACTTTATCCGCATCTTCTATAACTATGTAAACATTATCACCCGCGCTTATAGCTCCTTTTATTATTACTTCTTCGCCAATCACCGCAGTTGATGGTATATCAAAAGTTACCTCTATCTCTGTTACCTCTACGTCCACGTCATCATCGTCCTTACTATCCACTATCTCACTGTCTTTTACAAATTCTATTTCTTCGGTAAGTTCCTTGTCTTCCGTCATAGGCGTATCATACACGTGTATTGTATATGTCCTCTCATCTGCATTTGTTGTACTGATCTTGACATCTGCGATACCATCACTACCTGTCTTTATCCATGCTGCCAGATTCGGCGCGTCTTTTGAAATCACTTCCTCTCCTGACAGTTTCTTAACATCGCCCGCCATTTTTATCTCCGGCGGTTCGTCTGTATCCACGCCCGTAACTGTAAGATAATAGTAAGCCCTTGGGTTGCCTCTAATCTTTAGAACGATGTCCTCACCTTTAACTACTTCTTCTTCCACTGCCTCTATCGAAAGTTCCTTACTGTATATCCTGAATTTATACTCCGGTGATGAGACATCCAGTAGATTACAACTTTCTTTATCTGTCTTTATTATAACCCTGTACTTGCCGGTGTCCATATCCTCTAAGTCTATTGCATCAGAATATGGTGGAGCTGTGGTAGTCCAGTTAGGAGTTAAGTCAGTAACAAAGAATGTTGTGGAAATTGCAGGAATATCACTGAGACTTACACCGTCTATGGATAGAACTTCTGTATCGTCCGGGTCATAAAGTTTGATATCAACTTTCGCGCCCGGAATCTTCCCGCCAAAGTTCGGCTCTATTTTGAATACTATCTCAGAACTGACTGGAACACTTTTTCCCACCACTGAATCCTGCTTTATATTATTTAATATTACATCACCCGTTATCTCTGGTTCGGCAATGTATATGAGTTTACCATCATATTTGGCACCGCCACCAACGCACTTATATTTACCTTCTGTAACTGACGGAACAGTCCATCCTTTAGCATTTACTGTTATTGAAGACACACCTTCGGTAGCTGTATCTTTGACACCTTCAAGCTTGAAATCAGGGTCTCCGGCATCACCATATCTACTATTACCATTTGTATCGAACTTCAGACCCTGTTCACCAATGTATACAGTATCATTGGCGTCTATCTCGTTAGCTGCTTGTCTTCCCACCGCCACAGGGATTATTGCTGCAAATACTAACGTCAGTGTAATCGCCACTATTGCAAGCCCTGTTATCACATTTACTCTATTCTTAGTATCCATTTTTGCGTATTCACCTCCTGAGTTTTGAAAATTGAAAAGCGCACTGCCCTTCGTTATTATATATGTACCTGGTAGATATAAGTTTTATGTTTTTGGATTTGGATTCGTGCGAAAAGAAGGAGTGTTAGTGAAGAACGAAATTTTTTTTATATTAGTGTTATATGCTAAATCCTCTATGCAGACCATATCGTCTCGCGATGCTTATCGCTTCACGATATTCATCCATCGTTATCCATCTGCTCAGCTCCTTATACTCGTAAGCCTTATACATAGGTCTGTACTGTGCCATTATGTTCACATACGAGTGCTTTGATATCTCGGTAGCAATGAACTTCATAACAGCTTCAGAGCCTGCCAGTCCGTTCGGTAGTACCAGATGCCGTATCAACAGTCCACGCCATGCGAGCCCCCAATCATCCAGCTTCAAATCACCGACCTGTGCATGCATCTCCTTCACCGCTTCCTTACACCTGTAAAAATAGTCACCTGCATTTGAGTATCGTTCCGCATTAGCTTCTTCTCCATACTTCATGTCCGGCATATAGATATCCACAATGCCATCAAGTAGCTCGATGGTACGCTTCGATTCGTAACCGCCACAATTATAGACCAGAGGTATATGAAGCCCCTTCTCTATCGCTATCTTCAATGCATTCACTATCTGTGGTGTGAAATGAGTGGGAGTGACGAGGTTGATGTTATGACAGCCGCGGTTCTGCAATGATAGCATACAATCTGCAAGTTCCGCTTCACTCATCACGCGTCCGTATCCAAGATGGCTTATATCATAGTTCTGGCAATACACACAGCCGAGATTACAGTTAGTTAGAAATATAGTACCAGAGCCTTTAGTTCCGACGAGCACCGCCTCCTCACCAAAATGCGGCTGCACACTTGAGACCTTCAGTTGTCTATCCGAGTTGCAATATCCACACTCACCTTTATTCCTGTTCACGCCACATTCACGTGGGCATAGTGTACATTCATCCAGTATAGCCTCCAGCTGTTCTATCTTAACGTCAAGCTCACCTCGTGCGTAAGTCTCAAGATAAACAGGTACTGGCTTATCTCTCTCCTCATCCTTGCCCAATCTATCTAATCTCGGTGCCATGATGCCTTCCATGAACAGCATCAATGATATCACGCGGGTTGCTGCCATCAAGCACAATGGTTCTTATCCCGCTCCGTTCTATTATTTTAGCCGCAACGGGGTCAATAATGATTCTCGAACCTGCTTTTAACTCCTCACGTGCTGTGAGCTTGACAAGTTCACCGGGCGTAATCCGATCATACTTCCTCGCGCCCGGATATTTACGCGGGTCTGCTTCATACACACCATCCACTGTCGTCACATTCAGCAGAAGGTCTGCATTTATATACTCTGCGAGCATTGCTGAGACCGCATCGGTCGTATAGCCCGGTGTCACACCACCCATCACCGCTATCCGCCCATCATCCGCTGCCATAGCAGTAGCAACCTCGTTATAATTGTAAAAGGGTTCAGGGTACGCATTGCGTAAAGCGGAGATGAGCAATCTTGCATTTACACGCGTGATTGCAATCCCTATGTAATCGCATACAGCCTCGTTCGCACCCAGTTCGCGTGCTATACTTATACACTGGCGCGCTAATGCCCCACCACCGGTGACCACATACAGTCTGCAAGAAGCTTCCGCAAGCTCATCAAGAACCGCAGCAACTCGTTTTATCCGCGCGGCATCATCAAAATAGAAACCACCAAGCGAGATAACCACTCTCTTTGCTATCATTGCATTGCTATGCTATTATGCTATTTTACTTTTCTCGTTTCGCAACCACAGTAATGAATACAGGACCCCTTATATCTATCTTATTCTTACGTGATGTGATATAGCGTACCGCTAAATCCTCTATATTTATATTTATATCCGCACCGCTCCTCACCATCCTCACCCTTACCTTTATACTATCCTCGGCTCCGTGACCCGCTCGCACCCAGTTCTCTATCTCATAAGCCGCGAGTGCCGCGAAAGCATCCACAAATCTTATGTTCGTTGATACACACGTTTCAAATACCGATTCCCATCTCTCTGTCCTTGGTATAGCCAGTATGGAGCCTTCATGCACCACTATCTCATTCAAATAAGCGGGACCACACAGGAGTGTATTCGCCTCCGGCTCAGTAACCCATACCTCTATATCAGTAGAGGTACCCGATACAGCACCACGATATGCAAGGAACTCACAGGGTGACTTCTCATTGCCCTTATCTTCACATACACGAACGATAGCCTTTGCTATCTCGTTACCCTCTACTGTGCCCGGTGTATGCGCCAGAGAGACCATACTCGCCAGTTCCATATCGCTCAGCTCCCACCTGCCGTAGAACTGCGGATATGTTAATGCCCGTACATCCTCCGCGTTATGCAGTATCATCGCCAACCGCTCCACACCCAGCCCGAGATTCACCACAGCGTATGGTATATCATACTGTGCAAGAGCAGTGGGGGAATAAATGCCGAAAGTAGCCACCTCTACCCAGCCTATTCGTGGATGAAGGCTGAAGACTTCTATTTGCGTACCTGGCATATAATACTTCGAACGCTTCTCATCTTCACGGAATCTCATACGTTCAAACCCAAACTGCGATAGCAGTCCAGTGGCGATCTCTTTTCCATCATCTATGCTCACATCCTCGTCACATAGGACACATGATGCGGAATGATAATTCCTGAGCCTTATTTCTCCCTCTCGCTGCTCACGTCTGAAGCATCTATCCACCGAGAAAAGTTTTATTGGGAACTTCTTCTTATCCCATAGAGAAGCAAGCGTGAGGAACCAGCCAGAGGTCATATGAGAGCGGAGTGTGCTTCGTGAAGGAAAAGGAACGGGCGTAAGGTTCTTCAACTCCGGTAGGACCACGTCAAGCATCTTCGTTACTTCCATATCTGGCACGCCTATACAGGCTGAAATTTCGTGTACCAGGTCATCACCGTCTATTTCTCCCTTCTTATAACGGTGCAAAGTATCCTGAAGTGCTTCTATCTCCTCCCTGCTGAATTGCTTCCCGAATAATGTACTCATCTGCTTCACTCTTGCTGCTGAGATGCCAATATCGGGGCGAGGTAACCCTGCGAGATAATAGCAGCGGTCCAGAACTGCGAGGGCTTCTTTACCAAATTGCTTCTTCACCTCTTCCTCTTCTATTATCACTGGATTCATAACCTCGTGGAATCCGAGCCGCAGATATGCCTCTCGCAATCGCTGGATAGTCTCAAAAACCGGATGTGGCTTTCCGGGGTATATGCATAAACGTGACTTGGGATACCTCTCATTTATAGCTCGCTCTGAGGCATATCGCCTACCTGCGAGCCATGCAGCTTCAAAATCTCTATTTGTAGCTTCTCTTATCTCCTCCGGGTTGAATCTCATGCTTTCGTCTTATAAATATCAATATTATTTATATAATAGTTATCCTTTAAATCGAGGAACAGTGATGAGGTTATTTACCTCTTAGCAATATTGCTCAGGATTAATTATATAAATGAATTTCTCCTCTTACTGATCAAACCTGATAGAATGATAATAGAGGAGGAAGATTTCTGCTGCTTAAATGAGAAATGTCCTGATTATAACAAGAAAGGTGCTGCTAACATAAAGATTCATAGTACTTATGGTAAACACGCCAGGATAAGAATGTTAAAATGCAAGACCTGCGGCTCCTTCTTCTCGGAACGGAAGAACACGCTATTTTATAACTGCAGGCTGCCTGAGGGACAAATCACGGAAATCATCAATCTCCTTGGTAGAGGATATAGTATAAGGAAGATCCACAGACTCACAGGGATAAGCCGCAATGCTATCTCAAGACTTGTACATATAACTGCGCGGTACACAAATCAATGTATAGAGTGCCATTTTAAAGAAATCGAAAATGATATTAAAATATGAAATTATGATAACATATGAAAGAAAATTTAAGAAATAGTAGTGAACTTAGAGACAGAATAATAAGGGATAAAGAACTGCTAAGAGACCTTAGCGAGAAGATTGCAAAGATACTCGAAGGGAAGGTGGAGATTGGAGAAGATGAAACATACACCTTTGTGCCATTCGTCTATGAAAAACCCATATTTGCACCCGAGATATTCGCAGGACCGGTCCGGCGCGTGGGGGAAACGGAGTCCTCACCGCAGTGGCAGTGCTGGTGGCCGTGGTGGTGGATAGGACTACCAGCACCCGAAATTCTGCGGCACCTTGAAAAATACAGGGTCACCGAGCTAACTCCTGAGCCTGATATGCCTCTTGGAGAGCAGATAATCAGAAATAAAGAGCTTCTCGGTGAGCTCAGTGAAGCGGTATCAACGGTTCTGAAGGAGCATGGCGTTGTTATTAGCGAGGATGTTACATACATATTTTCGCCGGTAGTGTACAAAAAGCCAACCTTTGTGCACGAAATGTTCATGAGAGTGAACCAATCAAAGTTTGAGGCAATGGTGTTCGCAGACCCAACCCCTGAACCAGCGAGAAGACTCCTTTGGGCTTCTGCTGTCTATTCGCCTGTAATACCCCTACCTCCTCCTATGCCCATCGATGGGATACCAGCACCCGAACTGCTGTATGCATTGGAAAAGTTCCGATTTTAGTGAAGGGGCAAACAGGAGTAAACAATATGCAAGAAAAGAGTAAAAGAAGTGAAGAACTTCGGGATAGAATCATCAAAGACGAAAAGCTGTTGAGAGACCTCAGTGAAACGATTTCAGGGATACTGAAAGGGAAGGTAAAACTCGAAGAGGATGAGACATATGCATTTGTCCCGCTCGTCTACAAAAAACCAACATTTTCGCCAGAGATATTTACAAGTGCGGTTCCAATAGAGAAGATACCTTTTGGAGGAGCAGGACCATTGGATCCTGATATTTTAGTCGTGCTGGAAAAATTCAGACTGAGGAATGATGATCCGGTACCTATAAGGTCACTCAGGAAACAGATACTCGGTAACAGGGCACTGCTAAAAGAGCTCAGTGAGGGTATATTCAGAGTTCTCACCGAACATGGAGTAGCATTTGAAACCGATGAAACATACGCATTCATGCCGGTCGTATTCAAAAAGCCAGTCTTCGATCATGAGTTATTTACCTCATCGCGGGTGCGGGTATTTGATCCACACCCCGATCCATGGAGACTCTTAGAAATCCATGCATTCGCAGATGCATCTACTGTTCTGCTCGGTCCACAGCCAAAATCACCAGACTACCCTACATTTTTGTATCGGGTTTCGACGCTTGCACTGATTGAAGAGTATGGAATATTCCCGCGACCGTTGCCAGGTCCTCTGGATCCATGGCTATTGAACGTGTTAGAGAGATACAGAATAAAAAAATAACGATCTCACCATTTTTTTATTTTTTATTTTTCTATCTTTGCATTTGTACGAGAAAATGAGTTCGAGAAAGCCGAAGGTATCGGAACAGCTACTTGTTGAAGCACGTGATTTAAAGGCTGGGAAGGTATATTTCATTCTCGATCCGGATAAACCTTCGTGGGCGTTTATTAATAAAGACAGTCTGGAAATATTGAAGCTGTGCAACGGTAAAAACACAAATCAGGATATTGCGAGAATAATTGCAGATAAATACGCAATAGACCCGAAAGAAGTGATAGACAGCGTCGAATCATTTTTAAAGCGCATGGCGGACATTCAAGTTATACACTACAGCGATACGGAAGAAGCGGGAGCACACGCGACAGCAGCTTCTGCTAACTCGTTCCGGAGCCTGGCGATAGAAATAACCAATAGATGCAATTTGAGATGCATGCATTGCTATTTGCCAGCGGGAGAGGCAGCCGAGGAAGAACTGACTACTGAGGAAATAAAAGAACTGATAAAATCCGCTAAAGAACTCGGTGCTAGGTCAGTAAGCATAGGAGGAGGCGAGCCGCTGATGCGATACGACTATCTGGAAATAATAAATTATGCACTTTCTATAGGGTTATTAGTTGCATTAGGCACCAATGGGACGCTAATAGATGAAGAAATCGCGAAAACATTATCAAAATTGCCAATTAAGATTCAAATAAGTCTTGATGGTGCTAAAAAAGAGACACATGACCGAATTCGAGGAAACGGTAGTTTCGACTCGGCAGTTAGAGGGCTGGATAAGCTAATCGAGAGAGGCATGGAAAAAGACATTGTTATTGCATTTACGCCAATGAGTTTAAACGTGGAGGAGGTTCCGGAACTAATTGATTTCGCACTTGAAAAGGGGATACAGGTGATTCAGTTTCCTCCTCTTTCGTCGTCAGGGCGAGCAAAAGAGAGATGGGATGAATTGAGACTTTCTGATGATAAAAAATTATGGTTCTGGGGTTTCATTTCGAGGAAATCTAAGGAACTGAAAGGGAAATTAGACCTACTTGGAGAATGTTTCTCTATGAATATAAACAACCCCGGAAATCCTTACCGATGTTCAATAGGTAGCCAGTTGCGGATTGCCCCAACTGGTGATGTCTATCCCTGCCAGTGTTTTCATTTTGGTTCTGAATATTGTATTGGAAACGTAAAAAACCAAAGTTTGGAAGAGATTGTGAAAGGTCAAAAGCTCAAAGAGATAATAAAAACTTGTTTCGCAAGACCTTCAAAGATAGATGAGTGCAGTGGATGCCGGTGGCGAAATTTCTGCGGTGCCGGGTGTATGGGAAATGCTTTTGAAGCTAATGGATCTATTTGGAGTACGGAGTCTTGTAATGTTAGAAAGCAATGGATTGAAAATTTATTTAACGCGAAATTTAACGAAGAAACACGATAGAGGAATAACATTGTTCGTGGTGCTGATAATGGGATTCCTCACGAGCAGTGTAAGCGCGGCAACAATAGAAAAGGAAATTATAGTAAGCGAAAAGAATCCCTTTAACATCGTGTTCACTGTTGAAGAGACGGGTGTGATATACGCTGAAGTTGAATTGAAAGGAGCTATCGAGGAGATTGAACTCATCCTGGAATCTCACGCTGGAGAGGTAAAAAGGGAAGGGGGTGAAATGCCACTCTCTCTGAAATATGAAGTTTCCAAAGATGACATCGCAGAAGGCACAGAATGGAAAATATCAGTCAGAAGCGGTCTTTCTGAAAAGGCGGATGGCACTCTAAAAATAACATATCCCGATGACACGACTCTACCAACCATCGAAATAACCTGTTCTCCTGAGAATCCCACTGCTGAACAGCAGATTACTTTTATTGCAACAGCGTCGTCGGATAGAAGTGGAATAGATAGGATCGAGATATTAGTG
>Ga0190354_1000143_pt1 | contig 11787 bp, 9 predicted proteins | sample 4872131213_MG_FD_163436 | JGI IMG/M metagenome (GOLD analysis project Ga0190354, IMG submission 163436) | Hydrothermal vent microbial mat bacterial communities from Southern Trench, Guaymas Basin, Mexico - 4872-13-12-13_MG | ecosystem: Environmental > Aquatic > Marine > Hydrothermal vents >...
ATAATAATTAATAAGTGCGGGCAGCAAGGACTCTACTCCCGCTGCGTGTGCAGATCACACATCCTTTTTTACCACTACCTTCCCCTTCTTCTCCTTCCACTACCTCCTTATCCTCGTACACCTCTCCCAGTACGCTTACTCCAAGCGTATCCTCCAGTTCTTTACCGCAGCTCTCGTTATCACACAGGGTCAAGGAGATGATACCGTTTCTCACCGCTTTTCTTAACTCATCCATCTTGCTGTCTTTTTCACTTACACTTACACCTATACTTATATTTCTAATATTCGAGACGAGCTTTTCTTTCGCACGCGCGTATAGATGCCGCTGAATATCGTCCAGTGTTTTCTTAACCTCAGGAACAGCAGTGTTAAGAGGTACCTGAGTCTTCCTGAAGTCGTCACGTCGTACGAATACACAACTGTTATTATTCAGATCCCGGGGTCCTAACTCGATCCGTAGGGGGACTCCCTTCATCTCCCAGTAGTAATACTTCGCACCGGGTCTCTCCTGGGAGTCATCCAGGATGACTCTCACATCCGCTTCTTTCAGAGCTTCATACAGACTGATACAGGCTTCCTTCACCTCTTCCATCCCCTTCCCGTTCTTATCGCCTGAGAATATGATAGGCACAATAACCACCTGGATAGGCGCCACTCTGGGCGGTAAAACCAGACCATGCTCATCACCGTGTACTGCGATAACTGCGGCTACGCATCGCTCGGAGATACCATAGCACGTCTGATTAACGAACTTAGATGAGCCATCCTCAGCCTCATATCGTATATCAAAAGTGTGGGCAAAGCTCTCACCGAGCAGGTGGATGGTGGCGATCTGCATTGTCCTTCCATCGGGCATGAGCGTATCAAACGCGATGGAATATTCAGCGCCCGGGAATTTGTCCCATCTCGGTCTCTTTGTTATTACATAAGGAACGGCGAGCTGGTCAAAGAAATGCCTATATAGAGCAATTGCCTTCTTTATCTGCTCCTCTGCTTCTGCTCTACTCGCATGTGCGGTATGTGCCTCTTTGAAGGAAGTTATCTCACGGACTCGAATCAGAGGTCTCGTGTGCTTCGTCTCATATCTGAAGGTGTTCACAATCTGGTATACACGAACGGGCAGGTCGCGATGTGATCTTATCCAGAGTTTAAAGACCGGATATATCGCGGTTTCGGATGTGGGACGTAGTGCAAGAGGGATGTCCAGTTCGGTACTTCCTCCGTGGGTAACCCAGAAGACTTCCTCCTCAAAGCCCTTTATATGTTCCTTCTCCTTTAATAACTCATCTCTTCGTATCAGTAAAGGGAACAGTACCTCCTCATGCTCTTTATCCATAAATGAGCGCAGGATGTTGTAGATTAAGTTCCTTAACTTGAGTCCGTAAGGATACCAGACATATTCACCCTTCACCGGGTATCGCACATCCAATATCCTCGCACGCTTCAATATCTCATTATACCATCTACTGAAGTTATCCTCCTTCTCTAAAATGCTATCGCTATCCTGTTGCATACAAAGCCGCTGGTGGGATTTGAACCCACGACCTACTGATTACGAGTCAGTCGCTCTACCACTGAGCCACAGCGGCTATTGTCTCTATTTTTATTCTTATATCACTTTTTATTTTATGGGTTATTAATTTATAGAACTCATAGAAAGGATAAAAAGTGGAAACACTGTGAAGAGTCAGTGTGGAGAATTGAAAGTGGATAAGAAAAGAAGACAAATACCAGCGTAAAAAGCTGCTTTGTATTGCAGTAGTGGTTAATGATTATATGGTTATATATCCATCCCTGTGTGCAAGATGCGAGCAAAAGGGTGAAGGTAAAAGCGAAGCAGAAATAAGGGGGCGAGAGATGAAAACTAAAATCGTACTGAAAATGTCTGCAATTGTTCTTATGTTCGCAATTTCCGTAATGTTTATTACTATTCCCCCTGTGGTTGCGGACCGTGGGGTTATAGCTCCTTCAATAGACATTCCGGTATTCGAATCAGAGCAAAAAGCTGTTGTTGCATGGAATGAATCAATGGAAACGCTGATTATTTCTACTGATGTCAATGCCTCTGAAAATTCCACCGCACTCGAGATTCTGCCTTTACCTTTAAATCACGGGAAAATAAAGGCAGGCAATTTAGAGTCTTTTAATCAAACGCTGGGACTAATAGAAGAAGAGCTCGAAAATGTCTCTTCTTGCGTTACTGGATTATTTGAAGACGATGCATGGCTAACGGCATGGCGATACAATGGGTCAATAGAGAATTTTAACGTCAGCGACAATCGCAACGGCAATATTGCGAACTTCAATTGCGGTGTAACTTCGGAAGATATAAACCGCGGAAACCGCGGTGGGATTTTCGATCCGAATATCACGCGTGAAGCGCAGGAAGTGCCAACAGCGCTCACCTTCGATACCGGGAAAACTGCCAACCCATACCCGAGCATCTCAGGCACACATAACGGGTCAATAACGCCATACGAGACTATATACAATGTATCCACACTTTATACATACCCCTGCCCGGGCACGGGTGGGCATACAGAATATGTTGCTTTTTATTATGACCCGAATAGAACAGAAAAGATAACCGAAGGGCATTGGAATGGTTACGACAGCGATTGGTATAATATCTCTTTCTCATCTTTTACAATGCTCGCGAATCATACTTACTACTACACGTTAAAGACCGGTTCTTATCCTCAGATTCATCACGCCCCTGTGGTGGAGGCGGAAGAAGAGAGGGGGATAATCAACTGCACCTCGTTCGTGGATGCGAATGGGCGTTCGTACACCAACTGGATACCTGCGATTCGATTAATAGGTGAATCCGCGAATTCAGCAGAAGTACAGGACGAAAACCCGAAACTCGCGTTCTCCTCGCACTACGATCCAACAAACGTCTCTGTAACTCCTAACGTGCCTTCTTATCAGTTGCCTTTGACGTCAGGCGACATCTCAAACTTTGAGAAGATAAATACGGTGTTCAACCTGAGTGAAAGTGCGAAAGAACTGTTAAGAAGCAATGGATTTGTGATAATAAATTATGGACATGAAGACGATATTACAGCACCTTATGAATACTTAAAGTGGCACGAAGTTCCTATATTTGTCACCGCAGACACATTGCTCCATCTCTACCATATCCAGTTCAATGAGATACTCAAGGGCGTTGAGGAAAGAGAGTTCTTTGACGAACTCGTTACTATGAGCAAAGCGATGCTTGTGCGTGCAGAACATGACTATAACAATTTCTCAGACTCCGAACCTGAATTAAAGGAAGCAGCGAGAAGGAATGTCGCTTATTTCTCGGTTGCATTAAAACTTTTGCAAACGCCGACCGAAGGCTATAACGGAAACGGAAGCGAAAACATCAGAGAAATTAATTTCTCGATACCAAATTACGTAAAAGACGAAGTTGAAGCGGAGATAGCCAATATAGAAAAGCATGAGGGGTTCCAGCCAAGCCCAATTTTTAATTCAAATGCTAACTGTTCGTGCTCCGATTCATGCTGCTACTGTGAGGATTATTCGCAATACGTGCCAAGAGGGCATTACACGCAAAGCGAGAAACTGAAAAGGTATTTTAAGGCGATGATGTGGTATGGCAGGATGGCGTTTCTGTTAAAGGGTTGCAACGGTGATGATGCACTGGTAAGCGAGCATGATGCAAAAATATCAACAATACAAGCTGCTTTAATATCTTCGGAGCTGCCGGAGGTGAAAGCCGGAGACAAACCAGTGCAGGAAATATGGGATCGTATCTATGCTGTTACTGCGTTCTTTGTTGGCAAAGCAGACGATTTGACACCTTACGAATATGCAAACGCGCTGAACAGCACTTTTGGCGTGGATTTCAATTTGAGCGAACTGAGCGATGAAGCTAATTTGTTGGCGCTGAAGGCAGAGCTTGCGAAGATGAGAAGTCCCGAAATTTACGGAGGAAGTGGAGTTTGTGTCGTTTACCCGCCGATAACCAGGGAGAAGTTGTACGAGTGCCTGGACAAGACAAAAGGAATGCGATTTATGGGTCAGAGATTCGTTCCTGATTCTTATATGTTTCAGCAACTGGTCTCTCCTGCGGTAGGCATGTATGTGGGCAATGACACGCCGTTCACGATGTGTATCACGCAACTGGGACCTGAGAGATGTTTCCCACGAGGTCTGGACGTTATGGCAGTGCTCGGTTCCAAAATGGCAGAGGATATTTTAAGAGAAGAAGGAGACACCGAATATGGAAGTAAATCGGACAACAAACCCGTAGATGTTTGCTCTAACTCTAACAACATGAGTTATGATATACAACTAAACACGCTTAAATCGGATTTTGCAGGTGTTAATCTCTCAGAATGGAATCAAAATCTGTACTGGAGCTGGCTTTACACGTTAAAGCCGTTGCTAACAGAGTTCGGGGATGGCTATCCAACGTTCATGCAGACCGAAGCATGGCAAAAGAAGGAGTTGCAGACTGCTCTCGCTTCATGGACTGAACTACGGCATGATACCATTCTTTACGTTAAGCAGAGTTATACACCCCCCCGTTCAGTAGCAATGCCGCCCAAGCCAGTAGGCTATGTGGAGCCAGTGCCGGAATTCTATGCGCGTTTGTTATCATTAACGCAAATGACAGAAGAAGGCTTGGCAGACCTCGACGTTCTGACTGAAACAGAGCAGGAAAGACTGCAAAGCTTGGAACGCATTCTTGAACGATTAGTTAACATTTCAAAAGCAGAACTTGAGAACAAGGAGTTGAACGAGAGCGATTACGAATTCATAAGAAACTTTGGCGAGAGTATGGATTCTATCGTTGCCGGCGTGGATGCCAGAGGTATGAACACCACCATCGTTGCTGATGTGCATACGGATTGCAACACGAAAAAGGTTCTGGAAGAGGGTGTCGGATACGTGAACATGATTCTGGTTGCTTATAACGTTCCAGACGGCAGGATAATCGTGGGTGCAGGTCCTGTTTTCAGCTATTACGAGTTCAAACATCCTATGGATGACCGGTTGACAGATGAGAAATGGAAGGAGATGTTAGAGAATGAGAAGGAGTCGCCGGAAGTGCAGGAGTGGGTAAAAGAGATTATGGGATGAAGTCTGGAGTGGTCGTGGAACCAAGCTCTCTTTTATTAGCCTTTATATGCTCTACTGTGAGTAAAACATCCTGTAGTAGCCTTGAATTTTCCACTTCACCTGCTCCGATACTCTTCTGGCAACAACTCTTCTGAACCTGTAAGCTTTTTAACTATTTCAGCTACCAGCTCCCTTATTTCTATCTGAAGTTCATAATATCTGTTCACGTCTTTATTCTTCACTATTTCTACCGCGATATGGATTGGCTCAAACAGCTCTCTAAGCTCCTTATTCTTTTCAAATAATGCGAACAACGCCATTTCCACAGCTTTAACGTTCTTAGTGTCAATCAGCCCCATCATAAATGCCATAAGACCTTCACTGACCATTTTTTTCAATTCTTCGCTTTTTGAGTGAGTGCTAAAAACGTTGAAAGTTTCTAAGGCTGAATTAAGATTTTCTAAGGCATTTCCATAATTGTTTTTATTAAAAAAATTCTATCAATATCGAAAACTTCTTCATTGCGAACGGCTGCCGTCTCAATTCTCTCCACAACCTGAATAACCTCTCCCGCACTTCGTATTTCGCGGTCCTCCCCATTCTTCGTGAAATAACGTAACCGTCTTTTTCAAGCCGTCTAAGCTGAGTGTTCACGCTTTTATCATCCATTCGTGCCCTTTTCGCTATCTCCTTCGGTGTTGCAGGTTTTCCTATTTCTATCAAGGTATCGAAAATCTTCCTCTTCTCCGCACTGAGCAATCTAAAAACATCCTGATAATAAGGTGTATTTTCATCGAGCAGTTTAAAGAAAACCTTCTCAACATCCACTATTTTGCCTTTGCTCATAAGGTCATAAAGCAATATTGCCATTCTCGGATTACTGCCGGTAAGAAGACCAACAGCATCTATTTTTTCTCCATATTCTTCCATTTTGCCAAAGAATTCTTCATTATTCTCGATCCTGGCTATTTCCCTGACAAGCTCCTTAAGCTCTTCTCTTGTAAGCTCCTTAAGATATATAATATCAAAGAATCTGAAGAACGGCTCCTCATGTTTAGAGACCTGTGGAAACATGAGTGGCGAGGTGGTAACCACCGTAAACATATTTTCCGTTTGAAAAATGGATCTTAACCTTTTGACTTCCTTTTTACTCATTTGCTCACCCAGTATCTGATTCAAGTTCTCAAGGAATAGCACAATCATTTTACCTTTGCTCTTTAACGCATCCAGAGCTCCTATGACTACTTCATCGTCTGTCATATTCTCAAAAATGCTAAAATTAATTCTTTCTCCCTCCGTCATCTCTAATACTCGTAAAAGCAAATCAGAAACTCGGTATATCGAGAATTCTTCCTCAGACAATTTTATCGGCAAAGTATTCTCTATTCTCTCCTTAATGTTATGGTATAGTAGAGTGATAGTAGAGTGATGAAATGGTTTTTCCCTACGCCTCTCGAACCCACCAATAAATAATATCTCGGCGTTCGATTCTTCACAGCATCTTCTATTTCTCTTGTCATTTTCTTGAGAAGGTCTCTTCTATTTCTGCCAATTAAAAGCCGATCCAGCACCTCCTTGTCCATCGCATCTGGTTGAAACCTGTAAAGCACTACTTCAGCCATACAATCTCCAGCAATCCCTCAATACCTTCGATTGAAATCGGATATTCTCACCATCAACTTTAATATAGAAATCATTTAATCCCTTCTCTATGAATTTTAAGGCGTCCTCCCTCGAAAAACCGCCTATGGGAACTCGTTCGAAGTCATTTATCCAGGAAAGACCATTGATTTCTCTTACAACTCGTCAAAGCTTACTGACCCACCAACTATAAACCTCAAATCTTCTATTGTTCGCTGCCTCATACTCCTGAACCACTGAAGGAATTTTCTCGTACCCTTATTCTTTTCTATCATGATCATGTTGCCGATGCACTCGGATAACTCATCAATTACGATGTACACCGGCTTTTTATCTGACATGTTCTTTATCGCATCGAAAATATCTCTTCCTCTCTCAATCCACCTCTAAACTTCACTTTTACACCTGTTCCCGCTACTGAAGCTTCTATTTCCTCTAATAACTCACCCAGTCGTATAAATGAACCCTTCAAAGCTTCGAGAAATTTTCTCCTTGCACTGGCTTCATCGAAAGCTGTGGTTGCTAACTCAATCAAAAACTGCTCAGGCGCATCAACGTACATTATGTCCAAAAACAGGCATAAATAGCCTCTTTCGCTTAATCTTCTAATGACTTCTTTCATTACCGAGGTCTTCCCATACCTCCTGGGTGAAATCAACAAAATATTATTCTGTTTGCATTGGTTATTAACTATTAGGATACTAATACTAATGACCCAAATCCTGGTATTATTCACGATTATCTGAGTCCAGCTCAGCTTCTGTTCCTGATGCGATTTCAAACCGTGTACGCAGGAATTGGATATCCAGAGATGCGAGTAGCCATCCTGCTCTGGGTCCAGAAGGCTTATTCAGCAATGAAATGTAAATAGCTCTAAAAACCTCTTTTGGGTCAATATTCGCAGTGGCAGCGACCTCGTATATCATATTATGCCATTCAGTAGCATTAAGACTTTTTTTAGATGCTATACGCTGTGCTATCATGCGTAGAGCTCGTTTCTGGGCATCAGAAAGCCCTTTTATGCCTTCCCATGGCACTGATAACTGCAGCTCGAATTTGAGGTTCTCAGGTGCATACCTCTGCAGCCAGTTCTGAGCGTATCCTGCTTTCTTCCGTATCGCATTCAACTCTTCCTCTTTCTCTGCTCCCTCAGGTAGCTCATAACCACTCCTCCGGATAACTGCAAGTAGCTCATTGAAGTCACCGCGAGCCACCTGTACGAGTGTCAGAAAATGCCGGAACGGTATTTTTGCTGCTAAACCACTTCCTATACCTCCTATCTCACGCTCATATTCGTCTATCAAGTGCAATAGCGGTGTAGAGGGGTCAAATTCTATGTGCCGGTCGGGTCTTACCCGCCATATAAGATGTTTCAGTATCTCCGGTGGTACAACTTCTAGTATCTCATGGATCGGGATGTTGGTGCCCCGTGATGAAGACATAGCCGTGACTTTCGTTCTGTCTCCTTCCCTGAGCTTGAGCAGGATATGTTCAAATGGGATAGGATAAGGTGCCTTGAAATTGTATATCTCAAGGGCTATCCTCTTACCAGAATCGAAGCTCCCGCCAGGTGCTGCATGGTCTTTACCAAAAGGCTCAACGGTAACGCCGAGTATCCTCCACCTCGCTGCCCAGTCTACCCGCCATGCCAATTTACCCCCGCCTCTTAACGATGCAGTGCTTTTATTACCGCATTCACACTCATAATATACTTCTTGCTTCTCCATGTTGTAACCTGTTACTACAGCAGATGTGATTCTACCACAGGCATCGCAAAGCGGTGAGAAGGGTGACCAATCATGACTCAGATGTCTGCCTGAACTCTCCTGTAGTATCCTCGCTAATTCCTCTCGCCTCAACAACGCCTCTTTTATCGCATCTGCATATAAGCCTGATTTATACATCTCATCGGCACGTAGAATCTCTATCTCTATGCCCAGTTCAGTCAGGGATTCGAGGAACGGACTGAGGAAATGTTCAGCATAGGAGGAATGGCATCCTTCAGGGTCCGGGATCTCCGATAACGGTCTCCCTACATGCTGATCGTATTCAGGTGGCAGGAATGGGTATCTTCTTCGCAGTGGGTCGAAGGTGTCAGCGACGTAGATAAGATCTGCATCCACACCCATATCCATGAGTGCATTCCGTACTGCATCACCAATTATTATCTCACGGAGGTTACCAATGTGGATATCTCCTGAAGGAGTGATACCCGTGGCAACGACATGCCTTCGCTCTTCTCTTTGCGCTATAATGTCCTTCGCTATCGCCTGTGACCAGTGCATCTTATAGCTAAGAATCCTGTGTATAAGTATCAGAATCCATGGTTCTCTTACAGGTTCTCTTTATCTTATCCTTTCCACCTCACCCAATCTTCAATATCTATATGCTTAACTTCTGTTTCTGTATCAGTGCCAATGCCAAATAGCATCCGGGTTATTTTTTTTACTGCAGCACCTGCCTCAGGATGCATCATCATGAACATGTCACCACCCGCTATGCCCAGAGTCAATCCTGTGATGATCTCATATAAAGGTCCACGATAGCTCGCAGGACCCCAATCGGAATCTTCCTTGATTGGCGAGTTCTTCATCCACGCCTCTCTCGCACCCCATGCGTTCGTTATGCCACATGAAATAGGGAATGCCAGGTCTGTATCACCCTTTAACGCTGATATTCTCATCCGCTCTATATTCGTGAATGCATAATCCAGTCCATAACCGAGTGCTGCTGTTGTCGGGTCTATTACTATATCATTACGGGGCACGCCGAGTTTGAACAGGTATCGGTTCAGCGTCTTCTGCGCATTTATATCCAGTTGAGTCCATGATAGAATGACATGCCCATTAGCCATAGCCGCTTTTGCTATTCGCTCATAATCCATATTCAGGTTCGCTGATGCAATCAGGCAGCGTTCGCCAGCAGCAGCCTCTGCCGCGGCTTCCAATACCTCAGGGTCTTTATCTGGATTGCCGGAACCACCAATGACTATGGGCACCTTAACCGCCTGTAATACCTCCTCTACCGTCTTCGCCGCCTCTCGTGCGGGTGTGTCCTTTATCATTGGGTCTGTACTTATCAGATGAATCGTAACCATATCAGCACCGAATTTGTGAACATTCTTCTTCGCCCACTCTCCAGGGTCCTCCATCACATCCTGATAATGCTCCCGCACAGCCTTTGCCAGCGATATTGGCATGTCAAAACAGTCTACGGAGATCACCGGCGGGTGTGGCATTGGATGATCGAAGTTATAGAAAGGCAGAGCTTTCTCACCACCTATTGTCACTGTGCGCTCTCTGGTACCACCATCGGCAGACGTAGCTCCTATTGTTACCTCCTCTATCTCGCCATTCCACTCCGCTTTCCCAACCTCAAAGCTGGCTTCTACCAGCTCCACAGCCTCTTTCCTCACCTGTAATTGCTGTTGCTGCTGCAATGCCTGTATTACTGCAGGGGCTATAACGGTTCCTAACTCTATCTCCACGTCGCCCTCTATCCTTACGTCCTCCAGCTCCACCACCTCGTATTCCTCTATCATCTTCATTATGTCTGCCAGGCTTACCTCTTTCGGCATCTTACTATTCAATTGACCACCTCTTTATATATCTTTATCATTTTTTTCTCATGAGACTGTTTTTCATTATACTGATGACGAATGAGCGGTAGAGATGTAAAGGTAGCACCCCTCACGACTCTCTTACCGGGAGAAAAGGCGAGAATAGTTGCTCTGGGGCATGGTAGAGGGCGCCAACGCCACTTCAGGACAATGGGTCTGATGGAGGGTAAAATGGTAGAGATGATAGCGATGCAGCCTGCAAGGGGACCGCTGGTCATAAATGTTGAGGGTACCCAGATAGCAATCGGGCTTGGAATGGCAAGGCGTATATTAATAGAGAAGATATAGGGGTAGAAAGATGAAGCGGATAGCAATGATGGGCTGTCCAAATGTGGGCAAGAGTGTCCTCTTCTCGCGCCTCACCGGTGTGAATGTGATCTCATCCAATTATCCTGGTACAACCGTTGACTTCACGAAGGGTTACACGCACATAGGCGGAGAAAAGTTTGAGTTGATTGATGTACCCGGCACATACTCCTTAGAGCCGATCTCGAAGGCGGAAGAGGTGGCTCGTACCATGCTCCAGGAAGCGGATATAATAATAAACGTGGTGGATGCGACTCACATGGAACGCAATCTGTATCTCACACTGGAGATACTGGGCATGAAAAAGCCGACCATCATCGCATTGAACCTCTCGGACGAGGCAAAGCACATAGGCATTGATATAGACGTACGGCATCTGGAGAAGCTACTCGGAGTACCTGTGGTTCCGACATGTGCTATATCCGGTGAGGGTGTAAAGGAACTGACATTGAAATTACGTGCTGCGAAGCAATCAGAGCAGATCAAGCCGATGACCGAGGAAGAGCGGTGGCGGAAAATAGGAGACATCATCCGAAAAGTTCAGGTTGTGCATCACCGACACCATACTATCCGGGAGCACATAGCTGATATCACCGTGAAGCCCGCGACCGGTATACCAATTGCGGTGATTGTGATATTCCTGATATTTTTATTCATCATCCGGATAGGGAATCTGATAATAGAATATTTGATGGACCCGATATTCTATGATTACTATGGTCCGTGGATAGTGGGGGTTGTGAATACATTTTATCCCAAGGGGCTGGTACATGAGATACTGATAGGTAAGTCCACACTCGAATCTCTTGATTTCACACAGTCGTTCGGGCTTCTGACAACAGGGTTATATGTCCCTTTTGATATGGTCCTGCCGTTTGTGGTCACATTTTATCTCATGCTCAGCCTGCTTGAAGACACAGGCTATCTGCCTCGACTCGCGGTGCTTGTGGATACAGGACTGCACAAGCTGGGCTTGCACGGCTCTGCAATTGTACCTACAATATTAGGTCTGGGTTGCAACGTCCCGGGCGCATTAGCCACACGGATAATGGAGACAGAGAAGCAACGATTCATTGCTGCCACATTGATGGCTATCGCGGTACCCTGTATGGCACAATCAGCGATGATATTTGGTATTCTTGGCAAAT
>Ga0190354_1000145_pt1 | contig 11644 bp, 12 predicted proteins | sample 4872131213_MG_FD_163436 | JGI IMG/M metagenome (GOLD analysis project Ga0190354, IMG submission 163436) | Hydrothermal vent microbial mat bacterial communities from Southern Trench, Guaymas Basin, Mexico - 4872-13-12-13_MG | ecosystem: Environmental > Aquatic > Marine > Hydrothermal vents >...
TGTTTGATAGTCCCTATATGTGTAGCCGGATCGCCAGCCATACACCACATATAGTATCCTCTTATAATATGGAGTGATAGACATATTATGTAACTCAAAAAGACCAGTAAAAGTCCAATCATCCATAAATTATGCTTTTCGTATTCTCTATTGTAAATTTGATGGACGATAATTGTAATCCCACAAACAATAGATAAAATCAATGAAACCCATAAGATTGCGGGTGTAGAGCTATAGATTGATGCTTCATAGCCGGTAGCTGGTGAGTTCCTTGCCACAACGAGTGCAATGGTGATTAAGATAAAGCATATAACAGCTACGGTTTTAATGATTATATTCCTATTACCGAACTTCGTAAATCCATTTTTAACCTTTCCTAACCTAAGCCATTCCGACATACTTATCGATGCCAGCGGAGCAAACGCAGCTTCTGGAGAAATTGTTCTCCGTCTATACACCGCTACAGCCGACATTAAGAGCATAAATAAGAACAGCGAAAACGTAACGGGATAGAGTCTTATCCCAAAAGGTGTATAGTTTAGCGCAAGCCCTATCAAAGGTGTAACAGCTATGCTAAGTCCCAGACTTAAAGCCAATCTCTCAACACCATCCAAATCTTTTTCTCTTGGGAACAACGCGCAAATTAGCACGTAGCCGGGGAAGAACAGGATAAAAGGTAAACCAAGTACGATGCGCGCTGGTGAATCTGGGAAAAAGACTATTACGGCAATAAGCAAGGCTGAGAGAATATTTAATAGAACTAAGTCTCGTTCGGTTTTAAGGGTCAGAGATTGTGTTGTCATAGATCGTCTAATATTTTCCTATACTTCTCCACAGCCTTCTCATAAGTAAACTCCCTTTCCACCAGGACACGAGCATTCTGGGCAATTTGCTCAAGGTTAGGGTGGTTCAAAGCCCTGATGATGTTTTGAGCAATGCATTCGGGGGAGTTATCTTCCATAATAAACCCAGTTTCCCCATCTTTAATCACATCAGGTATTGCTCCGACAGGCGTTGCTAAAACTGGCGTGCCACATGCCATGGCTTCTAACATGATATTTGGGAGTCCCTCGGTGTATGACGGTAAAACTAATAATTTCAACTCATTCAAATAATCTGGAAGTTCATCGTGTAGAATCCATCCCGTAAGTTTTACTTTATCCCGTAAGTTCTTCTCCTTCAAATATTCCCTAACTTTATCTTGCAACGGTCCATCCCCACCTACCAGAAATCTAATCTTGTTTTTTCCTTTTAATACCTCTGGAATTGCTCTAACAAAATTCAGTGTGCCTTTTTCTTCGCTTAAACGCCCTATGTATCCAACTAAATTGTCTCTTTCATCAAGTTTCTTTTTTATTTTGAATTTATCAAAATCTAAAAAATGCTCATGAGCGATACAAATTTTGTTTTCGTATTTTTCCAACCCAAGTTTATCAATTAAATTTTCGGAATAAACTATAATCTTATCTGAAAGGGCGTAATTCAGTTTCGCAAAAATTCTCGGGATATGGCTGGAGATAAATCTCCGTATATAGGACGTTCTCTCAACATATGTGGCACATATAATTGATCCCACAGCAATTAAAACTGTTTTTTTCTTTAATAATTTCAACAATAACATGGGTAATGGGAACGTTCTAGTCCCTAAAAAAAAGATCACCACATCGATATTTTTGTATATTTTAACCAGATTATAAGATATTCTTATTTGAGTCATTACAAATTTGAGAATTCTTATTACTATTGATTCTCTCTTCGCATCACCTTTAATCCTCACTATACGTATTCTTTTGTTTTGTCTATTCGGAAACTTCCCAGTAATTATAAACAGTTCATTCGATAATGGTTCGAGTACGTCGATAAAATTCGATAAGATCGTTGGTGTTGCCCCATATATGTTCTGGTAACCTGGCGTGGTTATTACACAAATATTAAGTTTATTTGATTCATTTAAATATTTCATACCACCACCTACACCTTTATTGCTGTTACTGTGGAATATCGATATTATCAATAACATATATAATACCACAGATTTAGTACTTGTTCTTTTATACATTCATCAGAAGAGTTACGTTTTGGTTCTTTCAACCCTTTAAACCAAGAGATAATTTCCCTTATCCTTTCAAAATAAGCTTCATTTATTCTGTCATTTTTCGACAATCCAAAATAAGCAATCGGAATCATAGAATAAACTATATGTGTCCAAGGTATCATGTTCTTTCGCATCAGCTTAATCGATGGAACCTTATGACCTAGCACCAATATTTTTGCAGCACTCCTTAAATTCTGATAGATAGTATTAGGTGATAGCCCACGATAATACTTCTTCCTTATGTATGGATGATTTAAATACTTTTCTTGAAACTCAATATATGAATTGAAGGTTATTCCCATATCCTTTTCTATAATATATCTGAAAATCCTATCAATAATCTCAGCAACGTCGAACCAGAACTCAACAACGTCTTTTGAATATATCTCTTTTGGATTTAACTTATATTCTGTTGCTTTTACAGTTAGGGGTAAAAAATTTGGTATTTGCCTATCTAATGCTTTGAAATGCTTTGGAAATATTTCCTGAAATGTCTCATTTCTGACTTTGTAAGAGTAATGATATTTTTTAGCTAAAATCAATAAAGCATCCTGGCAAGCTAATATAATCTTATTAGTCCAGAAAAAAAGATTTTGTTCGGCTTCTTTGGATGGATATTTATTAAGATAATCTATAGAAAAATATTGTAGTGACTCTATCATCCTATTAAGCATCAATCTGATACCTTCCCACATAGGGATATCTTCAGCTTTGAAATTTGGTAACCTCTCTAAAAAGTTCTCACCGTAAATAACTTTTGAACCATATTTTAATTCGTAATTCTCAATTGTGGGCAATATCTTATTCCATAAGCGGGTTGTGATACAAAATTTTAACTCAGGCTCTATAGTTGCAATCTCGACTTTCAACCCTAATTTTTTTGTTAGGTTCTCCGAGAGTTTTTTAACTTTCTGCCTCTTTATCGATCTATTTGGTATGACAATGACCTCATAATCGCTGAGAAATATAACTGAATCGTTATCAAATTTAACACTAACTTCATCTCTTCCAAAACTTCCTTTTAAAAATATCGATTTCGGTTGTAGTTCTCTTATAATTTCCTCTTTAATAACCTCCACAACTTCCCTAATTTTCTCTTTTGCTCTAGCATCCATCAACTTTTCTTCATTCATTGGTATCAATCTCCTTCCAAATAACTTCACCATCCATATATTGCGGTACTTTCAAATTAAATAAGTGCAAAATTGATGGCGTTATATCTTCAAGCTTTATGTATGGTTTACTCGTAGTTTTTTTGTTAGAGATAAAAACACCGTCCATATCAGGATAGTCTGGCAAAAATCCATGAAAAGAGGTATACTTAGCTACACCACTCCACTCTTTACCCATTATAAAAATATTACCTTGCTTAAAAACATAGGGGAAGTCAAGATAAAAAACTAGATCCCCGTACCTATTATCCGGCATGTTTACATGATATTGCTTCAAAATATCTTTAGTTAATATAAATCCTTTATCCTCTAAAGCGGACAAAGCTTTAATGACTTCTTCTCTCTCTTTGCGATTCCTAAACCAGAATCTTAGGTAATTTGAATCAACAAAATGGATATAGTTTTCAAGAGGATAATTTTTAGACCTAAAAAGGGAGTAAGGGTTTATTCTCTCCCTAATTTCCATATGACCATGATCTGAAAATAGGAAAAAGCAGAAATCATCAAATTGCTTCTCATACAGTTTGTATATTTTCTCCAGAAATAAATCGATCTCTTTCAATTTTTCTTTAACCTCGGGAGAATCCTGACCATATCTGTGAGATAGAAGGTCAATATCTCCGACAAATAGATACGTCCAAGTTGCTATCTTCTTAAATACGTAGTTTTTTATTAATTCAAACGATCTATCAAGCGAACTTTTTGAAAATCCGACAATTTCGTAGTCTATATTGTTATTCCGTAGTAATTCAAAAATAGTTGAGTATTTTTCTATATAATTAGGTTGATCCCAAAATTTTTTCTCTATTACATCAAAGCAATGCCAATACTTTATGGGAATATACCATAGAAACGGCAATTTAAATGCAGACATATATTTATGTCCGTAAAAGAATTTTGTAATCCTATAACATGTATATTTTATATAAATATTATTGAGTAAATGCGAACCTAAACTTTTCAACCATCTAAAAGGCGAAGTGTTGGGGGAATATTTCCAAAGAAACCACATTAAATGTTTATTTGGATAAACACCGGTATACATTGAAGCATGACATGTATTAGAATATCCAAGTTCAGTCCTTATTCGTCTCTTATTTAAAGTATTTAAAAAAGGCATATATTCAATGCTTTCAGGTTTTAATCCATCTATAAATACCGTTAAAACTTTCATCTCATCAACTCCATCTTCTCCCTCAAAAATTTTGCCGCCACCTCATTCCCTAATCTTGCACAATCCGTATCTCCTCTTCCCTTTAACTTTCCAACTATAAACCCTGCTGCAAAGGCATCTCCTGCACCTGTTGTATCTAAAGCATTCAATTTTTCGGTTCCAACATCCATATACCTATCTCCTTTTGGTACAATGCATCCGCTTTTACCCATTGTTATTACTGCTGTATCTACCATTCCACTTAGTACTTTTGAGAACTCTTCTAGTTTATTTTTCCCAGTCATAGTTTTTGTTTCTTCTACATTCAAAATCAAAACATCAACGAAATCATGGATTATCTCTTTAAAGTGTTTTTTGATTAAGTTAGGTGCGCCTGGATTAAAGTATATTTTACAATTTTGCTTGTGGCACTCTTCAATAGCAAATAAAATGCTCTCTACATTTCTTCTTGATAATAGGGAATATCCTGAGAAATATACTATCTTTGAATCGGTTATTTCACCGATACAACTTCTAACCTCGTCCCTCTTCAAATGATCGTTTGCTCCTCTACTTGCAACCATCGTTCTCTCTCCTTTATCATAAACCATTGAAATGCACAGTCCCGTAGGATTTTCCCTATCCACAAATGTTAGATCTTTCACTCCATTTATCTCCAAGTTTTGTTTGAAATATTTTCCAAAAACATCATCCCCTATCTTTCCAACAAATTTAGACTTCTCACCAAGCTTTGCAATTTGCACCGCTACATTTGCGGTTCCTCCGCACTGCGTTATTATTTTCCTGTGATGCGTTTCTCCTAGTTTTGTACCATGCACGGGAACTATTACGTCAATAAACGCATCTCCAATCACGGTTACGCTCATACTTTCACCAACTTCGTGAATCTTCTATAATTTTTCTCAAAGTCGTTATAATGGTTTTCAAATCTCATCTCAAATATATACGGTCCTTTAAAATTATTTTTTAGTTCCGCTAAAAACGAAAAATCTATCTTTCCCTCTCCTATGGACATGTGGTCTTTTCTTCCGTTGTAATCATGAACATGCACATTAGATATCAAATCGTGTTCGGATTTTATGAAGTTCTTGAGAGAACCATATTTCTCATAAGGCATGCCTTTTTTGATAATAAAAGGTAAAGGAGTAAAATCCATTACTTTAAACACCAACTCCTTTATCGGATAAGAACTTAGAGGAGGAACATTTCTGATATGAGCATGACCAATGTCCAAAGTTATTTTAAGCCATTTTGAATTTATTTCTTTTACCACACTTATGATATCCTTTAAATCTGACAAAAAGTCGGCATTCTCGATAGTTAATAATATCGAATTGTCTTTTGCCAGCTCTGTAAGCTCTTTTATAACCTTTTTCCACTCCTCGATTTGCTGCTCGTGTGTTAATCCATAAGCAAACCCTCTTGCATGCATTACACAATAATTCATTTCCAGTTCAGATGCTTTTTTTATCGCACCTTTAAGCTGATTTATCGACTTCTTCTTAATTCTTGGATTTGGACTTATTGGATTCAGATAAACAAAGGGTAGATGTGCGCCCGTGACTTCAAAATTATCTAAAAAATCGGCGATTTTATCATTTAATTCCCATGCCCATGAGGATGGTCGCTCTTCTTCCTTTTCAAGGCGAATCTCCACGGCATTCAAATCAAAATCGCTCGAGAGTTTTAAGTATAGCTCCATAGCTTCTTTTAATTCCAATCCGTTAAATGATCCTAAAGATGTCCCGATTAGCATATTTGCCCATCTCTTTTTACTACTGAACTATATATTCCTTCTATTTTGTTTACAATCACTTCCCAATCATATTCACTGATTTTTTCCCTGCAATTTCTTCTAAACCTTTCTCTTAACTCGTCATCTGTTAGAATCCTAAATAATGCATTTTCCAGTTCTTTCTCAGTATATCTAACAACAAACACCACTTCATTATCAATTCCCTCAATAAAATCTCCTTTATCTGTTGTTATTATAGGAACCCCACATGCCATCGCCTCTAAAAAAGTTAGGGGAAAACCATAAAACGAAGGTGTTACAAAAACATCAGCATCAACATATGCCGATAATTTATCTTTACCAGAGATAAAACCTGTAAATATGATTTTATCATTAATTTTTAAATGATCGATTAATTCTTTCAAATTAGATAGATACCCATCATCAGGACCCACAATAACTAATTTTAAGTCGTCTAATTTCCTTGATATTCCTGCAAAAGCCCTAAAAAGCAAGTCTAATCCTTTGCTTTTGTCTATTCTACCGAGATATAAGACAATTTTCCCATCAACCCCATATTTTCTTCTAAATTCTCCTCTTCTTGGCAGGCTTTTATATCCAGCTAGATCAATCCCATTGGGCACTACCTCGATATTTTCAGCTTCTACTCCCATCTCCGTACATTTTTTAGCTTCGGTCTCATTAAGAGCCAATATTTTCTCAGCACCTTTTAGGATTCTACAACCAAAAACTATGTCAAACCATTTCTTTAGCCTTTGCTTACTAACATCCGAAGTTATTGAGCCATGGGGTTGTAAAACATAAGGAACTCCATACTTTTTTGCATAATGAGACACAACAATGCTTTGAAACGTTCTAAAATCATGGATGTGTATGATATCAAAATTTCTTATTTCTTTTTTTATCGAAAGAATCATGGTGAGAGATATAAACAAACGATGAGTCCATGCTAAGGAATTGCTAATATTTTTAAAATAGTAAATTTCTACTTTGTCCATGTTACTAAAATTGTCTTTAATTCTTGAATCTTTATTTGCATCCGTGGTATATATGGTTACTTCGTGCCCTCTTTCTGCCAATCTTTTAGATATTTCATGTACTACTCCAACTATACCACCATAAGCCACCGCCGGATAAAAAACCGGGGTTACTTGGAGGATTTTCATTTCCCTCTCCTCACATACTTCAAAAATATATTTGCCGACTTAACCATCCCTTTCAACTCATGCAGTCCATTCCTCCTCAAAATATTCTTCATCGCTATCGGTATGTAAGAAGGATTTAAATAATATTCCTTTAATGCCCTATCTACATAATTCTCTATATCCTCTTTCGTGAACTCTGGATAGGAAATAATGCATTTCTGGAATCCTTCTTCATCTAAAGACTCCTCAAGATCTTCCACCAGCAAAAACCCATTCTCTTTCACGTAGTCGTAAAACTCAGTTCCCGGGATCGGCGTTGCTACTGCAACCTGCAGCAGATCGGGTTTTATTTCTTTAATAAACCTTATCATCTGCTCTGCTGTCTCCTTCGTTTCTCCGGGAAACCCTATTACAAAATCCGCTAGTATCTTTAATCCAGCTTTTTTAGCGTTTTTTGTAAATTCTCTCAGCTGATTTACTGTTATACCTTTTTTTATGTTCTTTAATATCTCATCGCTTCCAGACTCATAGCCTACATCCAGCAAACGACAGCCGGCTTCTTTCATCGCTTTCATCCTTTCATAATTCAAATCAGCCCTGCTCTGGCAACCCCAGCTTATGTCTATTCTTCTTCTCTTTATCTCCTCACAAAATTGCTTCACTCTCTTTTTGTTGATTGTAAAAGTATCATCCTCAATAAAAATTTCTTTTACTTCCGGGAGTTCATTCGTAACAAATTCAAATTCATCTGCAACATTCTGAACACTTCTAACTCTATATTTCCTACCCATAAGGGTTTTTGGCCATGAGCAGAAGGTGCATCTGTTTGGACAGCCTCTACCCGTGAATATCTGAACCATTGGGTACAGAGCATGATTTAGGAAATAATCTTTAATGTTGAGATGATCCTTATACACTCTTGAAACAAAAGGAATTCTATCGAGTTCTTCAGAGCTCGTAAAGTCTCTATCTGGGTTATGTATTACTCTTCCATTTTTTCTATGTGAAATTCCTCTAATATTTGTAAAATCGCTGTTTTTATCAATTGCCTCAGCAATATCGCTCAAGGTAAAATCGTATTCAAAACGTGCTACGATGTCTACTTCATTATTCAATATCTTTTCTGGGAACTGGGAGGCTGGAGGGCCTACTATCACAGTTATAGCTCCGGTATTCTCCTTTATTATCTTTGCCACATTAATATCGTTCTGTAAACTTGAAAAATTGCTATCTAGAACAACTAAATCAGGCTTGAATTTTTTGGCATCTTCCAATACTTTGTTTCTACCCCATCTCCATGCAACTGCATCTACTAATCTAACTTCATGCCCGATTTTTTGTAACACACCCGCTGCATAAGCAAGCCAAATTGGATAATACAAAGTTCCTCCTCTTGCGGTTACTCCCTGCCACCGACCACATCGAACAAAGTTCTCGATATACGGTGGATTTAACAAATAAATCCTCATGTAAATCCTCCTACTGTAAGCAGCATCTCTTCCAATTTCTTAACAATCTTCTCCCAATCGTAGTTCTCCACAACAAACTCTCTTCCACTTTTTCCCATTTCTTGTCTGAGCTCCTTATCATTGAACAAAAACTCTATTTTTTCTTTATATTCCCTATGGTTTGCAGCGTACATCACCTTATCACCGGCAATAGCTTTAACTCCCGGTAATTCAGTTGAGATCACAGGCTTCTCACATGCCATATACTCAAACAACTTCAAAGGCAAAGCATTTTCTGATATGGCACCTCTCTTAAATGAAATTAAACAGATATCCATTGCGGATATATATTTTGGCACCTGCGAATAAGGAACCATTCCCATAAATATTACTCTATCAGATACCACACAATTTTTGGCTAACTCTCTATTCTCTTTAAATTGCCCCTCTTTTCCCACTACTACCATTTTTATTTCTTTGCTCAAATCTCGTAATGCCCGGAAAACAGGTTCCAAATCAACCCATTCCCTCAAAACGCCAACATAACCAACAATAAACCCCTCAAGACCCAGTTCTTCTTTTGTATCTCCGTAATTTCTGAAGAGTTCGGTATCAACACCATTTGGTATTACCTTAACTTTATCATCAGGAATGTTATACGTTTGTTTCAGCATATCTGTTGTTACAGCCACTTTTTCTGCTTTTTCAACATTCTTTCTTACCATTAAATCTCCTAAAATCCCACCAAAAGGTCTCAGCACCCGATGAATCTGTGGCGATCCCTTTATCATCGCACCTAAATCATCTGCCAGGTCATAAACAGTTTTTACCCTTTTGGCAGCCACGTATCCGGATATTAAAGTGCTATAGTTTAGATGGACGTCAAAATCTTCTTCTTTCAAAAGTTCTTTGACTTTCCTTCTGAAAAGCAATTCTTGTAAGATAGGGCTGACCTTTTTATCCGTGAGATAAAAATAATCAATCCTTTTGAAAACATCATCGAATTCGTTGCTGTATGATTCAAGGTCATCTTGCCCTCCTTTCCACCAGTCGTTTATGCTCAATACCGTAACCTCGTGTTTTCTGGATAAGTATTTCACGAACTGGTGAGGTCTGTTGTGTTGCGACTTTTTCAGGTCAACGATAGAAGTAATAAGGATTTTCAATTACATCCCACCCGGTGCACCCGGTGCAAGCATTCCTACAATTCCCTCTCCAGCCGTTCCATCACTGGTTTGCGAAATGAGCTGCCAAATGGAAGATTGGGACATTCCATTCGTACTCGATAAATCATCCAGAATTATCACTTTCTCTGCTTTTAGTTCAGCCAATATTCTGCACAGATTACTTCCAATTGCTACTGCGCCGCCAGTCACCAATACCACTTTCCCTTCATATTCATTTTCTATGTTCATTTTTAGCTCCCCTTTTATCCCAGCGAACCTTCACTCCCTTTCCTTGGCTTTCCCAATCGCATTCAATATAAGTCCCGTGAACAACGCTGAACACACCGATTACGTAATCCTCGGCTACATGTATCACGCCACAGAATGGATATCGTTTGTTTATGCGATTTTCATATTCTCACAGATTTTAATTAACCTATGGCTTTGACAGTATTTGCAAACTCGTTGACGACTCTCTCAAATTCTGCTCTTATCTCATCAGGTATCACTTTAACCACTGCCTTTTGTTTTGATAGAAACAGTATCTCAATTCCAACCACTCTCGCTTCGGAATCATATTTTATAATAACCCCATCTTCTATTTCCCTTGAATAGCCCTCCTTTGGTGGCTCATCAAACCACATATCCAACGTATCCATCTCCCTATCATAATAAACTTTTACTCTCTTCGCCATATCACCTCGCCCCTTTTTATTTGCTCTGTCTTGTATGATGTAATTATATAACCATCCTCATTTAAATGTTTGGCAACGACACAAATAAAATACTCCCCAAAACGTCTGTAATATAGATAAACAGAAGGGTCAAGTTTTTCTCTCACCACTACTTTCGGTTTACTCAATGTTTCCATTACCAATTCAGCAGCTTTCTCTCCAAAGCTCTTGAATGATTCCGGATGTTTCACTTCGATTATATATCTCCAGTAATCTGTCGTTGTCCTTATGTTTCTGCAGGTAACAGCGTGGATTTCAAACAAAAGCATTGGTTTGGATTAAACCTCTTTGAAAGGTTTGATGTGCAAACTTTCCTGAAGTTTGATACTGCGATTTCTTCAAGTCCACAATAGATGTAATAAGGATTTTCAATTACATCCCACCCTGTGCAAGCACTCCTACAATCCTCTCTCCAGCCCCGCCATCACCAAATGGATTTTTCAGTTCCAATCATCTCCCATGTTCAAATTATGTATTCCCTTTCCTCTAACTCTTACCTCAAGCAGCCCTTCTTCACAATCCTGTTTTCATAAGCTCTTTGAAATCCCGTATTGCAGTTTTTTACTGACTCGTTCATTTAATCCCGGCTTTTCCAAATCAATCTTCCCCGGCTCAGGAATTAACGATAAAATATCTCCCGGAGTCTTTTTCGTAGCTTCATTTAATTCTCCTTTGGGCTACCATCTCTAAATATTTCTCCGCTGTCATCTTAAAGTTTTTTGCATTAAGTATAAAACTATCAATCAATTCAGCCTGTTGCCTGCTCCATACTTCGTTTGGCACGCTCTTAACCCATCTTGCATAATAATGAATGAATTCTCGTCTTTCCTTCTGATTTTTCCCCTTATCATACTTCAATTCCATACTCCTCACCTCTGACGTTTAGTGCTTTCATAAATTCCCTCAGCCGATTTACTTCTATCTTTTCACTAAAAATAGGTATCTGAAGTTCGA
>Ga0190354_1000146_pt1 | contig 11632 bp, 19 predicted proteins | sample 4872131213_MG_FD_163436 | JGI IMG/M metagenome (GOLD analysis project Ga0190354, IMG submission 163436) | Hydrothermal vent microbial mat bacterial communities from Southern Trench, Guaymas Basin, Mexico - 4872-13-12-13_MG | ecosystem: Environmental > Aquatic > Marine > Hydrothermal vents >...
ATATAAAAACATTCTGTCCTACCTCCAAAGTAAGCCTTCCTTTCCAATTCTGCTATATGTGTTTTGTTATGGATTACAATTCTGTGCTTCATAAATCTATGCCTAAATGCGTTTAAGGCTTGACTAGCAAGGGATTTGCTAAATTTGCCAAGATTTTCCTTGTTAATAAATCGTAACCACTCAAGCATAGCTTCAGTGATAATCTCTGTATCCCTCATGCAATATTTCATAAGTTTCTGGTCACTGTCTCTTTCAAAATCAGCTTTTAACTTCTTTTTCCCTAGTTTCTTTCCTAGTTGAGCAACTGAGAAAGGAAGGTAATTTAATGTATCCAGAAATATAATACTTCCTTGCTTTCCTTTTGCATGAATAATAACTACTCTAGATTTATTTATAAATGTAAGGATTTGAAACCCAGCATTAACCAGTTTGGGTAACAAATTTGTATTTCTAAGGTCATACCAGATATTACAAGCAAAGACATATAGAGGTTTCTTCTTTCCTATAAGTGAAGTGACTATGGTAAAAAACTCATCTTGTTTTTTGTAAGTGTAATAAATTCTGATCCGCTCTTTTGCATTTTTTTCTAACTCTACATATATAGCCGTTCCTAACCTAAAATAATGTTCAGTGACAGTTTTAGAAATTTCTTTTAAGTAGCTCTCTGTATCAAAAAATAAAAGATGAGAAGGCAACCATGTCATTTTATTTTTTCCCAAAACATGTCTAACCCTCTTTATTTTCATAAGGTTTTATTCACTCCATTTTATATTTTCTCTCACTCCAGTAAATTCCCAGTCTAAAACCTCAAATTGGTCTTCATAGAAGTCTTTAATCGGTGAGATTACAAGGCTTTTTAGGTCCTCTTCTGCTTTTCTAATTGTAATAAACTCATCGGTTGCAATTGTCCTTCTAACCTTTTTCAATTCACCGGTTGCTAGGTCTTTAATCTGGACATCAAATAAATAATGATATTTTGTCTTAATAGCAAAATCTGTTTTTTCTATGAGATATTTTGGAGGGGTAAATTTTTTAGGAATAAACTTCCATGCGTCCTTCTTTTTTTCCAAACCGGTAACCTCTCTCCAGTCTGCTAACATCCGCTTTCTCATGTATGATATGCCAAGTCCCCTAGCAACTCTAATAGCATAGTTTGCACTGTATCCTTTCTTGAAAGAGGTTAAGGCAAACGCCCTAAACAGCGTCTGCCTTATACCAATTGGAAGTAAACCTTTTCTAGGCATTATTTATCTAGTTTTTTAAGACTTTCTAAACTTTTCTTAAGATATTCAAGTTTTTCCCTCTTCCTCTCTAACCAATTGTCAATAACCCTTTTCAAGCTAGGGTCTCTAACATCCTCAAAATCCTTTTTTAATGTTTTAATTTGAAACTCTGTCATCTCTATATCACGTTCAAGCTTCTTTATACTTGATTTTACAAGCTTTTCTGATAGTTTCTTCCCTCCCTTCACTTTTTCACACCCCCTTTCATTTTACCATTTTTTTGCACTCTTTCATAGAATACAACAAATGGTAAATTACTTACATACATACGTCCGTGCTGGTCAATGAAACCAATACAACCAGGTGCTAATTTTGAAGTAAAGACATCAATAATATAATCAAAAACAAATGACCCCTGTCCAGGGTAAAATTTAATCATTCTAGGCTTCCATGCTCTTCCTTCCTCTTTCTTTTTACCAGTCATTTTAATCCCCCTTTTGTTTATGTTTAAAAATGTTTATCTATCCATATGGTAATTAAGTATGCAATCAATATAGTAACTAACCATGAGAGGATATGCTCCATTTTCAATTTACTCCTTGCTAGGAGTGGAAATATAATCCTGAAACTCTTTTTTCAAATACTGTTCCACCTCTAGCAAATTGTTTAATTCTATCGCTTCCTTGTAATCTAAATCCTGTAATAATGTCCTAAGCTCATATGCTGCTTTTTTTGCTTGATGTTTTTCTTTAAGAAGTGAAGTATTTATTATAAGCACTTCAAAAGGTAACTTTCCTTGTAATTTTTCATTATCAAGGTCTGTAAAACCTGTGACATAATCCAGGTGCATTGGAGTATTGATTTTTATATCCGCTTCAAACTCAACCTTTACAGTAACAATAACACCTCTTTTTGTCCTATCTACATTAAATTTTCTTACCTTCATTTTATTTTACCCCCTTTCTTTTTATTTAGGCTAGGTATTTTCTATATCCTACCCTAGCCTATACTTAAATAATAATACATCTTTTTCCCTTTGTCAACCCCTTTTTGTGCACCAAAATATAAAAAATATAAAAAAACCGCCCATACCGGCTAGGGGAAAAAAGAAAGAGGTAAAGAAAAAACCCCTAGTGGAAAGGTTGTTGGTATAGGCGGTTTCCTAAGCTTTCTCATTCAGGAATTTCTGTGCAAGAGTTTGGGCGTCAACTAGCATTTGGGAAAGCAACCTAACTACGTTTTGATGTTCAGGTCTCTCTACATAAAAGTTGTCTAACATCTGAAGATGATATAAGACGTGGTCAATCATATTTATTGCTCTTTTCCAGTGTTGTCTACAACGGTTTCTAGTTGTCATCTTTGGCATGTGTTTACCCCTTTTATATATGTGTTATTTTTGTTTGCAATCAAGTAATACAATCATCATATCAAATAACAAGTCATCCCACGGGTTAGCAGTTTGTTTTGCTCTCTTTTGAGCTTCTCTTAGACCTTCACATAGTGACCTTCTAACTTCAGGAGTAACAAGGCTAATAACCTGCATAAGTAATTTAATAAATAATTCTCTCATCTCTTTACACCCCCTTTCTCTTTTTTCTCTCTTTCTTTTTTAGCAGTCTCCTTGACTGCTTTCATTGCCTTTTGCATGTTTGCTATTACTCTTTTCAGTGCCTCTTTTTCTTTCATTTTCTGTTTAACCCTTTCTCTGTGTGTCTTCCCATAAAAGCTCTGCGTCGTTTCTAGTGTAACCAATTTGTGTCATTTTGTCAATAAAAGTAGAGTGGGAAATTATCTTTTTCCTAGCTAGGGATTTTATTTCACCTGGAGTTAACCACCTAATCTGGGCTTCTTTCTCAAGTTGCCATTCATATATCAATTGTTCAATTTCAGTTGCTAATAAGTTTGCTCTACCTAGCTTTGTAATTGCCTGATTTTCATCTATTATCCCTCGTAAGTATTGCTTTTTAACCGCTGCTATAATCCTATTTTTATACTGATATTCAATATCATAATCTACCTTTGCTAAAATTGCCTCAGCTACTTCCTCTCTATATTTCACGGCTATTAGAGCTTCTTTTGCCTCTTCTCTAGTAAATATTCTCCTTCTATAAAGCCCTTCAATCAAACTTCTGCAAAGCTTTCTTTCCTCACTCAAAGCCTCTGTAATAGTCCACTCCGTCAACTTCTCTGCATGCCAGTCATCATATCCAAGGTCAAGATAGGTCCTTTTTACATCTTCTCTGTCAATCACGCCGTCTCTATACATCCGCCGGACATCAACCCTTGTAAATGGAGAATAGGACATCTGGATAAGCTTATCTCTCCAGAAGGGCATAATGTCTAGAGCTCTCATGAGCAACTTCAATTCGTCTTCTGTAATAATCCCCCTATGTAACATTTCATAGCCCTGCATAACTGAAGGCAAGGCCCAATGTGCAGCCCAGTATCTCTCTGCCCATTCCCTTGAAAGTCCTTGTTTGGCTGCCCATTCTGCAAACTCTTCAGGAAAGTCTTCATACTGTCCAAACCGTTCGGCTACCTCCGGTGAAAAAGCCTCACGGACAGCCATTGTAATAATATCAGAAACTGGAGGGATAATCTCATATAACTTTTTTGCATAGGCTATATGCTCATCTGGAAAACCGTGAGAGGCAAGCAACTTATCATGAGTTTGCTCATCAATCTCGCCTCTTAAATACAACATCCTAATCATATCAGGTGAGATAAGTCTAAGAGAAGATGTTAATATCTTGTTTGCCCTGTCCTCATCATATCCCCTTGCAATTAGCTCTTTTGTAGCGTCATCAGTTGATAAATGTCCTCTTTGCCAAAGAGTAGTGACGGTTGTAAGGTCAAGGAGAGGTCTCATACTGTCCTTAATTTTTTCAGTTACGTCAAATGCAAACCCTAATCTTCTTAGAAAGGTTTCAAACTCATTGTTAGAAAAAACACCCTTGAATAATCCGTCAACTAATATAGTTATATCAGGTATAGATATACCAGTTTCATAATTTGCCTTCTGTATACCAATTTGTCTTGAAATATCAGCTCTACCAAGATAATATGATATTCTTTCAATGACATCTAAAATAATATTGATTATGCTACTAAATAAATAATATAGTGCACCATAAGCTTCTTTTGATGCTTCAATATCAGCCTTTGCCATGTCCATAAGACACTGATCTGTAAGATTTTCATATCTTGGATCTGCTTTATACTCATTAAACCGTCTCTCTATCTCCTTTTCAAAAAATGCGTCACTTACACTAATATATTTTAAAATGTTTTGATACATTAAATCTGGTGATATCCATTTGATGTATTCCATTGCTTTTTCTTGTATCTCTTCCCAAGTCATTTTATACCCTCAAATGCTACTTTTGGTAAATAAATATAATGGAAAGGTCTACCAGTCACGGTTGATAGCTGTCTTAGATATGCAGCTCTATAAACATAATCGTATTTATGAAATTCTGCATGAGATTGATAAATGATAGCAAGGGCCCTACTAACAGGCTCTCTGATATAAGCAATCCAGTCCCTAACTGATTTTTCTATACCTCCAATTGTAATATACACCTTTCCTAAAGTTGCTTTAGCTACATCAGCTATAAAAGCCCCTACTTCATTTAAGACATCCCAGCCAATGTTTAATCCCATTTTTGCTACATCCTCTGCAATTATGGAGGCTGTCCTATACATATCACTAATCATTTTCCTTACCCAGCCAATAGAATATCCTATACCTTTCATAATACTGGTTAATGTCCCGTCATAAAATTTTAAAATGTTTCTTGAAACCTCTTCAATCTTTCCCCCTAAAATTCCAATTCCAGTCAAGAGAGCCTGGATAACTTTCCCCTCTCTAATAGCTGCTACCATTTCAGTTATTATAGCTGCTTTATGAATGAGGTTTAAAACTTGGTCCATATAGGGTTTTATATGAGCTGCATACCAAAGATATACCTCTTTTCCTTTTTGTTCAATCCAGTCAACGGCGTCAAGTAGGGTTTTACTAATTTTTTGGACAGTAGGCCAAATTGTATTTTTTACCCAGTCTGTAAATGGTTTTATTTTTTCAGTGATATAATTCCATGCGTCAATAGCTGCATTTTTAACTGTGGACCATATCGGTTGAATTGTATTTTTTATGTAATTCCACGCATTTATTGCACTTTCTTTAACTGTATTCCACAAACTAGCTGTTATATCTTTAGCCCATTCATAAACATCTTTAACCGCTCCTACCATAAAGTCCCATACCTTTGCTACTTCTTCATACACAAAGTTGTAAACCCAGTTTCCTTTAGTATATATCCAATCTAATAATATTGTTATTTTTGGTTTTACATAGTCATAAAGCTCTGAAAAAAACTCTTCTAGGTATAGGACAATTGATTTTATTACCCCTGCAAGGTTTGTAAAAGCTGTGTTAAATTGCCTGTTTATCCAGTTTATTACATCTGTTATTCCACTTCCTACATAACTCCACATATAGTTTATCTTTTCTTTTATCCAATCCCATACAGGTTTTACATTATTGGCAACCCATTCTACCCCTGTATAAAGTTTATCGTATACCTCTCCTACCGTTCCTCCTATTGCTCCAGCTATATTTTTTAATAAATTCCACATCTCTTCAGTGCTCATTGAAAAAGCCTCCCCTAAAAGTATTACTAAAGGTTTTATTGCCTCCCTTGCTTTGTTTATAAGTCCTCTTGCTATCATTCTCAAGATAGCATACATATCGGTAATTACAATTTTAGACCAATCCTTAAATGTATTTACAAGAGAAACTAAACCATCATGAATAGGGGTTATCTCACAGGTTAATTGAATAATTACACCTGTAATAAGTATTAACAATGGGTCTTCAACCGCTCCAGTAGCTGATAAAAGAGAAGTGGTAATCATTGCAACTACAAGCCCTACCTCTCCTGTCATTGCAGCTACACCTATCATTATAAATGACAAGAGCTTTGATAGGACACCCCATACCTCTGAAAAAATACCAAATGTCAAAACATCAAGTTGTTGGATAATATATTGAATTTGGTAGCCAAACCAGTATCCTATGTCCTCAAGTGCTTCCCATAGTTTTTTAAATGCTTCTGCAATTTCAAGTTTAACAATGTGAAATACTGCTTCACCTACATCGTTAAGAGTTTCAATTGTAATAAGACCTAGGTTTTTTAATGCCTCCCAAAGATTTTCTAAAAGGTTTTTAATAATATTTATTAGTGTTTTGACAATGTTTTTTATAGCATTTCCAATCCATTCACATATTTCCTTAATCCAATTCCACGGCGGGCTCATTTTAGTTTTTTATACAGCTCCTTTGTTTTTTTCTTCCATTTCAAAACCTCTTCCTTTGTCAACCAGGGAAAAATCTTATTTGGTAACTTTGGCATTTTCAAAAGTATTTCAAGATTTGCCATAGCATTATAATAACCAATATGTAGAGGTTGAAAGGGCCCTTTATAAAAAACATACTTCCTTTTTTTCACCCCTTCCCTCTCATCACTAGTTATGGTTTATTCAGGTGCGTATTCTCTAAGTAATCCCTCTCTCATTCTCCTTGTCTCTTCAAACTTTTTCTCCAGGTCTGATACATCAAGCCCCGCTCTTTTTGCTCTTGCTATCTCCATTGCAAGCCATTCAATATCAGGTTCAAGCTTCTGTAACTTCTCATAATCCTCTTTTTTTAACTTAATCGGCTCTCTTGGCATAGCTCCTTTACCTCCCTTAAAATATTTTTAATAAAAGTGATCTTTGTCTCAAGCTTTGACAACCTCCGTTCTACTGAAATAATCCAAACAAACAGACCAAAAATACAAACCCTTGTTAATATATCCAAAACTTCAATTATAGTTTGATGATTCATTTATCACTCCTTATGAGGTTTTGGTTTTGGATCGTATTCAATATGTATATGGTCTTTTTCTAGCACTACATCAAAGTCATCTCCAAGTGCTTTTTTTATCTTCATATAAACATCTTTTCCATAACATGGTCGCCATCTAATATCATAGGCGTCATTAGCATAGTGATAACTACAAGCTGAATGATTACCGTCATAGGTGCTAGTTATAACCAGCTCTAACCCATACTCTTCATAAATTTTGTCAACTACACAAAGGGTTTTACGTATCTTTCTTTTTAACCTTGAAATATCTACACCTGCCTTAATTAACATTTTTACACCTCATAACCAAATATAAATGCATGTATAAAAAACCCTTCTACCTCACTCATGAGACAGATATCGTATCCCTCAGGTATTTGTAGTGGAGGATTGAAAGTCATTGTAACCATTTCACCATCATAAGCCAGTCGTCTTGGTCTAAAAAAATGATAAACGATTGTATCATTTGTATCCCTTACATAAAACCAACCATATCCATCTGTTTGTGGGTATACAGAAAGTGAAATATTACAAAGATGTAAAGTCTTTCCGTTTGTTACAGTGTGTATTATTACAATTGAATTATCAACATAATTATCCTTTGCAACCTGTGTTCCAAAATCACCAAATGGTTGCACTGGTATTGCTTCTCTTGGCTCTACCGGTCTTATTCCTCTCCATTTCACTTGATTAGCTTCACCCATTTTAACCCTCTGTCAATGGTAGGTTACATAGTATATGTCCTGATATTTCAATGTCTTCTTTTTCAGCTACCTTAGCCTTAACTAGTGCTTTTTTTATATCTGTTTCTGTTATATTGTTTTTAAAATCTATATTCAAACTTCCCCGGTAGTGTGAATTTTTTACATCAACAAAAGAGATTAACAGTTTCTTTTTATTATCCTTCCAATACATTGCTAGGCCATACACCCTTACTTTTTTCATTTTTTACCTCTAGATATTTAGTAGTGAGTATATCACAAAGTATGATATAGTTTTTTCATAGCTTTCCCCTTCAAAATATCTGATATAAAAATTCTCTTCAAAAGTAATCCCATTCATAATACTCAAGCTCCAATTCCCATTTTGTTTATCATATGTATTTAACCACATTCCAAAATCATTATAATTCACAAGATTTAACTCATGTAATTTACTCCATTGCATATATATCGTGATGACATCATCAACATATAGTCCAACTGCGTCATTTTCAATTTTTGCTACATCTTCTGCATATATAATTCCACCATATATTATTCCTTTTCCACTAATTGAAAATAGTGTTTTTATTGTGTCTGGACCAATAAGTGTATCTCCTGCTACACGTTGTGCAGCTCCATACATAGGTCTATTGGTTAGGAAAGCAATAGTTTGCTGCACTAGGTCAACTTGAGAATAGTTTGTAAAATCGGGTAAATCACTCATACTTATTCCCCTATTTCTCCAAGCTCTTCCATTTGTGCCATTCTATACATCTCATCACTAAACGGATACAAAGACCAAACCGGTAGCATGTTTATCCTTACTATCAATGTATGATCATACTCGGTCCCTTCACTATGTCCACGGTATTTTATTTGGTATGGGTCTTGGTATATAAAGTAAAAACACTCTCCAGAAACTACATATCCGTCGCCTTTTATCCACTCATCGGGGTTTCTAGGGAATATCGGGTGCTCACCCCAAAATAATTGAATACCTACCATATTCCTACAACCAAAGGCAAATGATATTTCAATCCTCTTTATTACAGCTCTTGTAATCTCTATCACGCCTTCTACCGGTGACGCCTTTTTTGTATCAGCTGGTATGGTGACATCTTTTACAAACAGCATTGTTTTATACCCTTTTTATTCCAAAATATCGTATGCCATAGCAACTCTTACGTAACAGAATTTTGAAGTATCTACATTTTCAAGCCAAACTTCTATGCCTTCAGTAACCAAACCAATATCATGAAGGATAAATGAATATATTTGACTATCTGGATTAGATAGTGTGCATATGACAGGTCTATCAGAGTTATAAGAAGATTGATCACCTGCAAAAAAATCATATATTTGAATCGGTGAAAAATTAAATACCTCACTTCCATCAATCTTGATTATCCATCTATTTTTATATGAACCAGTTGTATCGTCTGCATTATAATATAAATTTAATTGCTTTACACAGATTTTACCTTTATGAAACAGTATCCGTTCTTTTTTCCCCGCTGCTACAACTGTTTTAGGTGCTAAATAATATCTCCGTCTTGGACACATTTTTACCCCCTTTTTATCTTTATTTATTCTTTATGCCATTCACTTTTTTTATACAGCGTTCCAAGTGTGTTTATGTAATCTTCATACCATATTATTCTTTTTTTATGATATACATGACCAACTTTATGCGAAGTATCCAAAAATACATCATACCCTTTCTTTTTCACGTGAATAAAAAAAGAGAGGTCATCACCTGTATAATATTCAAAAGGTAGAAAAGCACTTGAAGGGATTTTATCTATGACCTCTCTTGAAAAACTTATGCAGTCCAAACCTACTCCGTCAACAACCTGTATTTTTCCATTTATATCAAGGTTATGTGGGTGCCACCGGTTATCATCATCTAATCTAAACACCATCGGTCTATGTGGAGGTTGCCTTTCAAAATACAATACTGAAAAAATATCAAAATCTGTTTCTGCTAGCTTTATCAAAGTATCTATCTTCAAAACAATATCCTCACTTAGAAATATCATCCTGTTACAACCAGAATACCTAGCCATATCCCAAAGCTCTTGCCTCGCCCAGTATATAGGACGCCTTTCAGTATGAAAAAAGTTTATATTACAATCAGGTTTATATGTCTTTAAAAGGTTAAGAGCATTCAAAATAGAAAAAAAGGTAGGGGTTTCAACCCCTCCAAATATAGGTATACATACAGCTATTTTCATGATATTCCCCCTATGTGTTCACACACCTTTTTATGTGTTTTTCTTATCACTAGTCACTAGTCACCAGTTACCAAATTAAGGTAAATGTGCTGGGACTTCTTGCACTAAAACATCAACATCTGCACTTGCAGCGGCTTGAGTGAGATAAAGGTCAATCCGTTCATAATTTTCTGCATGTAACCAGCTATCTGGGTCATTCATATCACCAAAAGGAAGGAAGACAGCTCCACAAGGACACATTCCAATTACAGTGAGAGGGCATACTTTTGCAGTGGTCTGAAAAGCAGGGGTAGCCGGAGAACTCATATCATATAGACCATTTGAAACTTTTTCAGCGTCAATAGCCTCTATGGTTGCAATATGGTCATCAGCATCACACCTGATAAACGCGTCTCTAATATCATAGATGTCTGTTAGTGCACTACCGTCATCGGCTGTTAACAATATCTTTTGCTGTTCAAACTTTCCATACACTTCCTGATTCATGTCTATAAGGTCTTCAGTATAGTCATTTATAGGCACTAACTCATCATTATTTATTGACAGTTTCATTTTAGAGATTACCTCATCAGGTCGCTTTGTAGTTAGCCGTGCTAAAACTGCTATAAGTGAAATAGGATAATTTGTAGGAATACTGATTTTCTCATCTCCACTTGACGCACTGGTAAAACCTCTTACCTCACGGTGACGGAGAAAGCCTTTGTATTCCCCGGGCCTCTCATCCATGATTTTCCCTATTACTGTTACCTTACCGCTTCCAGTAGCAAAACCGGCGGTTGCAGATATGGTCAAGCCTACATTTATCCGTAATTCAGGATTTTTGAAAGCCCCTACATCTAAAAAGTAGTTTGGGTCACCAATAAAACGTCCAAAAGGAATAATAATCCGCTCTTCCTGCTTTGCATTTGCATTTTCAGATAATAGCTGGTGAGGTAAACGTTTTAAATAGGCTGCATTGATAGCAAGCCATTGGACCATAGAAAGTGAGGCAATTACTTTACCACCGTCAACCACTTCAATTAAACTTACATCATCATGAATTTCATGGTCAACACAACTTGTCCCGCCATTAGTAGCCTCTACCTCTACTGATATAGCTGAAATAGCTCCTTTCCCGCGGAGGTCTACTATTACAGTTTCACTGTCTGCAACTTTATCCTCTCTTTTAAAATAATAATCCCTTGTCTTCATTGTTTACCCCCCTTACTTCCTAAATTTGGCCATATGTCTTATCCATTCAGTTGCACGGGCTATGCTATCTTCAAGTGTTACATCAGGCATAGCCTTGATTTTAGCCTGCCCGGCTGCCTGATGTGCTAATAACTTCTCTGCAAATTTAACTACTTTATCATGGGCCCTGTCAACACCTGTAGGGATACGGTTTACACCTTTCTCTAAAAAATTGGCCTTCCAGTCTTCCAGTGATACACTCTCAAGACCACGCTTTATTTTTCCTTCATCCATAGCCCTAAGCCATCTCTCACGCATTTTTTCCAGTTTTTTAGCAGCGGCGGCGGTAGGTGCTTCTTTTATCCTCTCTACCCCTTTACGAATGTCATCCAA
>Ga0190354_1000147_pt1 | contig 11625 bp, 7 predicted proteins | sample 4872131213_MG_FD_163436 | JGI IMG/M metagenome (GOLD analysis project Ga0190354, IMG submission 163436) | Hydrothermal vent microbial mat bacterial communities from Southern Trench, Guaymas Basin, Mexico - 4872-13-12-13_MG | ecosystem: Environmental > Aquatic > Marine > Hydrothermal vents >...
TTATAACTAAAACTCTGATAGTATTAATATTAATTTAAAAATATAAAAATATAAAGTATTAAGAAAATAAAGCAAAGAAGGAGATAATGTAGAAAGTATGGAAACAAAGTTTCTTAGAGCTCTGCTGATTCTGTTAGGTGCAGTGATAACAGCATCTTTGTCTCTGCTAATCCTATATGAAAATTTCCTAAATATTAATCCATCAAGAAATTATGGACTCATCGGGGTTTTTCTAGCAGCTTTATTCAGCCACCTAACTGTTATTGCAAGGGGATTATTTATTCCGCTTTTCTTAGCATTGACTGAGTCATATAATCCAATGATTCTAGGACTAGCAGCTGGATTAGGTGGAGCCTTCGGCGAATTAACAGCTTACTATTGGGGGTTAGGTATAAAGGAGGCTTTAGCTTCCAATAAGCAAAATAACAGCATGCCCAAATGGGTTGAAAAATATGGGCTTATAGCAGTTTTGCTCTTTGCCGCCTCGCCTCTCCCCGACACCCCAATTATTCTTTTGGCTGGATCACTGTGTTTCCCATTATGGAAGCTACTAATTATTCAGATTATTGGAAAAACCATCCTATATTCGCTTGGAGCAGTAGTTGGAGGCTTAATTTTTATGGAATTAAGTTCAGTTGCTGAAGAAATGACCGTATCCACCATAATTCTTATTGCATCCATAATCCTCTGTATAGCTGTTTCATGGAGTAAAAGCCGAGAAAAGCTTCTAGAACTATCAGTTAAGATCATGAGTAAGATTGGTATAAGGATTGAAAAATAATGTTATTTATATAAGACGGAAACCAAAATTATTTCCCTAGTTAAGTAGACCTATGGATGATTAACATGGGACTAAAAATTTTTAATACTATGGGTATGCGAAAGGAAGAATTTACGCCCTTACGCAAAGGAGAAGTTCGGATCTATGTCTGCGGCCCAACAGTATATGATTTCATTCATGTTGGAAATGCCAGAGCGTTTGTGATAGCCGATGTTGTGCGTAGATACTTGGAATATAAAGGTTACAAAGTTACGCTTGTCAGTAATATAACTGATATAGACGACAAGATGATAAAGCGCTCTCAAGAAACCGGCCTAAGCTTACAACAGCTCGGCGAAATATATAGTAATGCGTATTTTGAAGACATAGCCGCATTAAACATAAAGAAACCTGATATTTGCCCGAGAGCAACGCAGCACATACCTGAAATAATAGAGGCCATTGAAAAGCTAATTCAGAAAGGATATGCCTATCAGGTTGACGGAGACGTATATTTCAACGTTATGAAATTTGAAGATTACGGAAAATTATCTGGAAATAAGATTGAAGCATTAGAAATGGGTGCGAGAATTGAAGTAAATCCGAAAAAGAAGAATCCAGCGGACTTCGCACTTTGGAAAGCCCAAAAGAAGGGTGAACCTGGATGGCATAGTCCTTGGGGTAAAGGCAGACCGGGATGGCATATTGAATGCTCAACTATGGCTATGAAGTATCTTGGTGAAACATTTGATATCCACATGGGGGGAAAAGACCTGATCTTTCCCCATCACGAGAACGAAATAGCGCAGGCCGAAGCCCTAACAGGGAAAACCTTCGCCAGATACTGGATTCATAATGAGTGGCTTACCGTTGAGGGACAAAAAATGTCGAAATCCCTCGGAAACTTCATCACTGTTAGAGATGCCTTAAAAACATATAATCCTCAAGTTTTAAGATTCTTCCTAATATCTGCTCATTATAGAAGCCCGCTTGATTTTAATAAAGAAAATCTTAGGCTTGCCGAAGTAAACTTAATGAAAATCATAAATGCCTTGAAGAAGCTTGCCGCTCTTAAGGAGAGAGCCGAAGGAGGAGATGAGGAGAAAAACCTCCTTTCAAACATAAGGAAAGCAAAAGAAAAGTTTGAGGAAGCAATGGATGATGACTTTAATACGCCGTTAGCTATAGCGGCGATCTTCGATATGATCAAGGCAATAAACACTTATGTTGCTAAAAACATTGAGATAGAAAAATCCGTTAAGAGAGAAGTTTATGAAACTGTAAAATCTCTTTTAAATGTGCTGGGTATTGAGATTAAGATTGAAAAAGAAAAGCGTGAAAAAGATCAAATGGCTTTAATAAATAGCCTAATGGAGTTGATTCTTGAAATAAGACAGGAAATGAGAAGAAGAAAAGAATGGAAGATAGCTGATGAAATAAGAGAGAAACTTCAAAAATTAGGTTTCCACATAGAAGATGCGCCGAAAGGAACCAGATGGAAACTTAACTAGACGCTATATTCCGCTAATTTTTCGAAAAAATTATTATGGAAGAAAAAGCTTCTTCATCTCTAGAGGCTAATGATGGTTGCCAGTTCCTGTTCAAGAAAAATAAAGATTTCAGCGTGTTTAAGTAGTTATTGAGGAAAATGAAAGATGAAAAATAAAAAAATCTTAAATCAGATTACAACGATGTTTCTGTTAGCTTTTCTTGCATTTGTATTCCCCATACCAATAGATGAAGCAACTCAATCTATATTACTGGTAAATGGAAGTTATGACAACTCTCCACCAATAACTACGATTGAACTCTCAGGTGTCGAAGGATCAAACGGCTGGTACACTTCCAACGTTACCGTCACCTTAATAGCCACAGATAATGATAGCGGTGTTAAAGAAATCCATTACATTTTAAATAACGGGGAAGAAATAGTCGTAGAAAATAATGAAACCTCATTCTTCATAGCAACTGAGGGAACTAGTATTCTAGAGTACTGGGCTAAAGATAATGCGGGTAATGAAGAACCTCATAAAATTCAGGAAATTAAGATTGATAAGACTCCACCGACCGTAATAATTTCCTCCCCCGTTAATGGCAGTTCATATCAATCAAAGAACGCTCCGACGCTTGCATACACATTCACCGATAACCTTAACCTCGTTTCAACAGTAACGGTGGATGGCTGGTCTATTGAAGAAGGAATTCACACAGTTACCATTACGGTTACTGATGCCGCTGGAAACATTGGTTCAGCATCTGCAACATACGTGATAGATGACACTCCACCGGTGACAACCGAGAAAATCCTTGGAGAGGAAAGTAAAGATGGCTGGTTCATTTCTAACGTAACTATATCCTTAACCTCTACAGATAATCTCTCAGGCGTTAAAGAGATTCATTATGTTCTAGATGGAAAAGAAACAATCATAGAGGGTAATGAAACCTCATTTACAATGACTAAAGAGGGAATTCACAACTTAACCTACTGGGCTATTGATAAAGCTGGTAACCAAGAAGAACCAGTAGATAAAATCATCAAAATTAGACCTCGTAAAATATATAATGTAACCTTGTTAATAAGTAATTGGAGTGGAGACTTTTACTTTGGAGGAGTGAACGTCTCCATTTATGACTTAAACGGTAACTTAGTTTTAAGTAGTATTTCAAACAGTACTGGTTGTCTAAATGTAGAGCTAGAAGAAAAATCCTATATGGTCACAGTTGAAAGTGATGGTAGAATCATTGGCTCTCAGGAAATATATGTTAATGCATCTGAAGTAATTCTCATTAAAACGTGGACTTATACGCTGGAAGTCACATGTATTGATCAAGAAAACAACTGCATGCCGGAAGTTACGGTTTTTCTGTATGGACAGCTGCTTTTTCCAAATTCCAGTAATGAAACTTTGCAGCTCATTAATCTAGCTAAAACCAATGAAAAAGGCACAGTGATCTTCAATAATGTCTGGAATGGAACCTACAAAATTATAGTTGAAAGTGGCCGAGTGATCGGCGAGAAAATCATAAACCTCACTAGATCAGAGCATCTAACCATTAGATGCGATAAAACATTTCTAGAACTTAAAATTGTCACATCAACGCTTACGGAGAACCCGCTTTCAAACGCATCAATTCTGCTACAAGATAGTAACGGACATGCTTTCCTAAAGGGAATCACTGATAGTGAAGGATATGTACGATTCAATAACGTCTATATCGACAACTATACGATTTTCATCGATTGGTTAAATATGGAAGTTTTTTCAGGAATAGTAGATACTAATACTACTAAGAGTTTAAAAATAAAAGTGCCAGTCTTCCAAATCACGCTTCATATTGTAGATTCATTCGGTAAACCTCTCCCATACTCGGAAATATCTATAGAAAAAATAATCGGCAGATCCTATGTGGAAATGCTGAAAATGAAAAGTGACAAAAATGGCTTAACATCGCTTCTGCTCCCTCTAGGTAAATATAAAATATCATGTTGCCAAGGCATTTACTTCGGTGAAATAATTATTGACCTAACTGATAACCGTAGTGAAACGATACGATGTAACATCCACTTTAATGTTTGGGTTCTCATATTTCTTGTATCCTTACCATTATCTATATTATCTCTGTTACTGGAGAGGGAACGACTAAAAAAGCCTCTAGAGTATAGGCGATACCGAAATATGCTGTCTAAACTTGAATCAATGTACAGTAATGGTCTAGTAGAGTACAAAATATATAGAAAGCTGAAAGAGGAATATGAAACAAAACTCATGGAGCTTGAGGGAAGAAAAAGAAGATAACAATGCAAAAAGACTTCTCACAATTTTAAAAATGTTTTTATTGTCTAGTTTTATTAATTACTGAAAATCACTAAAACTTATATGAACTTTGTTTTTTCTATGGTATTTTGTGGGAGAATGATGAGAGAAAATGAAGTTTATTCAAATTCGCCCATTGAAGAGAAAGTTGAAAATTTGCTTTCTCAAATGACTCTAGAGGAGAAGATTGGCCAGCTAAAAGCCAAAGGACTGATGCCTTGGAGGCAATTTTTTGACTTATTTAAAACGGTTCCACCAAGTAAACAAAGAAAAATTGGAAGACTTGTCTATTCATTATTCTTTTCTGAAAAAGAAATTGCTGAAGCCGTTATATCCAACTATGTTCGAGAGCACTGGAGAGATCTTCTCGAAAAAGAGAAGAATGTAGGCATGTTAAGTATAATCTTACGCTTTTTCCCTCCAAGAGAAGCTGCGGAGTTTCATAATAAAATCCAAGAATTCGCTCTCAAAAACACGAGACTCAAAATACCCATAATGATCCATGACGAGGGTTTACATGGTTGCATGGCAAAAGGATGCACCATATTCCCCCAGTCTATAGCGTTAGCTAGCACGTGGAATCCCGAATTAGTAGAGAAAGTAGGAGTGGTGATCGGTAAAGAGACTAGAGCGCATGGAATCCATCAAGTTCTCTCCCCAACAATTAATATTGCTAGAGATCCAAGATGTGGAAGAACCGAAGAAACTTATGGTGAAGACCCATACTTGGCCTCGGCTATGGCTGTAGCTTTTATTAAGGGAGTTCAAAGCCAAAAGGTTGTATGCACACCTAAACATTTTGTTGCAAACTTTGTGGGTGATGGAGGAAGAGATAGCAACGCAATACACTTCTCAGAAAGAATATTGAGAGAAATTTACTTTCCAGCTTTTAGAAGCGCCATTCAAAAAGCTGGAGCTTTATCGATTATGGCTGCTTATAATTCTCTTGATGGCACTCCATGCTCCTGTAACAGATGGCTTTTGACAAAGGTTCTACGAAATGAATGGGGATTTAAAGGTTTTGTTGTTTCAGACTACGGGTCTGTGCTACATATATTCACTAAACATAGGGTTGCAGAGAATAAGGCTGAGGCAGCTAAGAAAGCTCTAGAAGCTGGATTAGATATGGAGCTCCCCGAATCAGACTGTTTTGAAGAGTTAATAAATCTAGTTAAAGAAGGAAAGCTTTCTGAAGATGTGATCGATGAAGCGGTTCGCCGCATCCTAAAAGTTAAATTCTGGCTAGGTTTATTCGAAGAACCCTTCATCGACCCTGAATACGCTGAAAAAATATGCGATTGTGAGGAACATAGACAATTAGCTTTAGAGGCAGCAAGACAAAGTATAGTTCTATTAAAGAATGATAACGGGATCTTGCCCCTAACTAAAGATTTGAGTTCTATTGCTGTTTTAGGACCTAACGCGGCTGTTATGAGACTTGGAGGATACAGCGGATACGGAGTGAAAATTGTTTCGCCGCTAGAGGGAATAAAAAATAAGCTTTCAAGAAGAGCTACAAGAATTTATTACGCAGAAGGTTGCAGTCTAACAGGATCTTCAAGGGAAGGGTTCCAAGATGCTGTTAAAGCGGCTAAAAACTCTGAGGTTGCTATACTATTCATGGGAAACTCCGTACCGGAAACTGAGGGTGAGGAAAGAGATAGATGTGATCTCAGCCTGCCTGGTGTGCAGGAGGACCTGATTAAAGAAATATGCGATGTAGGAATCCCCACAATAGTTGTACTCATAAATGGAAGCGCTATTACAATGACAGAGTGGATTGATGATGTGGACGCTGTAATCGAGGCATGGTATCCAGGAGAGGAAGGCGGAAACGCAATAGCGGATGTCTTATTTGGCGATTATAACCCAGGTGGAAAGCTGCCAATTACGTTTCCCAAAAAAGTTGGGCAACTCCCGCTCTACTATAATCCAAAACCCTCAGGCAGAGTATACGATTACACTGATTTAAGAGGGACACAGCATCTTTTCCCATTTGGATATGGATTAAGCTATACAGAATTCGAATACAGTAATCTGAGAATAACTCCTGAAAAAATAGATCCCAATGGAAAAGTAAAGGTTGAAGTAGACGTGAAAAATGTAGGTGAATATAAGGGAGACGAAATTGTTCAACTATACCTCCATGACGTTTTTGCTACGGTAGCTAGACCACTTAAAGAGCTCAAAGGATTCAAGAGAGTAACTCTTGAACCCGGCGAAACGAAGACAATAGCGTTTACTCTCGACTCAGAAGAACTATCCTTCTATGATGCAGACATGAATCTAATCATAGAACCGGGAACCTTCGAAGTAATGATTGGCAGCTCGTCAGAAGATATACGCTTAAAGGGAACTTTCGAAGCCACATAAACTTTCTTCCCTAATTTCCCTTAAATAAGGGGATTCGTATTCATGTTATCACAAAAAGATATTTATTTACGTTTAATCATTAAAGGGGTTTGAGAGTGATGATTGCTAAAGATCAGAAGGAAAAAGATGAAAACTCACAAAAGCAACTAGAAAATTTTCAGTCATCCATAGAAAAGCGTATTTCATCGTGGAATTTATCAATTAGACAAATAGAAAATGAGGTAAACAATTATCTCAAAGATTTCCAGTCATATATTAAAGACGTAAAGGACGCGTCCCTAAGGCTCGAAGAACTCACAAAAATGTTGAAGTCAGGGGAGATTTCAGAACATATATATAATGTTATCCTAGATGAATTAAGTAATTATTTTTCTTTGTCAATAGAAGAAATATTCAGGATCAGAGAAAATTTAGAATTGCTTAGAGCAAGAGCCAAAATTGAATGGGTAAAAGAGAAAATTGGTATAGAAAAACTGGAGAAAGAATCCTATTTATTTAAAAATAAATTTTATATGGATGATTACATGAGAAAAGAAGTTTATTCTCCAATGTATAGGTGGCAGGAGATAGTAAATAGAATAGATAATGCATTGTCCTCATTAACTTTTGAGGAAGAATTATCAATTATTGAACGTTACCTGTTAATAGCTAAAGAAAAGATGAGCAGAGCAAAATCGGAAAAGATGGAGAAAGCTAAAAGAATATGTAAGCAACGTTTAGATGTGCTTTCAGAGAAGTGGTCCTCCGTTAGGCGAAGCAAAATCGAACAAATAATGGATCTGGAATCAAAGGCTTCCCAACTGAAAGATGAAATTAAAGAAGTTGAGGTAAGATTCGCCGTAGGCGAGTTCGGTCGGAGCATTTATGAATGGAAAATGAGTGAGCTACAAGGCTCCCTAAAAAAGATAGAGAAAGAAATCTCTGAAATTAGGAATTATGTTAATGAGATAGACTTAAAAATATTTAAAATATCTGAATTGCTGAAAGAAGGTAATATTGAATATGAAGAATAATGAGAAAACTGACGATAAAAGTTCGAAGAATTTTTTAAATAATGTGATGCTAATGTCGTTAAATATTTCTATTTTAACTTCGATTTCCGAAGCGTCTTCAATATTTACTAAAATGGCTTTTAGAGTCTAAATATGAAGCAATTTAGGTGGTGGGGAAACAGAATGAAAAGCAAATATTTAACATTTCTTTTATTAACTTTGTCACTTCTTTCTCTTGCAATATTTTGTTTCGAGGTTAAAGGATATGATAAAACTAATGAAGAATCCGTTGATGTTTGGCTGATATTGCATTTAAGAGAATATGAGACAGACTTTCCCATTAGTAACGTTTCAATATCAATTAAAATTCTTACCAAATGGGGAAGTATCGAAGAAGGACCGCATATAAGTGATGAATTCGGTAAAATCAAGGTTTATCTTGGAAAATTTTCTGGAGTAAACCTATTTAAATCTCCATTACTAACAGGGTTAACTTTATCAGACAACTATATACTGATTAAAGTTAATGATGTTTTTCTTGAAGATGCAACTTTTTCAGCGCAATACTCGTTAAATCAAACCATATATTCAAATATGCAGATTAGCGTTGATCAAGAGATTTCCGGAACAAATGTTTTTATTAAGATTAACTGCTGGGCTCTTAAAGGCAAATTAATCGTAATTTCGGATAGCGACCCAGTGACTGGCGAAGAATCAGTGATTTCCGTTAAGCCGGCTGTAAAAGCTTCTTTTAAAAATGAAACTTATGAAAGCTTCTATCTTGCTCCACTTAACCATGAGATAACGCTATCTTACATATCCAAAGATAAGATGAAGCATGCATTACCTCTCAAAATTATGGTGAGTGAGAATACATCCTTCATAAACTGGATGTACTACGCTGCGAAATCATATGGAAATAAAGAGATGAACTCAATCAATGAAGAAATTAAGTGGTTAAGTTCTATGGGTCTCTCCCTTGACCGAGAGACCAAAGAGTATGAAGCTCTTGAAAACTTAGTTAAAAGAGTTTTAGATCTTTATGATAGAAAAGATTATAGTGTTGCTCTTAATGGAATGAACCGTTTCGTTAATAGAAAGGTAAGTTTAGAAAAATGGCTTTCAAATCTGAAAACCCTCGCGATCGCAGGCACCATATGTATAGCTTTCTTCGCTTATGGCTTATCATCAATCCTTTCTAGCTTCCTATTTGAGGAGCCAGCTAAAAATAAAGAAAGAGTAGTGACTAAAATTTTACTTTTCGCTTCGTTAATGATACTATTCTCTTTAACTAATCCTTCATCGAAAATAGCATATGTCATGATAATTGAAAAAGCGATTAACACTAATATTCCTGTAGCTGACATTCCTGCAGTCCTTCTCGGAGCTTTTGTGATTAGCGCACTAATATATTTCTTAATAACGCTGTTTTCAGTTAAAAAATCTCCAGTAACTGACCTTGCATTACAGCTAGGCATAAGAGGCCTAAAAAGAAGACCTTTCAGAACAATATTAACTCTGATAACTATAGTAACAATAGTCTCTTCTTCGGTTCTCCTCATAAATGTGTCGGTTTCAAGAGAAACTAGAATAAAGAGATCCTGGCCAAGTACAAAAATTTCAAGCTTAATAATAAGGTCCAACCCTTCATCTTTAATCAAGTTGAGTGTGTATGATGTAGAATGGATTAGATGGCAGGAATGGTGTAGCAACGTTAGCTACATGGAAGAAATTCCAGATTTAGAATTTTATGGTTCAGATCGAATTTCACGTATAACTATGCTTTCAACTGAAAGCGGTCATAAGAGAATAATTAATGTACTCTTTGTGGATCCCATGTTTATAGACAAATATTATGATTTTTCTAAATATGTCAGAGGTTTTTGGAAAGATTTCTCTAGAGGTGAAAAAGTAATCCTCTTACCGACAAACTATGATATGACTGTTGGAGACTATGTGACGCTAAACGTTGAGGAAACATTGCTTTCCAGACAGGGATTTCCTATGCCTCTTGGAACTAGAAAATTAGGCATTTTTCGTGTGATTGGCAAATTTGATCCATCTCAATTGTTAGAATTCAGAAAAATGGATAATAGTTTATTATTTAAAGACGTAGCACATACCGTTTTGATTCCGATCGATTCGGTGAATGATTCTTCGGTTACTATTTCTGAAATCACTGTGATCGTGGCGCCAGACTTTAATACAATAGATATAGCTAAGGAAGTAGCCTATTCGCTTGGGCTTCCAGTGATAGCGAATAGGAACGGCTTTTCTTTTCTAGTGGAATGGTCCTTAGAGGTTTCGGCTATTGGTTTTACGTCGTATCTTATTCCATTGGTTATAACAGGTTTGATGATGTATGTAACTATGGCTTCAGTTTATGAAGAAAGAAAGAGAGAGCTATTTACACTGGCGACCTTAGGATTAGATCCGCGGAACACTTTCTTAACTTTTATTATTGAATCATCCCTTTTCGGATTGTTGGGAACTTTTATAGGATTTTTTGGTAGTTACATCCTAATATTAATTATATCTTTTCTAGCTCCTTTATTTGGAATTGCATCCTCAACCTTTCATGTCGACTGGTCCGTATTTACAGTTTTTGTAGCTCTCTTCACCGGGATCGTGATGACTTTCCTTGGGGGTTATATTCCATCTGTAAAAGCTCAGGGTTTAAGTCTGCTTGGCAGAGTAAAAGTGCGCAAATTAGTGGGTGAATTGATAACTGAGGGAGAAAATGTTATTTTTATATTACCCATAAGGGAGTCTCTACGAAACAGCGAATTGCTTTATAGCTATGTTAGAGAAACGCTTAGAAAATTATCTTTTGTGGATCCCCGTTCAATAAAGGGCGAGATTTATAGAGATGGAACATTTAATGTATCATTTGTTGCTATAGGTTCCGGACGAGACGTTTTTATACCATGTAATTTGAAAGGTGAAAGAGATGAAGACGTCTTAGCATTATCCGTAGTTTTTCCAAGATCCTATATGGACTACGAGCAGATAAGACGTGTTCTCCGTGATCTGGAAGCACATATGATTGGCTTTTCTGCTTGGCGTGATATGCAGCTGAAAATGAAGATTGTGAGGGAAGCTCCCAAGAAACAGAAGACAATGGATGAAATCTTAGAAGAAGTTAAGCATGTGATGGAGCAGATGAAGGGCTTCAGTAGGAAACTTAAGATTCTCGAATCCCAAAAGGGAAAACTCATGGAGGAAATATACAACGAGTTCAGAGAGAAATATCTCAGAATGCTTGAGGAAAAATTTAAGGTTTTGAGGTCCATGACCATAGGTCTAGAGCCATACTTAAGCCAAATACGAGGAGAAATTAAAAAGATCAGCTTGGAAATCGAAAGGATCACAATTGCTTATAATCTTGGCGAAATAAGCGAAGAGGAATACATTAAAATCTGCAGTCCCATGCAAAATAAATTAACTATGCTTAAAAGCAAGCTTAAAGAGCTAGAGGAAATCTTCGAATTTCTCAAGAAACCTATAGAAATGATCTAAACATTTTGGAGGAGACTTTGATTGGATAGCAGAGAAAGGGTTTGGTGAGCTGTAGAATTTGAAAACCTCAATAGAATTCCATTCAAATGGTGGAGCTTTTAGGATGCGAAAACGGAGAATTTGTTGCCCGCCAGTATCCGCAATTGGTTCACATAAGGGGTTAAAC
>Ga0190354_1000152_pt1 | contig 11455 bp, 25 predicted proteins | sample 4872131213_MG_FD_163436 | JGI IMG/M metagenome (GOLD analysis project Ga0190354, IMG submission 163436) | Hydrothermal vent microbial mat bacterial communities from Southern Trench, Guaymas Basin, Mexico - 4872-13-12-13_MG | ecosystem: Environmental > Aquatic > Marine > Hydrothermal vents >...
CCCCCCAATCGCACATTAAAAACTTTCCATAGTAGCCAATACCTCAACCTCATCTTCACTTAATCCCTTCTTAAATATTCGGATAAGCTTAACCACACAAGGTGTGTATTGAGATAGATTTCCGAATTTAGCGATAAATATATTAGTATTGTATGAAGTTATAGAACCACTCACATCAAGCGAATTAATCAATTCTTTATTCCTATATAATTTCATAATATTTCCGTTAAAAGTTCCAACAATATGATTATCCTTGTTTAAATCATAAGTATCACCATTACTATCAATTTCTTTTAATGAACCATTGATTGTGAGTTGAAAAATGTAGTATCCCGGCTTAGTGGGGCGTCCATGTCCATTTATCCCCAAATGGTATTGATAATAGGGATTACTATGTGAAGTATAAGGTTTATCTATAATTGGATTATTTCCACTCCCTGTAAAGTAAGTAGCTTTCATAATTATTTCTATACTTATTTCCCGAGGATTAAGGCTGCTATGGTTATTTATTACTAAATAATTATTATCGAAATAAAACCCATTCTCCTTAAACCTCGCACCATAAACTATCCCATCATTGTTATATTTAGACCTATCCCACCACCAACTCTCCGAGAAGTATTTATTATCTAACCACAGCACACAACTGTCCCAATCTATCATTTTTAGAATCCTTCCATCTTCGCCAATATCTTAATCTCATCATCACTTGGAATATCTTTATAAATTCTTATTAATTTAATTTTTCCCAAATAGAATTGGGTTGGATCATCTGATATTCTTGCCCCAATTAAAATATCAGCATTATTGTTTATCCAATTTCCGCTTATACTATTTGAATTTATAAATTTACCATTTACATATATTTTTATATTGTTTCCATCATCGTATGTTAAAACATGTGTTTCTTTATTATAAGTTACTGGATTCAGAGAATAAACATTTCCTCCTAAATTTCTTGTTATAAATCTAAGTTTTCCACTCTCAGTTAATCCTAATAAAAAACATAAGTTACTATTTCCAAAATCTTTTGATATTGCCCACGAGAAATCTGTATTTAATGAAGGATTAAAGATTACTTCAATAGCGATTTTATTGTTAAAATTAAATATTGAATTATTTTTTATTCTTATATAATCATTACCACCGAAATAAAAACTATCCTCTTTCCATACCGCACCATAAACCGTTCCATCATTGATATATTTACTTCTATCCCACCACTTAGACTCACTAAAATACCGGCTATCCAACCACAATACACAACTATCCCAATCAAGCATTTTATTGTTTATAGGTGGAACTCACATTAAGCACCAGTCCCCCACATGTCCCTGATCCTGATAGCACCATCTTAACTCTCTGTTTAAATCCCAATCCCGCAGTCGCTATCTTCGTATATACCTTATTCTGAACGGTTGTCCCAGCGGCAACTACAACATCATCGAACACTACCGCATCATACCATATATTACCCGCATAGTCGTAAGACTGAATAATAACCGATAATGTGATAGAATTTGACCCACCACTTTCTTCAATATATGTCAATGCGAGATTATATTCACCTTTATTGAATATTCCCGTAAAGTATTCTTCAGAATAATGAGTCCCTATTGACATTCCAGTTGTAGGCTCATAGATTTTATACAGCATTATCGGGAACACCTTGAACCAATCTGGATTAACTCGTCTAAGCGAGAACGCAGTAAGTGTAAACACATCATTATTATTCCACCCATCAGCACTTAATATCTTAATGTACGGCGTTACACCTCGGAATAGTCTTATAGCGTTCATTCCACCGTATTCATTTACTATTTCGCTAACAGATACAAGTTTAAATTTTGTGTTAACGAAGTTATTAGCAGGAGTGTATTTCACAGTAACAGTAGGTATATCAGCTATCTCACCCCACTTATTAGTGAAATGTAGTATGGCGTATAATGGTTTTGTGACATTGTATGTACATACACCCATCAAGAACAAATCATCTGGATAGACCTCAATCACTCTATCCTGCCAAATATACGCATTTCCACCACTACATGTACACTCTACACCCCACTGTGCCATCTTATAGTCTTTCCATCCGTTAAAACTCCATCCTTCTAACTGATTTTCAAAGTCACTATTTGGTATAAGCTCATCTCCAACTTCCTTAGGTTTATAATATCCCGATGTTCTTACACTCATCTTTTTCTTTTCCTCCTATGTCTTTTTACACGTGTAATTTTTAAACTTTTCATACATACGGCATAAGGGTTAACTTTACCCTTACTTTTTCTTTTTACCTTCCTCACACACCGGTGGAACTTACCGGTGACGTTCTTCCTCCCTCGATAATATACCATCTACATTACCTCTCATGTAATACCCACCCAATCCGGCAAGGGTTGCCACTACCATAGTGAGTATTGTCCCATCAATACCCTTCATCAAGGCGATACTCTCCAGTATCACAATACCACCAATAGCAACTAAAGCCTTTATATCTTTTATTTTTATCACCTCCTACCAACCAAAACTACTCACAAATGAAGCTCTTGAGCGGGTAGCAGTCCAACCACTACCCTTTTTTACCCAAGTCACTCCCGGTAATGAAGGTGGTTTCTTCTCAGTTGTTTTTTTGGTTGTAGATGTGCTTGTACTCTTCTTTTGAGTTTCTATCTTTTTAGCAACCTCCCATACACTACGCTCACTGAACTTTTCCGGCTCTTTCATTGCTTGCTCCCAATATGGTGAACCCTTTTCCCAATCCTTAGGGAGACTCGTCTTTTTTGAACTTGATACAGTAACTTTACCACCATGCCCCACTCTCTCAAAGTATTCAGCGAGTGGTGTACCTTCGAGTTTCTCTTTCTGCTTTTTGAGTTCAGTAGTTGTTGCCATCTCACCACTCTTTGTTTCTCCATAAGTAAATGTTTCAGTTGTAGTCTTTACTACTTTCTTTGGTGTACTCGTAACCGGCTGAGTCTTTTTTACCGGTTGAGTTGATGGTATCTGTGGTAATAGACTCGTTACTGATGGCAACTTCGGTGCGGGAAAGTTTACAGTTTCCGAAGGAAGTTGAATAATTGTTGGTGTGGGTGGTGCTTCTTTAATTTCGGGTGAGATAGCACGGGGTATGTTTCGGATATATTGAACAGTACCCCCTCCACTACCTTCTCCGCTCTGGAGAAGTAAATAACCAGCGGCTACTACACCACCCAAAACCAATATCTCTTTCATTCCTTTCATTTTTTCTTAGTAACGAACCCATAAGCAACAAGTCCAATAACCGCAATAATAGCTATCTTTGTCAAATCAGCACCAACACCACCTTGTACAGGTGAGTGTGTAGGCTGTTGGTATGTAGATATAGGGAACTCCCACGTTGCCCTCTGTTCAGGTATAAGCTGGCTCTTTACTTCTTGCTGTTTTTTTGATACCGCAGAAGGTGAAGAAATAATATATGTTCCACCTTGATACGCATAACTCAATTGCGGTGAATATTGAACTTGAGGAGCATAAGTAACCTGCTGAGTTTTTGAAGTAGTTGGAGCGTAATATTCATAGGGAGCATGATGTATCTCTTCCTTCTTGCCACCACCGAGCGCACCCATCACGCCCACTCCTGTCCCCAATCCAGCTATTCCACTCAGTATAGGAATTAACGGTAAAGCCATCTTTATCTCCTCCTTTCTATCCTTCTTTCTCTTATCAGGCTCGGTTCATAAGCTACTATAATTGTACATTGGTTAGCTTCTGTTGCTATATCTGAAGCCACATTTTTCACATTGAAACCCAGATATTCTACTTCCTCCACTGTTAATGTAGAATGTGAAACCACCAGATATGATTTATCACGTGAATAATCAAGTTCAATCATTAAATCCGCAGATGTATTGTTAATTACTGTTATAGTATTAAATACTCCATAAGTTTTTACCAATCCACTCAATTTAGGGTGTTGGTAATCATATTGTAAAAAGTCACCGGGTGCTATCGAAGGTAAAAGTATAGTTCTTTTTCCACCCTTTCGATAAGATTCCCTCTTCTTACTTTCTACCGAATTTACTTTATTTCCAAAACCATCAACAAAAATATCAAATATGCCCATGCTTCCCTCCTATTTAACACCCTCCCGGTGTTGCCGGGTGCCCTATAAAGGGCTTAGCTGGTGCTTCCCAAAAAATAATAAGTAGGGTTTAAAAAATAGCTTTAAACCCTACGTTGTAATATTAGCGTCCCACTGGAGCGATAGTGCTGACGCAGTTCTAACGTCAGGCATTGTTACACCGAGTTTAAGTTCAGTTTGAGCGGGAATAATATACTCAAGCCAATTGAACCATTTACCTGCCTTGAGTGTTACATCAGCATCAATTAGGTCAGTGAAATCCACATAAGCTAATATACGGGGATATACAACGTTAGTTCTTACATTCCTAACTGTCACCGGAACAAGTATATACCTGTCTTGGTCGTCAACATCTACATCAATATCTTTATCAGGTTTTACCCTGACCACAAGCTTATCATCCTCTGCGAGCACATCCTGTATTTTCGGTATCTTCGGTAATCTCTGAAGGTCACGTTCAAAGCTCGCAACTGTCCCCGAACTCTTATTCTCTATACCGAATTGTTCACTCCGCATCGATAGCAAATCCGCTATCGCATTATCATTAGCATCAAGGTGAACAATCCGGTATTCACCTTCAAATATATTTTCTGCCATCTTTCATTTCACCTCCTTACCACGAAGAACCGCCTCCTACGGTTCCACCTAAGAAATTTGTCAACAGGTCTTCAACACCATCTACACCGAAACCTAACCCAACAGCATCCCCAATGAAACCTTTTCCAACGAATTTGCGAGCAAGATACGCTATAATAAGCTTGATTATACCCGATTTGACTGTACCGTTGCCAATTACACCAGATAAAGCTCTCTCTTCGAAGTATTTAACGATACCTGCTCCAACAAGATCCATGTAATTCACACTACCCGAAACTTTAGTACCTACCAACCTCATATTTTTTCTCTATCACCTCATTAATACGAGACGCTATATAACGAAATGTTATTATACATAAAAATGTATAAATCTATATAAATGCTTATACATAAACCCGTACAACGGGTTTTCGGGGTTGTGGGGGATAAATTCCACTTATGTGGATAAATACAATTGATAGGCTCGGTACTCTCCCACTCTCTGATGTGTAATTATCTCTATTTCCTGTTTTATTTCTTTATCACTAAGTCCTGTATTACTAAGAAGGTCTTTCAATACAGCTATATCCCTACTCCAATTCAATCTAAAAACAATGAGTATATCAATCAAATTAAAGGTATTTTTATGAAGATAAGCAGGTCTTTGTGTATTGAATATAAAAGTATTTTTCCAATTACCACCATGTCTTATTAACCTCTCAAGCTCTTTTGATTGGCGGTAAAATTGGTTTAAATATTCCGCAACTTCATCAAAAACCCAATATCTATTCTCAATTTTACCGGTTGTTGTTAAAACTATATCAGTAAAATCAACAATTTCATCACGGGTTAAATCTATAAGATTTACCCCTATAGGTTGTTTACCTTTATAATTCTTAAGTAACATCGCAAAACTCACAGCCTGTTGATATAACATATCTCCACCTTCTCTATTATCTGGTTCTATATGGTATAATCTACCCTTATCTATTCTTTTACCGAGTTCACCAATAGTATCAAAGATAACAAGTTTTTCTCCCTCTTCGATTAGTTTATTAGATAGCCTTGCGGTAAAATAAGTCTTACCACTTCGTTTTGCTCCTATTATTCCAATTGTACGCTCTTTTAGGTTCATAAGCATAAAAAAAGAAAAATAAGCCCTTACAGGGCTTGTGGGGTCGTGGGGCAGAGCCCCACATTAAAAGACAGTTTTATCCCGTCCTTTATAATCTACCTCAATAGGGAAAGATACGCCAGTCACCCGTATCATCAAGACCCCATGGACATAGTGTGGGAACATTTATTTCAAAGTTGGGGTTAAAAGGACATAGCTCGTTATTCAGTCGGTAATCCATTATCCACTTCCAGAACTCCATCTCATGGGGGTCTTCTTCAACGGGTGTCGGTGTAGGCTCTGATTCCTCAGGCTCAGGTATAATTGTCTTCTCATCTATTATCTTTGGATACCTGTCCTCAGGATTGATTATATACTTCGGCTGTACTACCGGGAACTTTGAAAGGTCAGGTACCGTAACCTCCCGTATCCCCGGATATATGGGTGGCTTAAATCCCGTTGGATATGCCCCTACCGTTGCTACAAGCGAAAAAAGAAACATCGCAGCTATCCCAAAAGCAAAAATCTTCTTCCTCATTCTTTCTTATCACCTCCTAACTTTTTATCCTCTGATTTTTGAGGAGCTTGATTATTTATTTCCATCATACTTATACTAAGCAAAATTTGCTTATGAAGTTCCTTAATATCCTTCTCATCAAAATCATTTAAGAATTCAAAGAAGGCTCGATGAGTTGCGCTTCTTGCTACTATGTTTAGAGGATTCACAATAGGCTTATCAACATCAATCTCTGCTTTCTTCCCTATTACTCGCAACACTACCGGTATAACTCCACTCCTATCAAGTCTATTATATATACCTATGAACTTATCTAATAATCGTTCATATTTGCTTAACGTTGCGAGAAAGCTGTCAAGGTCGTTTACCTCTATGTTCTTTGCTCCCTCACTTAAGACCTTTAACATATCAACTTCTTCACTCATTTTTCCACTCCATACTGTCAATTTTCATTCCTATTATTTCCAATACTTTCTTTACTTTTTCTGCTATTTCCTCTTTCTCCTCTTTTGAAAGACCCTTTTCAAAACCTATCTCTACCTCTACTTCAACCATCTCGCTCACCTTCATCTAATATCGCCCTCATTCTTCTATTCTTTATAGCCTTTATTAACCCTTGTAGTTGTCCCCACTTGATACTTAGACCTGTACCTAATAGTATTAGTCCCAACCCATACCATTCATGTCCTAATAACTCCATGTCGAAACCACCATACCTGAAAAGATGTTCATACATTAGGAAGTTGCCAGCAGCAAATAGCGTACCAGTAATTAATGTCTTGTAATACTTCAAACACCGCTTTGAAAAATCACTTTTGCCTGTCATTCTGCCCACTCCAACTCTACTCCACAACCGGGGCAATACTTCTCTCCACCTTTCAGCTTCTCACCACATTCTGGACAATTCCATGTGGGTTTCGGCTCTTTATCCATATTACCCGGTACTGCTGGAGCTGGTGTGGGTGGTTTATCACTTTCATTAAGCTTTTTCAATTCCGCTGCTATCGCTCTACTCAATTTATCAACATCAAAACCTTTATCTTCTCCCATCTTTATCGTTATTACCCTTTTCACTGTTACTCAACGTTATGATTGTTATGTTGTTATATCTATTTGAATTGGCTTACTTTCACCTGTTTTTTCATTCCATACCCTCTTATCATCTATTTTTCTTAACTGTTTCAATATCTCAATCCACATGTTTTGTGGTAACTTCCTTCTTATAGCTGTTGCTCGCTTTATTGGTGAAGTATATTTGAACTCTATTATATCATTATTGTTGTTTAATATCTCTGCTCGCTTCGGTACACCCTTAGTCTTTTCCCCGTAAAACTTAGGTCTATAATATACTTGTTCAGCTTCATACTCAAAACCCCATCCACCCAACTCTTTTGAGGATTCAATAGGATTGGGACAATCTGAAAGAATATGGATACTGTCAGTATCACAATAGACCACCCACTTCTCTCTCTTCTTCATCTCTCTCAAAAGCTTTAATCTCGCATGGGTAGTTATCCACGCAGGTATCACCGGAAAAGTATGTTTACTATCCAATGGCTCTTTCCCAACATAAATATACTTCTCACCATCTATATACTCTTTTATATCACATCCTTCTATATTACCCTCCCACTCGCTTAACTTTACCCACCCACCACGCTCGTTACGTTCACCATATTTACCATAAAGACTATTTCCTAAAGTCTTATAGAGATAATCAAGGTTCTTATCTCCATCCTTTTTATGTTGCTGACGCTTTTTCCAAATAAACTCCGCATATTCCCTAAAAATTGGTGCTATCTCCTCATATTCTATATAGTCGTAAACTTCTATAACCTCCGTACCGTAATCTATCGCTGCCCTCAGCTCTGGAGTACACCAATAACCCTCAAAGGTGCCAATAGGAAAAATAAGCTTTTGCTTATAATAAGGTAAGGGTGCTATAATCTGTTCCGGTACATGTACCTTACAATGTACTACTCCGGGTTTATCTACATCAAAACCATAACCTGCTTCATGATACTGTGCGCTCTGTGGTAATGGTATTTCAACATCTCGCATGATTGAAAGATACATTGAATTTACATCATAACTTTTTATTTTGCGTTTACCACGCTTAAAAACCTCACACCGCCCACCACGGTAAGCTTTTCTTTCAAAATTATTTAAAAAATCGCTATTCCGTATAAAGTTTATCTTTTGAAAGTGACGCCTGTATATCTCCCTCGCACAAGCCCCTATCGTTAATTTTAAAGGAATTTTAAACTCATAAACCATCGTATCTTCTAACCATTTGAAAAGATACCATGTCGCCTTTGTATCCATCATACAACGCTCCTTAAGACTCTCCAAAGAAAGCTTCTTTATACCATATCTTTCCTCCATGTGGAGATTCTTTATCCAATCTTCAAGACTACCTCGTACAAGGTTAGTAGCATCCCAAATAGGTATGCCTCGCTTTCCACCTATCTTCAATCTTGCTGTAATAAGCCTGCTCCCAACATATATCCGACTTATATCATTCACTATCTCTCGTATATAGTATAAATCATAATCACTATTAAATAGCCCCAATCTAAAAGGTACATGCTGCTTACCACCCGCTTTTGCTATCCTTATTAACTCGTTCTGAAGTTCAAACCTATCATAAAAAGTTTTTTCAATTAAATGCTCTTTACCATGATGGTCTTTATAATAACCATATAAACAAGCTAAAAGAAATTCACCCGTTTCCGGGTTATTCTCAGTATCCATACAAATATATGGATGGTGTGTTGGCTTCACACCACCCTTAACTTTAAATTCAAAATATCTCGGTTTCATAATCTTTCCATCGCTGATATTTCACTACTAACTCATCAATTATCTTCTTTTTGAAACCTCTTCTCCTATAAAACTCCCTTATCTTCTTTATTTCCTCTTCATCTTTCATTTCAACATCTCCTTAAGCATTCTTCCTATCTCTTCAGGGCTCATACCTGCCAATTTTGCCCCTTCTATTACTTCCTTTATTTGCTGACGTTGTATTATCTTCCTTCTGGGTTTCTCCTTTGGCTTCTCTTCCCGATATATATAACGCTTACCTCTATATCTTACTTTCACTATATGCCAATTACTACCACCGAGTTCTGCCTGTCCTTTGCGTTCTATCTCCTCAATATCACGCTCATTATCTGGTAGTTTGTGAGCATTACTCCACAGCCCTTTTAACTCTACCTGCTCACCACTAACTTCATCTTCAAAAACAGCATCCCAAATTGTTTGCTGATACCTTACCGGTTTCTCTAATGGTATATCTCCATACTTTTCTCTATATTTCTTTATTAACTCCGGCGTTGGTTGTTTATGTAAACAGGTCTTTATATATTCCTTCAGTCCATACCGCTTAATCCTCTCTATCGCTTTCATTTTTTATGTTTATCTCCATACCCAACTCCTTCTCTACATACTCCTCTCCATATAAAGCAATTAACCTAATAATTACTGCCCTCAACTCCGAAAAGCGAGGGCAGTATCGAAAAACTCTTGGCTCAAAATAGATAGATACCTGTTTTGGATTACCACCCTTGTGTTTCCATTGATTCTCCTCTATCACTATATCTCTTACACACTTCTGATATCTATCTAACATACTGCTTAAGCTGCTCTGTTATATCCCCCGCTGGTTTTATACCCTTAGCTCCTCTGAATTTTGCGAGTATCTCGCTCGGTATCTCCGGCTCCTCATCATCAAGCTTCTCCCGCATACTCTCTATCTCTCGCCACCTTACACGTCCATCTGGATAAACCATCACTAACCATACCTGTCGCTCTCCATAGGCTTTGAATTCAAAGAAAGTTGCCCTCATCTTACCGCTCTGCCTCGCTTCGTTCTTTAAATTGTCCACTGTACGATAAACCCCAGACAATCCAGTAGCTTTTCTAAAGTCAGCTTCTATCCGCATTATCTCTGTACGCTTTACACCACCCTCTTTTACTTCATCCATACTCTTTACCCCCTTTCTTATCTCTCCTTCATGTACCGCTACTAAAAAATCATGTATGCTCTGATAACCCTGTTCTCTTATCTTCGCTTCTATTTCCTCAAGCTTTTTCCGCTTTTCACTTAACTTTTTACGCTCCCTATACGCCTTCTGGCGTTCCGCTGCGTTTTTATATATTCTTTTCCGTCCCATGGTTCACTCACCCCTATATATTATATCTGGCTTTCTTATTCTAATAGTATATGCTGAAAGCATATACTCATCCTTTTCTCTCAATTCTATGAAAGGATAGGAAAAAGGGAAATAAGGAAATTTCCCTTTATTCTTCTCCATCTTTCTTCCCCTCCACACTTCTATTCTTCTTTGCTACTATTGTCACGTACTCTCTCTTTCCGTCAAGAAGCTCTTTCACTCGCTCCGCATTCAAATAGAAGACCAACTTCTTACTTTGGGAGAAAAAATATAAATACTCCCCATATTGGTTTTTACCTTTTCTCATATACAACCTTCCCAATTCTTCACTCATCTTATATATCCATCCCTCCTAACAGCTTTTATTATTTCCCTAAAAATACACCATCCTATAAAAATTTCGTATTTCTGATACGTTGTTCTTCGCTCTATATGGATACCATTGTAATACGCACATGCCTTCACTTTTCCACAATCGTCCATAAACATATATTCATCAAGACACATTTTTCTTACCTCCGACTGTTCACAAAGTCCACTATTCTATCCCACTGTACCCACTTAAGGTCTATCTCTGTATTCCTTACCATATCCACTATACTTACTCCCGTGGGATATATCTCTATTTTTATATCCCCTGTTAAAGTTTGTGTTAACATCCAATCATCACTGAATATCGCTTCCATGTTCATCACCAATACCACTCTTTCTAACATTTTTCGTTACCTCAATATTACCTATACGGGTGTTATGTTATTTTTAATATAGTTTAGTATCCATGGCTCACCCTCTACCTCTATAAAATTCCTCGCTGTCCTTACTATATCTAAACACCTCTCCCCTATTACTTCCGCTATACGCTCACCACTATATAATCCATCCCTCAAATCCTCTTTCCATATTATTTCTCTCATGGTAATATATTAGATATAAGGTATAGTAAAGGTTTCGGT
>Ga0190354_1000153_pt1 | contig 11363 bp, 6 predicted proteins | sample 4872131213_MG_FD_163436 | JGI IMG/M metagenome (GOLD analysis project Ga0190354, IMG submission 163436) | Hydrothermal vent microbial mat bacterial communities from Southern Trench, Guaymas Basin, Mexico - 4872-13-12-13_MG | ecosystem: Environmental > Aquatic > Marine > Hydrothermal vents >...
CCATCCTTAGTTACTGCCACCTGGATGGGGAAATGGGCATGGACGGCTTTCAAGCGATAGAAGAACCCCTCTCTCACTCCAGTAATCATATTATTGATATGAGAAGCGAATGTGCCGGCAATTGCTTTTTGCTTCTTCCTCGTGCTCTCTGTCCTGATAAACACTTCGTTCATACTCTCATCTATCGCTATCTGCACGCCGGGATGCCATAATTCGCGCTCTATTGCCCCTTTTGGTCCTCTAACCCTCACTTTTCGCCCCTCTATCTCCACTTCCACACCTTCGGGTATCTGGATATGGAAGTTAATACCTCTTTCCTCTTCCTTTCCTGTCATCTCCTCTCACTTCTCACTGCTTCTCACTTGAAGAATAGAAGAGATAGAGAAGTATATAAATTTGAAAGCTTCTATTCCCTATTGTTGTGCATGGGAGCATAGCATGATAAAGAAGCTAAGCGAGATAGAGCGAGAGCATAGGCTTTTCGACCGGAGGCATGAGTTGGACTCGGTCATGCCCGTTGTGAGAGAGATAATCACGGCAGTGAAGAGTCGAGGCGATGATGCTCTGCGTGAATACACTCTTAAGTTCGATTCCGTGCGTCTGGACGAGATAGAAGTGAGTGAAGAGGAGAAGGAATCGGCGAGGGCGAGTGTGGATAGCGACCTGAAGCTGTATATCGAGCAGGCTTTGAATCGGATAAGGGATTTCCATCAGCGCCAGAAGAAGGCGGCATGGGTAGAGAGGTTCGCAGAGGGAGTGTATATCGGTGAGCTGTATCGCCCGCTCGAGGTGGTCGGAGCTTATGTCCCCTCAGGTTATTTCAGCACTGCACTGATGTGCGTGACGCCTGCGAAGGTAGCTGGTGTGCCCCATATAATAGTGTGTAGCCCACCGTGCAAGAATGGCAATCTGGAACCACTTACGCTTTATGCCGCAGAGCTCGCGGGCGCCACACGGATATTCAAGGTAGGGGGTGCGCAGGCGATTGCTGCTCTCGCTTTCGGGACCGAGAGTATACCAAAGGTGGAGAAGATAGTGGGACCTGGGAACCTATACGTAACGGCGGCGAAGATGCTTGTTCGCGAATATGTGGAGATAGATTTCCCCGCTGGTCCATCCGAGGTGTTGATCATCGCCGATGCGAGTGCGAATCCGGACTTCATTGCCGCCGATATGCTTGCACAGACGGAGCATGGCATCAACTCAAGAGCGGTTCTCATCACCGATTCCAGACGAATAGCGGAGGCGGTAGAGCGGGAGATAGGTTCGGAGGGTGAAGCCCAGAATTGGATAATACTCGCCTCCAGTATAGAGGAGTGCATAGAATTTGCGAATATGTATGCGCCAGAGCATCTTTCAATAATGGTAAGCAACCCACTTGAGGTACTCAAGCGAATAAAGAATGCAGGCTCGGTATTCATAGGTGATTATACACCCGTAGCGGCTGGCGATTACGCAACAGGAGCGAATCACGTGCTACCCACTGCGGGCTATGCGAGCATATTCTCAGGACTTGATGTCGCTCATTTCATGCATCGGATCACGGTGCAGCACATGGATAAATCCGCTCTGGCGCGATTGAGCGAAGTTGTGGTGGGCTTATCAAGGGCGGAGGGTATGGAGAGGCACGCACATTCTATTGAGGTCAGATGGAGCAAAAGAGAGCATTTTTAGATATCACCGTTAGTTTATGTCCTTATTGTGGGGCACCATACGCAGATGCAAGCTGGTATGCCTCAGAACTGGGCTGTGATGTTGAATGTGGAGTATGTGGAAGGACATGGAACCCAAAAGCGTCAAAGGTGGACAGGATTTTACTCGAGTTCCTGTTAGATGAGAACGGTAAAGTTATAGAGGTGAAGAAGAAAAAGCGAATGAGAATGAGAAATGAGCGAGGAGTGGACTGAGAAGTATAGACCAGCGAAGCTGAGCGAAGTTGTTGGCAATGATAAGGCGATAGGCGAGCTGCGAGCCTGGGCGGATGCTATTGGCAGTGCAGAAGTAAAAGCGAAGAAGGCGGCTATCCTCCATGGACCTCCTGGCTGTGGTAAGACCTCAGCAGCTTATGCGCTCGCATCCGATATGGGCTGGGAGGTTATAGAGCTGAATGCCTCAGACCAGAGGAATGAGGGAGTGATAAAGAGCATAGTGGGGCATGCATCCCGGAGTAACACGTTCAGCCGGAGGACACGACTGATCATCCTTGATGAAGCGGACAATCTGCATGGTAAGGAGGACCGTGGAGGAACAAGAGCGATAACAGAGGTGGTAAAGAGGACTTCGCAGCCCGTTATCCTGATTGCGAACGATTTATACAGGATGAGCAAGGCATTACAGCGAAATTGCAGAGTGATTCGGTTTCAAAGGCTGAGACCGGAACGAATCTATCAGGTGCTCCGCAAAATATGCATCAGAGAGGGAATAGATGTGGAAGAGCCGGTATTACGTATCCTGGCAAGGAATGCGAATGGTGATTTGAGGTCGGCGATTAACGACTTGCAGGCACTCTCACTCTCGGCGGGTGACGAATGGATAGAAGAGGCGGATATAGTGACGGGCGAGCGAGACGCCAATGAGACCATATTTGAGGTTCTGAGGAAGATATACGCACCTGCGACTGTGACGGGCATTCAAGAAGCTATCACATCACTATATTCACTCGATAAGACGCCGGAGGAGAGTATAAGCTGGGTATACGAGAACCTGCCGAGTGAGCTGATGGAAGATGCTGATATATTGCATGCCCTGCATTACCTCAGCAGAGCGGACACATTCTTAGGCAGGACACGCAATCGTGAGAACTTCAAATTCTGGCGTTATGCCTCCAGCCTGATGGTCTGTGCCCTGTCATTCAGGCGCTACCCACGTATTCAGTTCAGGTCGCCCTGGCAGCGAGTAGTTCAGGGTGGCAATAGTAATAGGGGTTATGAACCGATAATAGATGAGATAGCAGCGAAGCTAAGCGCCTACTGCAAAGTCCCACAGAGCTATGCCAGGTTTTATATACTCCCACTTATGAAGTTCTTCTTCAAGAACCATCATAAAGCGGTTGCCATAACGCAGTTGCTGCGGCTGGACATACGACATATCGCATTCTTTACCCGCGATGCCGAAATAGCGGAGCGTGTGTATCAGGATTCTATAACCCTAACGAAGGGGGGGACGGGGTATGAGAAGCATGAGCATATCGTAGAGACTGTGGAAGCGACGGTAAAAGTGGAAAAAGAAGAAGAGATAGGAAAAGAAGAGGAGGTGCGGGTGGAAGAGAATAAGAATAGAAAGCAGAGATCTTTGAGCGATTTCTTATCACTGTGATGTATGAGTATAAGGTGATAGAAAGAAATGAGGGCATATATAGAGAAGTTGAAGGAGTCGGGAGCGCTAATAGAGCTTGAACACAGCGTATCATCGCGCTACGAAGCGGCATCTATCGGGCTGAAATACAAAGATAAGCCCATATTATTCCATGCTGTTGATGGCATCCACAGGGTTATAATGAATGCGGTGTGCAGTAGAGAGATGCTGGCTGATTTGCTTGGCACAACACCTTATAATCTCGCACCGTTCCTCGCTGGATTGCCGGAGAGCGGTGAAGGTGGAGAAGTGCGGATAATAGAGGATTCAGAGACGAAGGAGGTGATAGAAGAGCCCGATTTGAGTAAGTTGCCCATACTGAGATATTTCAATGGTGATGGCGGTGCGTATATAACAGGAGGTGTGGTTGTTGCGGAACTGGATGGTATACGTAATGCCTCCATTCATCGTATGATGGTGCTGGGCGATAAGAGGCTGGCTGTGAGGCTCGTTCCGCCACGACACCTGTATAAGATGCATAAGGAGGCGATGGAACGTGGTGAGGACTTAAAAGTGGGGATAGCGATAGGTGTTGCACCCCTGATTCTCCTCGCGGCTGCAACGCGGGTACCACCGGGCAGGGAGTTTGAATATGCATCGGTATTGATGAATAAGCCGATGGAACTCTTCAGGCTGGATAATGGCGTGGCAGTCCCACATGCGGAGATTGTGATTGAGGGTTATATAAGCGGAGAAAGGGCGAAGGAAGGTCCATTTATGGATATCACCGGCACTTATGACAGGATAAGGAAGGAGCCGGTAATCAGACTCACCAGGATATATCACAGAAGGAATCCGATATATCATGCCATAGTCCCTTCTGGTGCTGAACACAGACTGCTGATGGGTGTGCCATACGAGCCATTGATATACAGGGCTGTGGAGCGTGTGGCGCGGGTGAAGAATGTGGTGCTGACCGAAGGCGGGTGTTGCTATCTACATGCGGTGGTGCAGATAGAGAAGGAGGTGGAGGGGGAGGCGAAGAATGCGATTATCGCCGCTTTTGCTGCGCATCCGAGTTTAAAGCTCGTTGTGGTCGTTGATTCTGATATAAATATATTCAAACCCGAGGAGGTGGAATACGCGATAGCGACGAGGGTTCGCTGGAGTAAAGATATGGTCACGATACCGGGTGTAAGGGGCTCGTCACTCGACCCGTCATCGCAGAATGGTGTAACTACAAAGGTTGGTATTGATGCAACCGGAAGGTGAGAGTTCATACCAGTTCACCACTTTTTATGTCCAGAAACCACATCCCGTTCGCATGCACTCTCTCCAGTTCACTCGCATTTATTTTTAGCCTGCGCTTGAATATCGGTCCGTCAAGCACGAAAGTATGATACTCACCTGATTCGCCACACAGATTGAAGTTGTAATTCTTCAACTCTTCGATGAAGGATTCGTCAAATCTCCTGCCCAGCCATTCCTCTTTTATCCGCGTTGCAACTACTATTGCTTCAAAACCTTCTTCTATGAACTCCTGCACTATATCCAAAGGGGCGCGTCCCCAGAGCGGTATGACAGGTTCTATCTCGAGGTCGTCACAGACCCTCTCCACCCATTCGCGGTGCTCAATCAGGTCAATATCGCCGAAGACGCCGCCTTGCACACCTTTGAGCTTTAACTCGCTCACTGCTTGCTTGAATTTACGCTCATAGCCCGACCATGATGCTTTCACCTGAACCATTGGTATCCCTATTGCTTCTGATTGGAGTTTCAGTAGAGAAGAGCGAGTCCCGTGTGCTCTTTCACGCGCACCATCCTCAGCTAAGAAGTTCAGGAGATGCGAGACCTCAAACCTGCCGTCAAGCATTGCTCTGTAACATGCTAAACAGCTGTCCTTACCGCCACTCCAGGAGCAGAAAACGCGTTTAGCCCTGTTCTCATTCTCGCTATTTCGTTTCATTATTTACCTCCCTTCGTCGTGCTTGTGCCTGCCGGCACATACACCATTCCTCCGCTTTTCGTTTTGTATATCCGCCCTACTTCACCCACAATTTCCGTTTGCACCGTCTCATTCATCATGTCCAGCTTCTCGATTTGCTCTCCGCTCTTAACTATCACTTCCATGTTCGGCTGACCCGGATTCTTCACTATTGTCATATCTGTCTGTGTCAGCACTTCGGGTATGCTGAGATACATCAGTAGCATCACTATCAACCCGAGTGCGAACACCATCGCCACGTCGAACAGATTGGCAACGCCACTCAGCGGGTCGTCATCTCGTTCACCACGACCTCGATTCCCTCCCGATTCTTTCATGTATTTCATTTCTTGTTCCTATACCTCCCGTGAGACCTTTTCTCTTTATAATATCCCAGACAAAATAGTGATGTAACTATTAGAAGCAATAATAGCAAATACCAATATAGCGAGCCACCGCCGCCACCACCACCCGCAGCACCACCGGTTCCGAATGGATACCCGATGACGTTCTTTACTGTTTTGACAACCGAATTTGTCGCATTTATCACCATCCTGCCTCCAGTTCCACTCGCATTTCCGGTGCCCGTGCCTGTGCCAGTTCCACCACCGAACCCGCCACCTGTTCCTCCTCCTCCGCCTGGTCCTGGTCCCCAGCCCTGTGTTATTGGTGGTGTCGGTGTCGGCAGCTCCATCACCACCCGAATGAACGCCTCTTTCTCGTTGTTCGTCTCGTTGTATTCTTCAATACCGTTATCCGGGTCAGCAACCGCTCTCAGAGTGTAGTTTCCTGGCGATTGCGGCGTCCAAGAAGTTTCATCTGTCCATGTTTCATTTCGTTCCAGAGAGGGAATTGTCCAATTTCCTATCTCCTCACCAAGCTCCTCCAACTCAAGGATAACGCTTATGTTCTTTGCATCTGCGCCGTTGTTCTGCACCTCCACTTTTATATTGCAGGATTCGCCAACCTCCGCCCGTGAAGGTGCATCTATCTTCACTAATTCAATGTCAGGCATCATCGGATAAACGGTCACATTCTCGGTGAGCATGTTGTTTGTCAGATCCGATTCGTATGCTTTTTTATCCGCATTTGCCTCCGCCTGCAGCATGCATATTGTCGGTTCTGTGACTTCAGGAGGAATCCACTGGAATTCCACTACTTTACGCTTACTCGCTCCCGACTCAAGCGGCACTTCCACTGCTTTTTTTCCTATTGTTCCTCCGCCGTAACCCCCACCGCAGCTGTATGAGAGCGAAACATTGAACGATTCATTCACAGGCGCATCGCCTATGTTCTTCACCCATACTTTAACGGGCGTTTCAATGCCTCCACATATTTTCTTCCCTTCCTTATCAGCATCAATATCCTCAACAACAATATCTGGCTTCTTCAGCGAGCCAATTGCATACACATAACCCTTGCCTGTTGTGTAAATCGTGCCTTCCACGATAGCCACTGTTGAGCCACCGTAATCAGTGCGCCATTTAAGCTCGCCTGTCAATGCATCCAGACACCATAAGCCCGCATAATCAGGCACCATATCATCGCCCGGTTCCGGCTCCCCAACAAACACCTTTTTATCTATGGATACAACGGGAGAGTTCGTCCAATGACCAATGCGGTGCCAATTTCCTTCTTCATCCTTTATGTTCCCTTCCTTACCTTCCGATGGAAGGTCCCATTTTATCACTCCTCTTCCATAAGAACGGCTCTCTTCCACATCAAAACATGTCACATAATTGTCATTAAGATGGCCGGCGCCCGCAATATAAACGAAAGAGCCCTCATCAAAAGACGCATATGCAGGTGTTGAATCCGTCGGTCTTTTATTATCTTGCCATTCTCTCTTCCATATCAATGAACCATCATGTGCATCCACACAATATATGCCTGATGTGGATTTGTAGAACCCGTAAGTTGTCAGGTAGACCTCGCCTCCCACAGTCGTGATTGACGAAAAGACCCCTGACGGAAATCCATGCTTCCATTTCACCTCGCCAGTCTCGGGATTCACACAATACAGAGCTCCTCCTGATGACCCCGTGTAATAGGCAGGGGCAGAGCCGAGATAGAGGTTGCCAAGTGCAGCTCCCGGTGTGGACATCGCAGCCCCCTCGCTCACCTTCAACGACCACGCATGCTCTCCCGATTTCCATGATGAAACTCCACGCGAATGTTTCCAGCTCCAGCCAAGCTCACTGTCAGGGTCCTCTACCGCTACAAAATCTACATCTTTTACTCCCGCAACCCTGCATGCATATTCACCCGTGAAATTGTATCTGTTAGTGCCGTCAACACGATAGCAGTAATAAGTGCCATTCCTGTATGTGCCAAAAAATACACTGTTGTAAGCGGCGAGAGCACCCCCGTTCACTCCTGTTATGCTCTCATTTACGCTGCCAGCAAGGTAGTATCGCACTTTTGATTTGCCGGAATTCGCATCTATCTCGTGCAGTGCAGCCGCAGGAACACTCCCTACCTGCTCTGGATAGCTTCCTTTCGGTGTTATTATGAATCTCACGAGTGAAACGGTGCCTCGCATCGGCACATATATTTTACCATTGTAATATGCGGGTGTGAGCCATGAACTGGCGTTCCATAGACCCTTCGGTGAGGATTCCCATATCACTGAACCATCCTCCGCATCCAGGCATGTCACCCATCCGGCTGTGTCTCCGACTGTATCTTCTTCTCTGCAGAACACATATATCCTGTTGTTCACGACGATAAGCGATGATGAGGGGACTGCATTCACATCCTCACTGCGCCACAGGGGGGGTGTCCGGGCGTTGGGTGTTGTCGTCAGTGCGAATCCCGCGTTCGTATGGAATCCAGACCACGACTTCTCAGCACCTGAATTCAGTATCATGAATGTGTTTGACACTGCTTCTCCGTATGCATACTCACCGTATGCTTCCACTTTTATCTTGTAGTCAAAACCATCAGCGACATTCCGTGTGTCCCATGAATATTCGCCTCTGTTCTCAATTGCATGAGCAATCTCAAACCATCTCCTGCCCCTGTCAGGGCTATACCAGAGATTTATGTAAAGCGTTCTGTTGAAAGGAGCGCTCCACCCTATCTTCCTCACGCCTCCCCATCTCTCTCCGCCCCTCGGCGCTATGATTTCTACAGGAACCCTCTCAACAACATCCACTTTTACCGTCAGGTTATTGTTCCTCTCATTTGATTCATACATTGAATCGTTGCAATCAACGAAAAACGATACATTTAGCGTGCCTATTCGCTCGGGAATCCAGTTGAACTCAACAGTAGTGTTCCCGTAAAATGTGTCAACATGCCGCACAATCTCCTCGCTTTCATTCTTAGTTCCATTAATTATCATAGATACATTGAAATTGTCGCCCGCACCGCTTATGTTCAGTTTTATCCTGTTTGATTCGTTGAAGAATATGTGAGGTGGCAGCACCACATTCACAGGCTTGAGGTCTGGAAGCACGACATTTACAAACTCTGTTTCGTTGTTGTTCGTTTCATCTCTTTCTATCACCTCATCATCGGAATCAACAAACACTCTCACTTTGTATTCTCCCGTTCTGTTGGGTTTCCAGTGCAGCACAATATCAAAACGTTCATCAGCCCGCTCAGCTCGCAGATTCAGCTTGTCCTCGAGATGCCATTCCTCACCGTTGCCGATGCCAGTGCCGTTTCCTCCACTGATATTGCAGATGAGAAGCGAGACATTGAAGCACCTCGCAACACCTCCTATCTCAACATATATGGGGTTTGTGGCATTCGCATATATTGTGGGAACCCGCATCCCCTTGACATTGAGGTCCGGAGAGCTCACCCACACCATCTTCGTGAGTTTATTATTGTTCTCATTTGATTCCCGCACGGCGTCATTGCAGTCAACGAAGACGGTGAGATTGTGAACACCGACATGAGAAGGCGTCCAGTTAAGGGATACCTCAACAATTTCTTCCCTGTTCTCGCTCCCTATCCCGTTTATCTCCTTCATATCCTGCAGCTCTTTTTCATCGTATAGCGCAACACTGAACCTTTCATCCGTTCTTCCTCTTATTTTCACGATAACCTCATTTGTGAGGTTCACGATGTTCGTCTCTGCATGCATCTCCAGAGGCATCAGGTCAGGATGTCTCACAAGAACGCTGATTGAGAATGCGTTGTTGCTTTCATCTCGCTCTTCCACCTCGTTAAAATAGTCAGCGAACACCGTTATGTCATGCGAACCTGCGCTTTCAGGTCGCCATTTGAATGATACCGTCTTCATGCCTTCCGACCACACGTCTCCTGTTTGCATCGTGCTCACTGCCTTTCCGCCGTCAATCAGCGTAACGGGTATTACGCCGCCGTTGTTCTTCACGAACGCTGATATTGTGCAGTTTGCCCCTTCTATCGCATATGCGGGCGCATCCACACGCTCAACGCTCAAATCCGGAAGCGGTCTCTCCTGCAGTATCTCTATTGCCACTGGATATGGCTCACCGTTCAACGCGGTTATTCGCATGTTGTATTCATCCACAGGCAGGTCCTCCCATCCGCTCAGAACTTCATATATGTGTATTACACGACCAAACTCCTCTGTTCCACCCGCACGGAACATGTAAATATGCTTCTTCTCATCATCCTTCACTTTCCATGTCCCGCTCGCATTAATGACCTCCACACTCACTTCAGAGCTGTTTTCCGCGAATTCCAGATAACGATTCTCAAATTCGCTGTGCAGCTCCGGCAATGTTCTGTTCAATGTTCCATTGTTAAGCTCTTCAACAAAAATTGAAGCATTCACAAAGAACAGATAACGCTCTATATCCTGCTTGCTGCTATTCAGATATTCAGCTGCATTGACAGCGCTATCCTCATCGTCGTAGCCGGCGGCGATGAACGCCTGCAAAACTCTCGCAGTTGCAATCGCAGAAGGGTCATCACCGAATCTTGAGAAGCTTCCATCTTCATTCTGCACATCACGCAGATAACCCAATCCATTCTCAATGCTCGCATCAGCAGCATCTCTCAGCGGTCCGTTCAGGAATGGGCGAACTGCGCACAACGCCTGCACCGCTACCGCTGTATCGCTCGCCTTTCCTTCCATATACGCACCGACGAACTCCCAGTGTCCGTCCTCATACTGCTTGCTTATGAGGTCTCTTGTGACATTCTCCACAATCTCCCTCTTGAATGTTCTCCTCGTGGATGCGAGCGCCATCAGCGTGTATGCATCGTTCCACGCAACATCGTATCCGTTCATGTTAGCTCCGTTGTAGAAGCGCTCAGTAGCACCGATGAAGTTTATGCCTGCGAAATCGTGAGGTCTTTCCCCTGAAGCCACCACAGACATCGTTCTCGCAGCCCATTCTCCAGCGCTTCGCAGCGATATCTGCGCTCCGTATTTGAGTGAATCTCTCACCCACTGCTTACATCTCTCATCAAACCAGTCATAACTCTGGGAGTCACTGCCACGAGCAAAAGCAGCCATCACCGCAATCGCAGGTGATATTGCGTTCCTGCGCGGCTTCTTCACATCAGGCGGACGCCATTGATTCCTCAAGCTTCTGACAAAAGAAGGCGCATCAACCACTTCCACTTCCACTGCGAACTCGTTATTCGTCTCGTTTATGTCCTTGATATCAGATGTAATTATCGCTTTTAACTCATATTCTCCAGCATCACCGGGCTTCCACAAGAATACCGAACGCTTCTCCACATCAAATCCATCAAATATGCCTCCTATATGTAGTGTGGTGTTGCTTATTTCGTGCCATGTGCCATCCTTTCTCACGAGCAGCGTGATGTTGAAGCTTTCATTAATCAGACCTATTCCCGCCTTTCGCCTTATAAGCACATATACCGAATTATTCACTCCCCTGTATATTCTGTTGGGGACGACAAAGCCCTCAATGCTCGCATCAAGTTCCGTGTTGAATGGTTCAATCGCAGGATAATGGTCAATCACAGGGTCTCCATAAACAGGGTCCGGACTCGCATACCACTCATCCAGAATGCCATCGTTGTTCTTGTCTTTACTGGGGTAGCAGCTACGCCATACATCCTCAGAAACCTCCCCTGGAATTGCCTTGTAAGTAGTGAAGTTAACCACCAC
>Ga0190354_1000154_pt1 | contig 11307 bp, 10 predicted proteins | sample 4872131213_MG_FD_163436 | JGI IMG/M metagenome (GOLD analysis project Ga0190354, IMG submission 163436) | Hydrothermal vent microbial mat bacterial communities from Southern Trench, Guaymas Basin, Mexico - 4872-13-12-13_MG | ecosystem: Environmental > Aquatic > Marine > Hydrothermal vents >...
TTTTTGTCAAGACCTAACAGTAAAAAATATAGTGGCAACAAAATTGAGATTAAAATAGAGTTAACTTACGCATTTTGCAGTAGAATACTTGTTTGGGAGCCCCGAAGATCCGTTTTAAAATACCGTTATCCAAAAATCAATCGCGGATTTTAACAATAATTTGCTGATTTTGCCAATTGACAAACCTTATTCTGTCAAGTAAACCATGTCCTATGCCACTTTTAAATGTTATTTTGTTTTTTGTTACCTTTCTTACTACCACTGCGGCAGGTGCTTTTCAAGCAGGAATAAATCCACTTTCTTCTTTGACTGCCTTTAGCAAAGGTCTACCTTTTTCTTTAACTTTGATGGTTATATTACTTTTTCATGAATCAGGCCATTTTTTTGCCTCTAAATATCATAAGGTAGCAGTTACCCCTCCTTATTTCATACCTGCTCCTTCTTTAATTGGGACTTTTGGTGCTTTTATTAAAATTAAAGCCCCTATGCCTAATCGGCAGGTTTTATTTGATATAGGAGTGGCAGGCCCTTTATCAGGTATAATTATCTGTCTGCCTATCCTAATTTATGGTATTGCTCATTCTCGTGTCATTCCTTCTCCAACACCACCTCAAGGCCTTATCTTAGGAGAGTGTTTGTTATTTAAAATCCTGGTAAGGATTATCTGGGGTAGCTTGCCTGAAAATGTAGATCTTATGCTTCATCCTGCAGCCTTTGCTGGCTGGTTAGGCTTGTTTGTTACTGCTTTAAACCTTATGCCTGCTGGTCAATTAGATGGAGGGCACATTGCCTTTGCTATTCTTGGTGAAAGCGGACATAGGTTGATTTCAAGATTGACCCTAATATGTCTTATTGGTCTGGGATTTATGGGTTGGTATGGTTGGTTTGTATGGGCAATTTTACTGGTATTTTTAGGAATTCACCATCCTGAACCTGTAGACCCAACGCTTCCTCTGGGAAAGGGACGTGTAAAAGTGGGCATTTTGGCACTGTTTATATTTATCCTTACCTTTATTCCTGTGCCTTTTAAGATATAAAAGTGGCCTCAGAGAGGCTTTTGATAAATTTACCTACCTTGCTACATATTTTTTGAGATGAACCTTGTGTTTCCCCTATCAATTTTACAATAGCACTGCCTACTACAATCCCATCAGTATAAGGCACAAGCATCTTGACATGGTTAGGAGAGGAAATACCAAATCCCACGGCAATAGGTTTAGCAGTGATGTTTTTTAATTGTTTTAAGTTCTCAATTATATCTTGAGGTAGGCTCTCACGTATCCCTGTTACGCCAGTCACTGAAATGTAATATATAAATCCCTGGCTTATTTGAGCGATTTTTCGTGCCCTATTTAACGAAGTAGTGGGAGCAATGAGAAAAATGGTATCTAAAGAATAATGTCTACAAACCTTAATCCAATCTGTGGCCTCTTCAGGAGTGAGGTCAGGAACTATAAAGCCATTTATACCTGCTTTAGCAGCATCTTTTCCCAGGTTTTCTAGACCATATTGCCGTAAAGGATTATAATAACTCATCAACACCAAGGGTATATCTGTTTTGTGACGGATTTCTTTGACCATTTCTAAAATACCCTTAAGGGTAGCGCCACTTTTTAAGGCCCTTTGAGAAGCAGCTTGAATGGTGGGGCCATCGGCTAGGGGATCGGAAAAGGGAACGCCTAATTCCAAAATATCCCCTCCACTTTCACTAATGGTGAAGATAAGCTTGGCTGTAATATCTAAATCAGGGTCACCTGCAGTGATATAAGGAATTAGTGCCCTTCGGTTTTGTTTCTTGAGTGTTTTAAACACTTGGGAAATGGTTTTCATTTTTTATCCTCTCAAATACTATTTCTAAGTCTTTATCTCCACGCCCTGAAAGATTTACAATAATGATTTGGTCTTTATCTAATTTGGGGGCCAATTTCATAGCGTAACTTACTGCATGGGCACTTTCCAAGGCAGGAATAATCCCTTCTAATTTAGATAACAGGTGGAATGCCTCTAATGTTTCTTCATCGGTAATAGCCGTATAATAAGCAAAATTTTTATCTTTATAGTAACTGTGCTCGGGACCTACACCAGGATAGTCTAAGCCTGGGGCAATGGAATGAGTGGTTTTTATTTGGCCGTCTTCTGTCTGTAATAAGTAGCTCATAGCGCCATGCAGAACCCCGGGAGTGCCGGCACAAAGAGTGGCAGCATGATGTCCCTTGTCTAAACCCAATCCTGCCGCTTCTACGCCAATGAATTTTACAGGATATTTTCTGAATGGATAAAATATACCCATGGCGTTGCTTCCACCACCTACACAGGCAATGATATAATCAGGCGGTCTTCCTTCAGCTTTAATGATTTGCCTATAGGTTTCTCTTCCAATTACTGTTTGAAAATCACGCACCATTGCTGGGTAAGGATGTGGTCCTACCACTGAACCTAAGAGATAATAAGTAGTGCGCACATTGGTTACCCAGTCACGAATGGCCTCGTTAATGGCGTCTTTTAAGGTGCGACTGCCTTGTTTTACAGTAATGACTTCTGCTCCTAAAAGTTTCATCCGAAAGACATTCATGGCCTGACGTCTGGTATCTTCTTCTCCCATATAGACTACACATTCAAGACCCAATAAGGCACAGGCAGTAGCAGTGGCTACTCCATGTTGACCTGCACCTGTTTCGGCAATAATTCTTTTTTTACCCATTTTCTTGGCTAAAAGAGCTTGTCCTATGGTATTGTTGATTTTATGAGCACCAGTATGGGCTAGGTCTTCTCTCTTTAAGTAAATCTTGGCTCCGCCCAAGTATTCTGTTAATCTTTGAGCAAAATAAAGAGGAGTTGGTCGTCCTGCATAATGGGTAAGGTAATAGTGAAATTCTCTTTTAAAGGCCTTATCCCTTTTTGCCTTTTTATAGGCCTTTTCTAACTCTGCTAAAAGAGGCATCAAGGTTTCAGGGACATATTTACCTCCATATGTTCCAAAATGTCCTTTTTTATCGGGTAACATGGGCAACTCCTAAAATACTCTCTAAAGTTTGTTCCATACCACAAATAACTTTTTCATCAGGTCTTTATCCTTTATCCCTGGTGTCTTTTCTATACCACTATTTACATCCAGGGCATAGGGCTGAGTTATTTTTATAGCCCTTTTTATATTATCTGGAGCTAGTCCACCAGCTAAAATAATAGGCACATTATAAACCTTTGCCTTTATCGCCAGTTCCCAGTTAAAGCTTTCACCTGTGCCTCCAGGTTGGTCTTTTTTATAGGTATCAACCAGAAATCCACGCACCTTTTCTTTGTAGGCAGCCATATTTTTAAGAGAGGTTTCATCTTTTATACGAAAGGCCTTTATACAGGCTAAACTTAATTTTTCGCAAAATAATGGTGACTCATTTCCATGCAGTTGAATTAGATTGAGACCACAAAAGCTAGCAATATTTCTTATTTTCTCCATGGCTTCATTAACAAAGACCCCTACGGTTTGCACAAAGGGAGGTATCTGGGCGATGATTTCGCTTGCCCTTTCAGGTGAAATATATCTAGGGCTTTTTTTATAAAAAATAAATCCCAAGGCATGAACCCCCAAAGATGCAGCCAATAAGGCATCTTCTGCTCTGGTTATACCACATATTTTTAAACGTGGTCTCATTTTCCCAAAAATTCCTTAAGTTTTTTTCCTATATCTTGTGCTTGTATCAGGGCAGTGCCAATGAGGGCTGCCTCAAACCCGGCTTTTTCAAGAGATAGTATGTCTTCTCTGGTTTTAATTCCACTCTCAGCCACCAAAATTTTATCTTCTGGCACTTTTTCTTTTAAACAAAGGCAGGTCTGCAAATCTACCTTAAGGGTATTTAAATTGCGATTATTGATGCCAACCATTCTTGCTCCTGCTTCTAATGCCTTTTTTAAGTCTTTTTCATTATGGACTTCTACCAGGGCCTCCATTCCCAATTTATGGGTGAGATTAAGTAATTTCTTCAGTTGTTGAACAGAAAGCACAGTGCTTATAAGCAGTAAGGCATCTGCCCCATAAAGTTTGGTTTCATATACCTGGTATGGGTCAATAATAAAATCCTTACGCAAAATGGGCAGCTTAACGGCTGTCTTTACCTCTGGTAAAAAATTTATATCTCCTTGAAAGAATTTTTTATCAGTAATCACAGAGATAGCAGATGCCCCATTTTCTTCATAGGTTTTAGCAATTTTTAGAGGCTCAAAATCAGCACGGATTACTCCTAATGAAGGAGAAGCCCTCTTGATTTCAGCAATAATACTTATTTCCTCAGAGTGAGTAATGGCCTGAGAAAAAGAGCGTTTAGGATAAAGATTAAATTCAGCCACTGTTTCGTCTAATGGCTTATGTTTTTTTAATGTTTCTATTTCCTTCTTTTTTTGAGTAATGATATTATCTAACACAGACATGAACCTTTTTTAGCACTTCTAACTATTTTAAACAAGGTGTTCAAAGTCTCCAAATCCACGACTACTCTGAAAGAAACCCTGCAGGTGTGGTAAAATAAGGCAATTTTAAAAAGACATATTCATCCAAAATGTGAAACAACAAACGCCAAAAGTGATAAAAGGAGTGCTGGCTTGTCGGCCATCAGGCAGGAGATTTTTTGATGTTTAAAGACCCGCAGATAAAAGCTTTGACAAATTTTAACAGCTTGTTGAAAAACTCTTTTTTTCTCAGACCTGTTCATGCGCTAACAAGAGCAGTACATGCCGTATCCCTGGGCTTCAAAGCAACAAAAGTTGTGTTTTCTCAATCTTTGTGTTAAATAACTATATCCTTCAGCCAGCTTCTGTTTTCTTTGTACCAATCTACTGTCCTTTTTATACCCTCTTCTAGAGAGACCTTCGGCTCCCAATCCAGCATCTCCTTTGCCTTCTTTATATCGGCACAAGTGGCCTTTAAATCTGCTTTATGGAATGGCCTGTAAACAAAATGGGCCTTTTTTTCTAAATATCTTTCTATTAGTTCTATAGCGTACATCAATTCATTTGGGTGATTATTCCCTAGATTGACTATCTCATAGCCCAAAGGTCTTAAGGCCCTGATTGTCCCTTCAGCAATATCATCAATGTATGTAAAATCCCTGCTCTGTCTGCCATCCCCAAATATCTCCACTGGCCTTCCCTCATCTATCCATTTAATAAACCTGAATATACTCATATCCGGCCTTCCTGCAGGGCCATATACAGTAAAATACCTCAATATTGTAATATCTATTCCATAAAGATAGTGATATGCATAACAAATAGCCTCTGCTGCCTTTTTGCTGGCCGCATATGGGGAGATTGGCCTATTTACAGGTAAATCTTCCTTAAATGGCATAGGAGAGCCTGCATAGATTGAAGAGGTAGAGGCCAAAACAAATTTCTTTGTCCCATATTGTCTGCAACATTCAAGTAGATTTAGTGTCCCAATGGCGTTTGTAGTCATATAGATAAATGGGTTTTCTAAGCTATACCTCACACCTGCCCTGGCTGCTAAATTCACCACTGCATCTATATCATTTTCCTTAAAAAGCTTTTTTAAAAATTCTATATTCTCAATATCTTCCTTATAGAATGTGAATCCATCCAATTTATTTAATTTGGAGAGTCTGTAATCCTTTAGCCTCACATCATAGTAGTCATTCATGTTGTCTATCCCAATGACTTTAAAACCTCTACTCAATAATAACTCTGCGGTCTTCCACTCTATAAATCCTGCTACCCCTGTCAAAAGTATAGTCTTCAATTTTACCTCCATTCTACTTATGTATAGGCCATTTTGCCTCTCCAGGCCTTTGGACTAGAAAACCCCCAATTACCATCCTTAGTGTCACAAAAACACAACTTGCGTGCACTATCTTACCACAGATGATCCTCTTTGCAAGCTCTGGGTCTATCTTTGTTGCAGATAGCATCTAAGTGGTCTTGCCTATAGACAGGGTCACAGTTTTCTCTAGCAATAAATCTTCTTATCTCATCTGTAAGCTCAACTGCAATATTATGTGTGTTGTAAATTTTTGGAAAAGAAGTTCAAATTACAGTATTAATATGATATGCTAAATACATGATGAGGCTTACTATTTTCAAAAGGCTAACCTTTGGTTATGTAGCCATAATACTATTAATTATATTGCTGGGGGGTTATGTAACCTTAAAACTTGATCAATTAAATCAGCTTACACGTGTTATTGCCTCTGTAGATAGCACTGTCATAAAACTCACAGAAGACCTTCTGGATGCTATATTTTCCCAGGTAGGTTTTGAAAAGAAATATCTTATTTCTAAAGATAGAGACTTTTATCAAAAGTTTTGGGAAATAAAAAAATATTTTGTGAAAGATATGAAAAGACTAAGTCATTTTATGGACACCCCAGAGAAAAGAAAATTGTTTAATGACATAATGAAACTATATAACCATTATCTATCCCTATTTAGAGAGGAAGTCGAATTTTTAGAAAGAGGTTATGATTATCCACAAAAGAGATATCAAGAAGAAAAAGAAAAAATGATTGATGAAATTAGTCATAGGCTAAAAGAACTTATCAAGATAGCAAGGGCAGATAGGGATAAAAAGATGCAAATGTCAAGCGAGATAAGTTCTCATATGCTTAAATCCACTATAATTACAGCGGGATTGGCAGTTGTTATGGGAATTTTGATTTCTTTTTTTAATACTAGAAGTATAAATCGACCTATTATCCTTTTGCAGAAAGAAACAAAAAAAATAGCCAAAGGCAAGTTTGAAAATGTACCAAATATTTCTTCACCCCCAGAGATTAAGGAACTAGCAAATGACTTCAACATCATGTGTGAACGATTAAAAGAGATGGATCAGATGAAGATAGATTTCATAAGTCATGTCTCTCACGAACTACGTACTCCCCTAACGGCTATAAAAGAGGCCTCTAGTATGCTGCTTGAGGGAATTTTTGTGAATGCACCCCAAAAGAAGCATGAACTTTTGGTCATTATAAAAGAAGAGTGTGAGAGATTGATAAATTCTGTCAATAAAATCCTAGACCTCTCCTGTATGGAGGCCAAAATGATGGATTATCACTTTAAAGAATGTGACATCACCTCAGTAATACAAAAAAGTATCTCAAAGTTGAGCCCCATTGCCCAAAGAAAAAAAATTCACCTTAAACTAAAACCCTCGCCTGACCTTCCTCCGGTCAAAATAGATGAGGAAAAAATTGGCCAGGTAATGGAAAATCTCCTGGGAAATGCCTTAAAATTTACTTTTGAAGGGGGGAGGATTATCGTCTCTACATCATTTAAGGATGGATTTATTGAAGTTTCTGTTTCAGATACTGGATGTGGGATTCGAAAAGAAGATTTAAAAAGGATATTTGATAAGTTTAAGAAAATAGATAGCGGAAGAGAAATACTGAAGGGAACAGGCCTAGGCCTTTCTATAGCCAAATATATAATAGCTGCTCATGGAGGAAAGATATGGGTAGAAAGCAAACCAGGAAAGGGAAGCACCTTTTTCTTTACCTTGCCTGTTTGATAATAATTTTGATTTTTGGTTGTGCCCATTTTCAAAAAAAGACACAAGATGAAAGACTTCTTAAAAAAGCTATGGACCTCATGATTAATGAGGATTATGAGGCATCTCTGAGAGAAAATGAGAAATTATTAAGGTTGTTTCCTCAAACATTAGGGGATAAAGCTCTTTTTCAAATGGGGCTAATCTATGCTTATCCTAAGAATCCAAATGCCAATTACCAAAAATCCTTGGAGTGCTTTAAAAAAATTATTAAGGAGTTTCCTCAAAGCGATGTAAGGGATAGGGCTAAAGTGTGGGTTTTATTTTTACAAGAGATTATAAATAAGGACAAAAAAATTAATCTTTTAAAAAGAGAGCTTGAAAAGAGGAGAAAAAAGATAAATAATTTGCAAAATCAGATAGAAAATTTGAAGAATCAAATAAAGGGATTTAAAAAAATAGACATAAAAATTGAGGAAGAGAAAAGGAAAGTATTACCTAAGGAATAAAAAAGAGATGGGCAAAATTTTGATAGTAGATGATGATAAAAATATCCTTAAGGTCTTAAAGATGAGACTTGAGGCCAAAGGCTATCAGGTTGCTGCTGCTACTCAGGCAGAAGAGGCAATAAGGATAGCAAAGAGTGACGCATTTGATTTAGCTTTAGTTGATCTCAAGCTTACTAAAAAAGATGGGATTGAGGTGATGGAGGATCTTCATCAAATAAATCCTGAAATGCCTATTATCATCCTTACTGCTTATGGAAGTATTGGGAGTGCAGTAGAGGCCATGAAGAGAGGGGCCTATAGTTATCTAACAAAGCCCTTTGATTACCATGAACTCTTATTACAAATAAAAAATGGTCTGGAGAAAAACAAGCTTTCAAAAGAGATAAAAAGGCTTAAGAGCATAGTGAAGGAAAGGTATGTTTTTGAAAATATCATCGGTAAAAGTGAAAAGATGAAAAGGGTGTTAGAACAGGTAGCCAAGGCAGCAGAGGTCGATTCTAATGTCTATATTGAGGGAGAAAGTGGTACTGGAAAGGAATTGATAGCTAAGACCCTACATATGGCAAGTTCCAGAAAAGATGGGCCATTTGTGGTCGTAAATTGTGCGGCTATCCCTGAGACCTTGTTAGAAAGTGAGCTATTTGGTTATAAGAGAGGGGCATTTACCGGTGCCGTGTATAGCAAAAAGGGGCTTTTTGCCCAGGCACATAAAGGTACCTTCTTTCTAGATGAAATATCAGAAATACCTTTATCGATGCAGGTCAAACTACTCCGGGTGTTGGAGAAAAGGGAGTTTTATCCTTTGGGGGGAGATAAAGTTACAAAGGTAGACACTAGGATAATAGCTGCCTCTAACAAGAGCCTAGAGGAGGAGATAAAGCAGGGTAGATTTCGGAAAGACCTCTTCTACCGTATCTATGTTATTCCTATTAAACTCCCTCCTCTTAGGGAGAGAAAAGAAGACATACCACTTTTGGCAAAATATTTTTTAGACAAATTTGGTAAAAAGATGAAAAAGCAAATAAAGGGTTTTTCACTACATGCCTTACAAAAGCTTATGCTTTATCACTGGCCAGGCAATGTCAGGGAATTAGAAAATGTTGTTGAGTGCGCTGTTGCCATGGCCACAGAGGATATAATTACTGAAGATTTGATTCTCCAGACCCAAAAACTGGATAAGAATAACCTGAGGCCATTAAAGAAGGCAAAAGAAGATTTTGAAAAAAATTACCTTATTCAAGTTATGAAACTCACAGAGGGCAATGTAAGTCAAGCAGCAAGGATAGCAGGAAAGTATAGGGCTGATTTATACGAAATTTTAGAAAAACATGGCTTAAAGCCAACAGACTTCAGGAAAAGTAATTAATCCAATTCTATGTATAAGGATTTCTATCATTTTCAACAGGACCCATTCAATATTACGCCAGATCCTGACTTATTTTATATAAGCAAGACCCATCGTGAGGCATTAGCTCAGTTAATTTATGGAATAAATGCCAAGAAGGGAATTATAGCTATTATTGGAGAGGTAGGGGTAGGAAAGACCACTGTTATTAATACCTTCTTTAAAAAAATAGAAAAGGAAAATGTCATCACAGCATTCGTTTTTAATCCCAAATTAGAACTTTTAGATTTTTTCCATTTAATCTCTGATGAGTTGGGACTTCCCAAACCAAGTAGCAAGGCAGAATTCCTTCTTAATTTAAATAAGTTTTTAATCGATTGTCATGCCAAAGGCAAAGGCCCAGTAGTTATTGTTATTGATGAGGCACAAAATCTAAGTGACCAGCTTTTGGAAGAGATAAGGCTTTTACTAAATCTTGAAACAGCCAAAGAAAAGTTACTTCAAATAGTATTATCAGGTCAGCCAGAGCTTTGGGAAAGGCTTAAGGCACCACACTTAAGGCAATTAAGGCAACGGATCAGTTTTAGACATACTATTGAGCCATTGGATAAAAGGGAAACAGAGGAGTATATAAAGGAGAGATTAAAAAGCGCAGGTGGGGATGAGGATATATTTACAGCGAGGGCAATAAGCGAAATTTACAAATATTCAAAGGGGATTCCTAGGCTGATTAATATTATTTGTCACAATGCCTTAATCACAGGTTATGCTTTGGACAAAAAGGTCATTGACCCTAAGATTATCAGAGAGGTAGTACAAAGTTCTGCTATTGGTTATAAGGCCTCTAGAGCAAAAAAAAATTTAAGATGGATAGCTGCAGCAATTGCAACTTTATTTATAATTTTTATCCCATTACAGCTTAAGGATAATTTTTCAAGGTGGTCAAAAAAAGATAATAACCATCTTTTATCAACGCAAAATCAAGTCCTAAAAAAATCGGTAGAAAGAAATAAACCTACCTTGAAAATAGGTAAAGAGGGACTACTCTATAGCTTATTTGAAAAATATGGGTTTATAAATAATGACCTCTTTGAAATGGTTAAGAAACTTAACCCTTCTTTAAAGGACCTCTACAACCTACCCCCTGGTACAATTATAACCTTACCCCCTTCATTTAATTTCAAAAATGGGGGTCTATATGCCGTTCATATAATTACCACAAGTGATTTTTCAAAAGCTAAACAATTCTTTATATCGCTAATGGAAAAAGGGCACAAGGCCTTAGTTTATATCTTAAAAGAACAGGAAAAATATCAGGTAGTGATTGGGAATTATAGGACATTTGATGAAGCAAAGACAGTAGCGGATTCCCTAGTTAATCAGGGTCGCCTTTCTAAGAGTATAGTAATAAGAATACCGCAACTGTAATATGGAAAAATTTTCACTTTAGTTACTAATCTCAGATAAATAGGTGACAGTGATACCTCAAGGTTAATTTCACCAATCTATTTATAGCTTATTTTAAAAAGTAGAGTTGGTTGAAAGGAATAAAATATTTTTCTTCCTCACCGACCTTCGATTTTTCAGGAACAGCGTGCTAAACTAGGAAACAGGTTGGGTAAAGATAATATGCATCTGCGTTTTTCAACAGCCTGTCAAGATCTGGCCACTTTTCTTCAGACTCATATTAATCAATCCTCTCATCAATGTGAATTAATCCTTCGGTGGGTACCGTAGGCACTCCTGTCCCAAACTTCTCGGCCTCTTCTCTGGGAAGCAGCATGAAATAAGAATTATCGGGATCTATTTCTAATTCCCCAATGTCCTCTCGATCCTCCAGATATATATCAAATATATTTCTACCAATGACCCTGACCCTCCAAGCGTTCTCAAATACACCTTTGTAAACAAGCTCTTTTGGCTCTTCAGAAACCCGTTCCCTTTCCTCTATGACTTCAGATTTA
>Ga0190354_1000155_pt1 | contig 11261 bp, 10 predicted proteins | sample 4872131213_MG_FD_163436 | JGI IMG/M metagenome (GOLD analysis project Ga0190354, IMG submission 163436) | Hydrothermal vent microbial mat bacterial communities from Southern Trench, Guaymas Basin, Mexico - 4872-13-12-13_MG | ecosystem: Environmental > Aquatic > Marine > Hydrothermal vents >...
TGACAGAAGCACCATTCTCACCGATCGCTGATAAAGCTCTACATGAACTCATGGTGATGATTCAAGATGCAGATGTGGTGATAGTCTGTGATATGCCAGTGGGTTTTGGCAATTTAAGGAACCTGGAGGCGGCGAAGAGAGCATCTGAATTGGGCAAACCTGTGCTGATCTTCGATGGAATCGAGGAGCGGGACTTCACGGGTGGTGAAGCTACAAAGTTGTTCGTCGGGTTGAAGAGCCGGGGTGCAATAGTGGTGAAGGATAAAGAGGAGCTATTCAACAAGCTTGAGTTTATAGTGGGAGGTAGAGGTATTCGTAGTAGTAATAGTAATTATAATTGTAATTGATGATGCAGCGCGAATATAAGAAACAGGGCTTCTTCAGGTTTACTCCCTCTGACTCTGAGGGTGGCGGTGCGAGGGAGCTGTGGTGCCTGAAGCCCGGGGAAGGGGGTATAAATACTATTTGCAGAGTTCTTGAAGTATCACTGCGGGAGCTCACGATGAAGGATGGCAAGCGAATAGAGATTCTTGAAGGTGTTATAGCAGATTACACAGCAAAAATGCCGTTCTTCTCGTGGGTTGCAGCGCAAGAGGAGTTGAAGCAGGACAGGGTAATACAGATAGGAAATGCATACGTGAGACGCTGGAGTGGGCTGGTTACACTTTATATTGGCAGGAATACGGAGCTGCGGGAGAAGAATATTCATTTTCCGGCGTATGATGAGTTGAATAAGCCTCAAAGGCGAGATATCGGTGATATAATCAGGTGTCAGGGTGCATTTGATGTGATAGTGGAGGGCGATATAGTGGGAGTGGCGGGAGATAAGGTGTTTGTGGATGATGGCACGGGTGCGTTATTCATGGTGTTAAATGGAGATAAGGATAGTAGTGTTAAGCAATTGTCATTGTCATTTGGAACGCCGGTAATAGCGAGGGGGAACGTGATGTTGAGGGACGGTGAGTATATATTAATGGCGAGGGAATTAAAGATAAAGGACGATAAGGACGTGCTGGAGGAGTTGATGGAGTTCATGGCGCGATATACATGACATGTAACATGTATTATGAGGATGTGGTGATAGAAAAGCGATGAAAGTGACGATAATAGGAGGAGCAGGGGGTATGGGGCGCTGGTTCGCTAAGTTCTTTAAGAAGAGTGGTGCTGATGTTACGATAGTGGATAAAAGTGCCCGAACTGGCGAGATAGCAACTGAGATGGGGGTCAGGCATACGCAGATAGACATCTTAAGAGATAGTGTTGGTGATGTGGTGGATACAGATGTGCTACTCCTGTCGGTACCGATAGACATAACAGGGGCTGTAATAGAGCGTGTGGGACCTGAGATGCGAAAGGGCTCGCTTATGATGGACATAACATCGGTGAAGAAGGTGCCGGTAGAGATGATGTCAAGGGTTACAGGTGAAGAAGTGGAGATATTGGGCACGCATCCATTATTTGGTCCGTCTGCAAAGAGCATTCGCGGTCAGACGATTATATTCGTGCCAGTGTCAGAGCGAGTGGGCGCGCTGTACAGACAAGTTTATGAACTATTTGAGCGCAGTGGTGCGAAGATAGAGATTTTGAGTGCAGAGGAGCATGATAGACTGATGAGCGTCCTTCAAGGGCTCACTCATTTCGTCCTCATTGCTCTTGGCATCACGCTGAAAGAGCTTGATTTCGATGTTGAACGAGCGAGAGCGGTAATGAGTCCGATGTATGAGATTTTAATGGACTTCGTGGGCAGGATATTACATCAGGACCCGCGTTTATATGCATTGATACAGTTGAATTTCGAGATGCGTGAGATACATAAAACTTTCCTGGCGGTTGCGAACCGGCTTTATGAGCTGATAGCAGCCTCGGATATGGAGGGGTTCATTGCTGAGATGCGTGATGCTAAGGCACATTTCGGTGATACAGAGCGAGCGATGCGTGATTCGGACGATGTGATAGAGGCGAAGATAGAGAGGGGTAAATGAACAGGGATGTTTTGAACGTATATACGCTATGCTCATGTAAAATATAGAGCAATCAATAATATGGAGATAGAGATATTGAGCGAAGCAGGTACAAGGGCAAAACTTATAGATCCGGTACTTCACAGTATCGGTTGGACAGAAGACCACATCCATCGTGAGGAAACCGCCCGTGGGATTGACGGCAAGCCAAAACGAAGAGCGCGCGGAAGGATCGTTCAAGACAATCTTTCTCCGTAGTAGAAGTGCATAACATTATGAAGCACTTCTCAAATTCGCTCATACTAAGTCTCCTCCCGATGATTGCTGGCAATGTCGCCTAACGTTCTCCAGCTTTGCTGGATTTGGGCGAAGTGCCGAAGGCACAAAGCCAGATACGCTCTGTTAGGCGAAGTCATGTTTTCCTCCCCTTCCTCTGACGAATTGCTTCTAAAATATCCATAATTCCCTTTACAATTTTGTTTGCCTTGTTTGGACTAACCGTATCTTTTGTATGTACTAATCGATTACGAATAGAGACCCATTCTCTAACAAGTGGAAGTTTGTCCGAGGGAATATACTCAAATTTAACTGCTAGATTAAGTAACTTTACTAAGGTTAAAAAGCCTAAATCTTTTGGCAATTTCTCCCGTAGCTCAATTTCAAGGAGTGCGACAGCAGATATCACAGCAGCTCGATATTCTTTCTTTTTTAGTAACCTTATAGGTTCATCTGATAATTGATCTATTAATTCTTTAGAAAGCTGTTGCACCTTTTGTTCTAATTTAGAAACAAATGACTCTATAACAGATAGTTCCATACTTTTGGGTCTCTCGAGATACTGAAATCCAAAAAGATTAGATGGGATCTCAGCACCTTCTTCTTTTATAATGAGGATTTTCCGGTTTTTACCTAAGGCTATACCTAGTTCTTGCATGACCCATGGAGATGGCGATATATCTACAACAACTAAGCTAGCCCTTTCAATCAATGAAGAAATCTTAGCTATAATACTTTCACCAGGCGAAATTACATCACCTCCCGTGATTGGAGTGAATCCGTATCGTTCAAAAATGGGGAAAATATTACTTCGATAAAAGGGTATAAGCTCGAAGGGGAGAGAAAAAAAGCATAAACGAGTTTGAGCATCTTTTGGAAGCGAGAGATCGATAAGTGATTCTTCATCTGTGATGATTCTTCAAACAATTTTCTTAATATATCGCCATAGGCAGCTACATTTTCACCTAAAGAAATAACTTTTACGCCTCTTCTCTCATACCGTGAAATATCAACACTCTGGACTCCTACAGCAAAAGTGTAAGCATTTCGTCGCAAATTTCCTAATCTTGCTCCTATTATCTGCCATATTTGTCTAAAATCAGGATCTTCAAGGCTATAACCAATAAACAACGGCGTTCTTGAAATTAATAAATTGGCAAGATACGTACAGATTAATGGATACTTTTCCAAAAAAGTATCATAATCTTCCTCAGTAACAATTAATCGACTCGGATGATTCAAATCTCCATGTATCTTTAAAATACGTGTACCTTGTGATACATTACCAATTGAAAGCTGATCTTCATCCACGATCGGGTAATATGGTCTTCGCTTTATGTCGTAAGCCCTTTCGAGTAAGAAATCGAAGTTAGTTGTAACAACTATGTCAAATGGTAAGTCTGCAAAAGCCAAATGTGCTGGGCCTGGTTGTGCTTTGTCAACATGTAAAATAGTACGGAGCTGTTCAATAAGTTTAGCACGAGAAAATTCGTGACAGAATGCAGAAATGCCATCTATCGGAGTTGTATAAGGGTAATTTCTCATCTGCTGTGCCAAATGTTTTCCAAGATCGTCCCAAAGAGGCATTTCAAAACCTGGCGGTAACTCGGCATTTCGTGAAAAACCAGCACCGATTATAGGGATACATTGCCCTTGGACTATGTCATCAAGTAAAGGCTTAGGAAGTCTATCAATATATGTAGCCATTTAAAATCACCTCGTTTTTTATCATGATTTCGCCTAACGTTCCGGGGATATGTGAAGTTTGCGGAGCGGTAGCGGAGCAAATTTGGGTGAGCGTGAGCGAGCCACATGTCCTCTTGTTAAGTGACCCGAAGGGCAAGGTGCGAAGCACCGCAGAGTCGTGGCGGAGGGAATCTAATGATAGTTTTATCATCTTGTTTCCCCCTTCTTAGGACTTTCACATCTAAGGTTAGGGCATCTTACTATCTTTGAATCTCTAAAGTATTTTAGGAACTTTCCACATTTTGGGCATAAAAATTCCTCATGAAGGTTATGTACTGCATTACAAAAATCTTCTACCTCTTTGCTGGATAAGTTTTCTATTTCTGGATTATCGTGAGAAAGAAGATTTCCCTTAAATGAGGTGGCTCTGAGTGTTTGAAATCTGTTTAAAAGACTTGTTTTCAAATCACAATCTTTTAACTTCTTTACTCTTTTTTCTGCAGGGTCAAATAACTCTGCTACAGTATAGTTCCCACTTCGCTTAAAAGGTATAGGTACTTCTAATTTTTCGCAAATTTCTTTTAATAACCATTCCAAATATATCCGAGATTCACGGCCTGCGCCAGTTTTGTCATTATTTTCTAATTTATCCAATATCCTTTCCCATCGAGGTTTATATGGACAAAGCCTTGGACCTATGTTTACATCCCATGCTGTAATTTCCATATTTACGAAGTTGCCTTGAACATTTAATGCTCTTTGTGAGTTGATAAGTTGCTCATACCAAATCCCATCGTGGGTAGTGATAATAAGTTGATAGTCTTTAAATTCGTTCAAGAGTAATTCAGCTATTTTATTCCTATGATTTGCATCTATTGTTGTTACTACATCATCCAATATTACCAGTGAACAACCTTCGTTAAATTTTTTAACAAATGCGAGAAATATGCATAATCCTAAGGAATCAAGATGCCCTTCGCTTGTTAATGCTCTTGGATCTTCTCCTCCCCGTCCAAATGACTCTATCTTTATCTCGGTGCTTGCTCTTCTACCAAGTGCAACCTTAAGTTCTATATTTCTGTGAGGTTCATTAGGGTGAAGGATCGAATAAAACCTTTCTATATCTTCTTGTATCGTGTTATATATTTCCTGGATTTTTGTCTTTTTTGTATCTGAAAACGCAGTATATATCTTCTCAGCCAATTTATAATATCTTTGGTAGTTTTGAAGTCCAGAATCAACCTTTGATATGTCTTTAGCCTTACTCCTTGCTTGTTCAATTATGCGGACTATCTCTAACACTTTCTTTTCCTCTTCTGTAAGTCCGATTTCATCCAATAATTGACCACATTTTAGTGATATAGAACCCACTAAATGCTCAATTTTCTCTTTTAGTTGGTTTGCTTCTTGAATTGGCATCTCCCTTTTGATATCTTTGGCGGATTCAATTTTTTTCATACAATCCTTTAAAAGATCTGTTTTGTCTAGCAGTTTGCTTTTTTCGTCCGACAACTCAGGAAATATCTCAATTTTTGAAATAATAGAATTAATTTCATCCGATACTCTTTCCATGTCAGATATAATCATCTCAGAATTCCTCCTGATCTCTGAAGCTTCTTCAGAAAGCTCTCGGAGAGTCTTAAGACGGATTTCTATCCTTGAAAGTAACCTCCCTCTATCTATTTTCTGTTCACATAGAGGACATATATCCATTTTTTCTTTTTTTATGACTTTTCTACCGGATTCAAGCAAATCAGCGATAGAAAGTTCCACCCTTACTTTATCCTCTAAAAGAGATTTTACATTCTCATTAATGACTTCAAGTTCGTTAATAATTCCTTGAGGTATAAAAGGAGTTTTAGTAATTTCTAATATCTCGTTAATAGCTTTAATCTTATCTATACTCTCGGCTTTCTTCACAGTCTTTAACATTTCTTCGGCATGTTTATCTACTTCATCTAACGATTTAATTGACGGTAACTTAGCTTTTTTAAGTATTTCATTTAATGCAGATAGTACATCTTTTACATCTGTAATGTTTTTTCCTAAGACTTCTGAGAGCTCTTTGATTAGACGAACAATTTCATTTTCTTTTGATGCCACTTTCCCTCGCAATTCATCGCGAAGTCGCATCATCTCAATCTCTACATTATCCAATGGCTCGATACCAATTATGCTACCTATCGCTCTAAAACGGTCTTTTGGCTGGCTCATAATAAACTCAAGAATTTGCGATCTGCGTAAAATGAATGTTCCCTTTTGAGTTGCCTGGAAATATGTAACGAACTCTTCAGGTGGGTGTGGTTCAGATGTAAAATTCCTATATAGAGAGATATTACCAGGATTAAAGGTTATTTCTATATTTACATCTTTGGGATTGGAATTTACATGAGGACCATGTCGTCGTAAAGATAACCCTCTTACCCCCTCTAAGTGAGATACTTTCTCAGTGAAGAAAAATTCAATTGCATCTACTATTGAACTTTTCCCTGTTCCATTTTCACCTCGCAATAGAAGACTTTTCCCATCAAGACCCAATTCTAATTCTGGAATACCTCTGAAAGCACGAATAACGACTTTCTTAATCCTCACAGACATCTGTACACCCCTTCTTTATTGCTTCAAATATTTTATCTTGTGATATATCATCATCACTTTCCCAGAGCTTTTTGAGTTCTTTTATAACTAGGCGAGGGATTTCTTCATCTTCTTCTAACTTCCTAAGGAAGCCGTCAAATATTTCTTCGTTAATTCCCATCTTATTACCCTCCCTTTTTCATGCGCTTTTTTAAACGATTTTCTCTCTAACGGTTCACCTTCCGCCACGATTTTACTTAACGTTCCCGGGCTTTGCGAAGTGCGAAGCATTTGGGCGAACACAGTGAGCTGCAAAGCCCGTGTTAGCCGAAGTCGGCTTCTAACTTTGTTGTTTTTCATCATCGTTCTCAATTGGGGATGTAATAAAGTTAATAAATTGCTTTCCCATTGTCGTTGTGCGAGATGCAAACATCCCTTGCGAACTCATAGTAACGTGCAAAGACTCGGTGTTCATTAATCCCCGAACAAACAGGTCTTTGACAATCTGATCGTAAAAATCGCGTCGTCCTCTCAATTCTGGAAAGGTATGTTCTAAAACCGTTGATAGACCACCCATTGACCAGTTTGGATATGTAATACCGTTTTTCTGTCCCCATTCTCGTGGGTTGTCAAAGAATTTCAATAATCTTAAATGCCATGGCGTAAGTGTATCAACAAAGTTAAGGAACATAAGTTGGATATCTTCTTCTGGTGCATTTGGTAAAGCTGCGTTTAGAACGGCATTGCGCAAAGCCTCAAGTTTTTCTTTTTGATGATTACGAATCGCCGCTTGACTCGCGTGCATAACTGTTGTGATGAACATTTCGTTTTGAGAAAGAGCTTCAATATTGAAATCATCAATTTTCTCCTCCAGCGTCTTGAGCCCTTTGGCGATTGATTCTATCCATTCATTACGCCGCTTAGAAAGTGGAGGAACAATAATTGCCGAGAAAATCTCTGCGGCTGGTCCACCAATAAACGGTATCGCTGAAAGACCAGCTTTTACTACTGTGTGGGCCACATCCCCAGCTCCCGCTTTTGGCTTGCTTCTTATATCTGAATCACCCATTTTTGCTTTCTTTAAATTAGTCATTTTTTGAACCACCGATTTCACTGGAGTGCACCCCCATTAGTATTAATACTATACAATATTTAAAACTTTCGATGCATAGTGGAACCGGTGGATTTTTAGCACAAAGCTATCAGCACATGAAAGAGAAAGCAAGGACTGCCACTGACATAGAGACCCTCAAGACCAGAACATTTTATGGCAGAGAGAAAGAAAATCTTATATACCCAATTGCCCTTGCAAATCTTGTTCTCCAGGGGATAGATGAACCGCATATATGGCATGGAAACACATTAACAGGTTTGGAGGTTTATGGTGGTCTATTCTCAGATGCGCCCGCACTATTTGATGTGGTGCTCACCAATCCCCCATTTGGCGGAAAAGAGGGCAAAGATGCCCAGACAAAATTTGCCTATAAAACAAGTTCAACTCAGGTATTATTTCTACAACATGTGATGGATAGTCTCAAACCTGGTGGGAGATGCGGGATAGTAATGGATGAGGGCGTTCTATTCCGGACAAATGAGAATGCCTTCGTCCAGACGAAACGCAAACTCCTGAGTGAATGTAACCTGTGGTGTATCGTAAGCCTGCCACCAAAAGTATTCGTAAATGCCGGAGCAGCCAGTAAAACCAATCTTTTATTCTTCACCAAAGGAGAAGCAACAGAGGAGATATGGTATTACGACTTATCCGACCTCAACATAACAAAGAGGCAGCCTTTGACGATTGCGCATTTTGAAGAATTCTTCAAGTTACTTCCCAAGAGGGGAGTTTCCGAGCGTTCCTGGTGTGTTCCGATTGAAGAAATTGAGGCAAAAAATTATGACCTGAAAGCGGTGAATCCAAATCGTAAAGAGAAGGAGGATACAAGGACGCCTCAAGAATTGTTATCAATAATAGAGTCGTGCACAGAGGAGATTAAAGATGCAATGGCTTTGTTGAGAAGGGGAGGGGTATAAAACTCACGCACGTCCGGGGGTTCCAGACCGTGTACCCCAAAAAGACCTTGACCCCGCACTCGTAATCCCCCTCACTTTTTATGCATACAAACCTTTTTTTTCTTTAGAAAAGAAAGCTTTACCTTTACCAAAAGAAACATTAAACATTTAGAATTGGGAGTATGAATATGAATAATATGGAAATGTTACACATCGTCATTAAAAATTTCTCTAAGGAACTTGACCTCATACTCGTGATCTTCTTAACATCTCTCTGTATCCTTTTTGTTCTAATCCCGCCGTTAGATGAGACGCCGGTAAGAATAATCCTTGGACTCCCTTTAGTGCTCTTTCTACCTGGATATTCACTGATTGCGGTACTATTCCCACGAAAAGGCGATCTGGATGCGATAGAGCGAATTGCACTAAGCTTCGGATTGAGCATTGCACTTGTGCCTTTGTTGGGTTTGGCATTGAACTACACACCTTTTGGTATTCGATTAACGCCTATTCTTATCGTTCTGTCAGTATTCACTGTTTCGCTTGCTTTAGGCGCGTATGTAAGAAGAAACACGATTCACGAAGAGAATAGATTTGCGGTTGATCTCGGGATTTTCTTCAAAAGCATGAAAAAGTCGTTTAAAGCAACAGATACAAAGATTGATAGAGTATTAACAGTTGTTTTGATTATTTCAATTGTACTTGCAATCTCCATGACCGCTTATGTAATAATAACGCCAAAAGAAGGTGAGAAGTTCACCGAGTTCTATATCCTCGGTCCAAATGGAACAGCAAGTGATTATCCCACAGAGCTAAAAATAGGAGAAGAGGGCGAAGTTATTATAGGCGTTGTGAATCACGAATATGCCAATGTATCGTACCGGCTGGAGGTGAAACTTAATGGAGAAGTTATAGGCGAGAAGAGCATTGAATTGAAGGATAATGAGACATGGGAGCGCCCTTTTACGTTCAGGGCGAAGAAAGAGGGAGAACATCAGAAGTTGGAGTTCCTGTTATACAAAAACCATTTTGAAAAAAGCGTTTATGGAAAAGAATATAAGGAAGAGGCATATCGCTCACTTCATCTATGGGTAGATGTAAAGGAATAAAGATGCTTATGCGCCTGATGTTGATCAGTTTATCCCCACTTCCAATATACTTTAATGCATCCCTCTACATCCCTCTGTTGTTTTTGAACTTTATAAGCCTGCATCAGCGAGAGCAAAAGGTGAGATATAATCACCAAACTCTTCACGCGCCTGGATTAGTCGCTTTCTCTGCTCCTCAAGCACGATAAATAATGTCTGCGGTGTATCTGGCACTTTAGTACGATAGAACTTCTCAACTCGCTCGAGCTTCGCAAGGTTCTCGGGCACACGTACAGTGAACTGCTTGGTGTAAGCTTCTTCCTGGTATTCAAGCCCCCGTACTATCAGGAATAGCTTCTTGAGGTCGTTATATCTCGGTATGAGCCCGGTAGGGGTTTTTATCGCACCAATTTCATTATGCGTTCGCAATTCCATCCACTTCAGCCATACCGCTTTGTCATTTCGCGCATTCAAGAAGTTACCATCCGCATCTTTGAGGAAGTAATTCACAGCAAATATACGCGGAGGATTATCAACCATACCGAATCTCAGATGGTTCTCTATGTATCGTCCGATGGGAATAGAGAGGAAATCCAGGTTTGACATCGGGTTTATCTTCCGCTCACCGCCGGTGCCCAGTGTTGCCGCCGTCGTCTCCGACTCCAGTGCCGCACCCATTGTGATAACACCGTGAACCCAATCGAAGGATTCCTCAACCGGCACTCTCGTGTCCGAATCACGCCCACCATAGATTATACCGCGTATCTCCACACCCTCCGGGTTATCAAGTTCGGGGTCCAGATTCTCCAGCAGGTGCATATCAAGCGTGAACCTGGCATTAGGGTGCGATACGGGTATCTCATTGCCGTCTTCATCCCTGGCTCCTGCCACCCATTCGCCTGCATGGTTATAACCCCTCGTGGGTGGGTCGCTGCTATCGTTGCCCGACCAGTAAGGCATTTTAGCATCGGTGACAAGGACATTGGAGAATATAATCTCACCTGGAGCGTGAAGTGCGTTCCAGATGATCGGGTCGTCTCTGGAGTTCACACCCTGAATGATACCGAATATACCCTTCTCAGGGTTCACCGCTCGTATCACACCATTTTTGTTCCTCAAATATGCGATATCGTCACCGACAATGGACTCACCCTTCAGCATGGATGTGGAAGTCTTGCCACAGAGCGAGGGGAATGCACCGGTGAAATAAGTCACACGCCCATCAGGACCATGTACACCCATGATGAACATGTGCTCAGTCAGCCAGCCTTCTTTCGAGGCGCGATTGAGTGCGAGCCGGAGCGCTAACTTCTTCAACCCTATGGTATTGCCTCCATACTGCGTATTCGTGCTGTAGACCGTCTCAGTCTCGAGGTCAATGTAAATCCTGCGTTTAGCTATGTTTATTGAGGTCTTTCGCGCATCCAGCTCACCAGCGGAATGAACGAACTTGAAGAACCGATTTGAACGCCCTAACCGCACAAACTCCGTATAGCCCTGCCGATAAAGCAAACATTCAGAATGTGCGACGTAACTGGAATCGGTGATTTGAACAGCGGGTATTGAGAATTGGGAATTGAGTGGTCCGAGGCAGAAGAAGAGCACATACATACGGTGTCCACGCATGATGCCATGCAGTATCTCATGAATCTCCTTCAGACCC
>Ga0190354_1000157_pt1 | contig 11224 bp, 12 predicted proteins | sample 4872131213_MG_FD_163436 | JGI IMG/M metagenome (GOLD analysis project Ga0190354, IMG submission 163436) | Hydrothermal vent microbial mat bacterial communities from Southern Trench, Guaymas Basin, Mexico - 4872-13-12-13_MG | ecosystem: Environmental > Aquatic > Marine > Hydrothermal vents >...
TCTAAGAAGTCCAGCTTTAATTCCTTCTTTCCTAGCCATTTTAACGGCGCTTAAAGCAGCCCTAGAAGGAATTCCATAAGTTACAACGGCTACTTCCGCATCTTCAAGCATAAACTCTTTGGTTCTGATTATTTTATGCGAATTCTTCCTTATTTTGTCGCATAGTCTTCGAACAAGCTGCGCTTGAATTTCAGGGCTGTCTGTTCGAGGATAGCCTCGTTCATCATGAGTTAAGCCAGTAACATGAAACTTGTAGCCTTCTCCGAAACAAGCCATAGGCGGAACCAAATCTCCCTCAGGTTTGAATGGAAGGTAATCTGCCGGTGAAACTTTAGGCTTTTTTCGATTGACAATTTTAATCTCGTCCGGCTCTGGAATTACTACTCTTTCCCACATATGGGCTACAGTTTCGTCAGCTAAGAGGAAAACTGGAACTCGAAATTCTTCAGCTAAATTAAAGCATTCAATTGTTAAGTCAAACATTTCCTGAACAGACGCCGGGGCCAAAGCAATAATTTCGTAGTCTCCATGTGAACCCCATTTCGCTTGCATAATCTCCTGCTGTCCAGGCTTGGTTGGCTGTCCCGTGCTTGGGCTTCCACGCATGACGACAACTATTACAAGCGGAGTTTCAGTCATAACCGCCAAGCCTATGTTCTCTTGCATTAGACTGAAGCCAGGTCCAGAGGTAGCCGTCATGGCCTTAACTCCAGCGTAAGAAGCACCTATGACGGCGGCTATTGAGCCCAACTCGTCTTCCATTTGAATGTAGACTCCGCCTACTTCGGGTAATCTCCTAGCCATTCTTTCAGCTATCTCTGTAGCTGGCGTAATTGGGTATCCAGCGAAGAATCTGCAGCCTGCGGCTATTGCGCCCTCTGCGCAGGCGTAGTCTCCGCTTAGGAAGTGTCTTCCAGTTAATACCGCCCTATTTTCACTCATCATTAAATTCCTCCGTTTTCTTTTCAAGTACAAAAATTGCCAATTCTGGGCATATTGCACTGCAGAAACTGCAGATAACACATTCTTCCGGTCGTGCTGCGACTGGAAAGTGTACGCCCAGTTTGTTAAGTTCATTCGATTTTTCTAGAACATTTTTCGGGCAGAACTCTATGCAGTAACCGCAGCCCTTACATTGATCACGTATTATGTGAATTTCAGCTATCGGCTTTTTTATTTTCTCCTTATCTGAAGGTTCACTCATTCCTCAATTCCTCAATTTTCGTAAATTTCCAGAAGCAGTTCAACCATTGGGCAGCCTCCAATGCAAATTCCGTATTCAAAACAATATCTCAGCTTTTCAAGATTCAAAGCTTTCATGTATTTATTATAAACGGTTAATTCGGCGGCTTCTTTCAAACTAAACCCTCTTTTACTTTCATTGCAATCTGACATATAAGGTTTACATTTGTAAACTTTGATTCCAGAACCACCATGTGGTAGGTTAGAGAGTTTTGTGAAACCGAAAATTGTATTCTTATTTATATCCTCCAAAATATTTTTGACAAATTTTATATGCTATTAATGTGATTAAGTAGTAAAAGAGGGTTAAATATGGCTGTGAGTAAAGGAGTTATTGCAGCTGTTGTCGTTATAATAGTTGTTATCGTTGGAGTAGTGGCTTATTACTATATGACTTTGCCGACCGGAGTTACCGAAGTTAAGGTTGGAGTTTTGATACCACTATCTGGAAGCTTGGCTGAGACAGGAGCTGACCTAAAAAGAGGAATAGAGTTTGCAGTTGATGAAATCAATTCGGCGGGCGGCATAAAAAATCTAGGCGGAGCAAAACTAACGGTTGTTTATGGTGACTCAGCCGGAGACCCAAGTATAGGCGCTAGTGAAGCTGAAAGATTAATAACTGAAGAAAATGTTGTAGCTTTAATTGGATGTTACCAGAGCTCAGTTACAAAGACTGCGAGTGAAGTAGCTGAGAGCTATCATGTACCCTTCCTAAATCCAGACTCAACTTCGCCTGCTTTGACTGAAAGAGGCTATGAATGGTTCTTTAGGACTACAGCCCACGACAGAACTTTTGCGGAGCAGCATGTTGAATTTGTTAACTATCTTAATGAGACCTATGGTGGCATCAAAAGACTAGCTATCATACATGAAGACACTGAGTTTGGAACTGCGGCTAAGGATGCATGGAACGAACTGTTTACGGCGGCGGGCTACGAAATTGTTGCCATAGTTTCATATCACGCTGCAACGGTTACTAGCCTAGACAGCGAAGTTGACACACTTAAGGCAGCCAATCCAGATGGCGTTCTTGTACTTTCCTATGTTAATGACGCTATATTGCTCGTTCAAACCATGAAGGCCAAGGATTTCATGCCAAAATTCTTCCTCGCACAAGATGCAGGCTTCATTAACCCATCATACGTAAGCCAAGTCGGAGAGGACGGATACTACCTATTCTCAAGAGAAGTCTTTAACTGGGACTTAGTGGAGGTTATTCCGAAGCTCGCCGAGGTAAATGCAGCCTACAAAGCGAAGTACGGCTTAGACCTAACCGGAAATTCCGCTAGGGACTACACTGGCGTATGGGTTCTTTATCACGCTATTGAAGAGGCAGCTAAAACAGCTGATCCATCCAATCTGGAGGAATTCAGAACAGCCATCAGAGACGCCTTACGTAATATCAACATACCTGCAGACGAGTTAATAGTTCCATGGGAAGGTGTCCAATTCGACTCTAAAGGTCAGAATATAAAGGCGAGAGGAATAATTGTGCAAATGAACCCGGATGACGGCAAGTATCACACGGTCTATCCATTAGACATAGCTACTAAGGACATCATTTATCCAATCCCCTCTTGGGGCGAAAGATAAATTAACTCTCCTCTTTTTTTAATATCAAAAACTGTAAGAATAGAGAGGATATGTATGGCGGCTGTAGGGTTGGACGCTATACTGAGAGCCTTGATATCGGGAGTGTTGATAGGCAGCATCTACTCGCTAGTTTCGATGGGATTAGCTCTCATATGGGGAGTAATGGACATAATAAATTTCGCCCAAGGAGACTTCATGATACTTGGGGGATTCACTGCCTACCTGCTGCTCACAGGGCTTGGAATAGATCCGCTGTTTGGATTGCCAATAACATTCGGGGTAATATTTGCACTCGGAGTACTAACACAAATAGGGATAATTGAACGTATTCTACATGCACCGCCTCTAAGCCAAATCTTCGCAACATTCTCTTTGCTGCTCATAATAAGGTATGGAATGGAAGTATCATTAGGTCCATTTACAAGAAGAGTTGTAACCGACTATTCCGGAATTATCCTAAGATTCGGCGAATTCGCCGTACCATTAACTCAACTCGTCGCTTTCATAATATCGATTGCTATAGCTTTTCTACTTTACATATTCCTAACCAAAACCTACACTGGAATAGCGTTGCGGGCTACTGCTCAAGACAGAATGGCGGCCCAACTTCATGGAATAGACATAAAGAAGATGTATAGAATAGCCTTTGGCCTAGGAGTGGGAATTTCAGCGATTGGTGGGGTTCTCTTCGCTTTATCCTATCCCATTCACCCCGAGAGAGGAGCATACTTCTGTCTGTTGATGTTCATAATAGTCGTGCTCGGAGGATTTGGAAGCGTGTTCGGAGCTTACGTTGGAGGTCTAATAATTGGAATACTTCAGGTTCTAAGCGCCCTCTTCATATTGCCATCACTGAAGGATATAGTGGCATTCGCCGTCTTCATAATCATATTGTTGGTTAAACCAACAGGGCTATTTGGAAAATCATAAAGGAAGGAAGAACGATGCTGAAAGGTATAAACCGAAAAACCATCCTCTACATAATAACTATCTCTGCAATCCTCCTAGTCCTACCAGTAATCTTCATGACACTGAATTTACCATTCGCAGCTAACGCATTGTTTCTCGCCTTACTTTACTCTGTCATGGCGTTGGGATGGAACTTATTAGGCGGATATGGCGGGCAGGTAAGCTTTGGGCACGCGGTTTACTTTGGAGTCGGAGCATACACAACAATGTGTCTGCTGCTACTCTATGAAATAACTCCATGGATAGGAATATTCATCGGAGGAGTATTAGGCGCCATAACTGGTTTAGGGCTGGGCGTTCCATTCTTCCGCTTAAGAAGCCACTGGTTCTCCCTAGCAACTTTGGCGTCAGTAACCATCTTTCTACTCGCCTTTCAAGTCCTCATGCCTGGAGGCTCGGCAGGTCTTCAAGTTCCGATAGTTCCGCCAGAAAAGCAGCTCTACTACGTACGTTTCCCCGGACCCTACGTATACATATACATTACCCTAGCAATTTTAGCAATAGAAATCATCGTACTAAATCGCTTAGTAAAAGGGAAGATAGGCTATTATCTTCAAGCAATTAGAGACGATGAGGATGCAGCAATGGCGATGGGCATTAATCCATTCAAATACAAAATGATAGCTATGGCTTTAAGCGCATTTTTCGTCGGAGTAGCGGGCGGAATCTACGCAATAAGATTCAGATTTGTAGATCCGTACTGCGTCTTTGAATTAATTCTAATATCAATATATCCTGTAATCGCAACGCTTCTAGGCGGAATGTATAACTTCTGGGGTCCAGTAGTCGGATCATTCACATTTCTACCGTTGGTCGAATACGTCAGGTCAAACATTGTTTCGAGGTTCCCAAGATACTTCGGTCTACACTATCTAGTAGCTGGAATAATATTACTGATAATTTCAATCTGGCTACCCAACGGAATCATGGGATGGCTTGAAGAAAAAGGTTATATCAAGCGGACGACCCCGTTTCATGTAGAGACCCAAGGGAAGAAAGACAAGAAAGCAAAGCTGAGGAGAGTGAAGAAATGAGCCCGCCAATACTTTCAGTAGAAAATGTTACAAAAAAATTCGGTGGACTAGTAGCATTAGATAATGTAAGCTTCAAAGTCAGCGAAGGAGAAATAGTAGGACTCATAGGTCCAAACGGAGCTGGAAAGACAACTCTTTTCAACGTGATAACTGGCTTTTACAAGCCTGAAAACGGAAAAATAGTATATCAAGGACGAAATATAACGGGATTACATCCCTACAAAGTTACTAGACTTGGAATAGCCCGAACTTTTCAGATAGTAAAACCGCTTTCAAACTTAACAGTGCTCGAAAACGTACTGGTCGGAGCATTCACCGGATATGAGGAACACAAAGAAGCAGTTGAAAAAGCTTATGAAGCTCTCGAATTTGTAGGATTAGCCGACAAATTTGATATGAAAGCCGGAATGCTAAACGTGGTGGAGAAAAAAAGACTTGAACTGGCAAGAGCTTTAGCATTAAATCCCAAAGTAATGTTACTAGACGAAGCTGCTGCAGGATTAAATCCCGCAGAAATTAACGAGATGACAAAGCTTATAAAGAAACTAAATGAAGAAGGAAAAACTCTCATAGTTGTCGAACATGTAATGAAATTCATCATGGGATTGGTAGAAAGACTTGTAGTTTTGCATTACGGAGAAAAAATAGCCGACGGCCCAAAAGAGGAAGTCGCAAAAGACCCCAAGGTAATTGAAGCTTACCTCGGAACAGAAGAAATAGCCAGGTGAAAGATATGGCAAAGGTTTTAGAAGTGAAAAATCTGGAAGCTGCATACGGTGAAACACAAGTACTTTGGGGCATATCATTCGAAGTAGAAAAGGGAGAAATAGTATGCTTGCTGGGAAGTAATGGGGCAGGTAAAACAACAACTTTAAGGGTCATTTCTGGAGTTATTCCAATAAAAAATGGAACTATAAAATTCATGGGTGAAGACATAACTCGTCTTGAGCCGCACAAAAGAGTCGAAAAAGGAATAGCGCATGTACCGGAAGGCCGAAGACTATTTCCAAACTTAACTGTCTTAGAAAACTTAAAGGCTGCAGCTTATACAAAAAATGCAAGGGAACATTTCGAAGATTCGCTGGAAACCATATATAAACTGTTTCCAGTTTTAAAAGAGAGAAAAAACCAGCTTGCAAAAACATTAAGTGGCGGAGAACAGCAAATGCTTGCCATCGCAAGAGGAATGGTGCTAAGGCCTAAAATCCTCATAATGGATGAACCAAGCTTAGGGTTAGCGCCAAAACTAGTAGCAAACGTTCTTGAACTTACAAAGCAACTTAAAGAACAAGGCTATACCGTTCTCTTGGTAGAGCAGAACGTTAGACAGGCCCTACAAGTTGGTGACAGAGCCTACATAATTGAAACCGGACGCATAATTAAATCCGGAACAACCGAGGAGCTCCTAGAAGATCCGGATGTGAAGAAAGCCTATCTAGGAATGTAACCGCCAAATCCTCCTTTTTTTAGCATGTATAACTATTTATTGACTAGATTTATGTAATTTCATTTCTTTCTAAGCGTTGCCATGGTTGGTCACCTCTTCCACCGCCTGAGACTCCTTTCTGCTGAGGTTCACTTCAGGGAGCTTTGGAAGTGAAAAATCCCCGAAAAATATTTAAGGACTGAAAATATCTAATTTGATGATGGGGATGGTTGTCCTCATGGTTAAAGACTACGTACTAAAGCTATTTTCACCTCCGTTATTGTTGGCTCTAATTGTGCTATCTTTTTTGACAGTGCCCTTCTCCATTACACATGCACAGAGCAATGATGATTCAAATGATAAGGAAGTAGGTGTAGAATGGATTAACGATTATCCTGGAGAATGGGTCTATATAAGAGGTTATGGGTGGGCATATTTAAGACCGCTTAACCATCGCGATGAAGATGCCGAAGGCTTCTATAACAAGCTTGTGCAGGATGGAGGATTCTATGGCTTATTCGATTTTAACAATACTTGGGCTTGGGAGTCCGACTTTGAGGAAAGCCCTGAGGGAGGGTGGTTAGGAGACAGTTACATTGCTGATAATGTGGATTATGTATACTTTGCAGGTCACGGGAACCCTGATGGATTTTTCTTCTCAACGGAGCACGATGATGGCAATTATAACTACATGGTGCACTACAGTGAGGCGCTTTGGGGCAACAGAGACCTCGAGTGGATATTTATATCGGCATGTGAAGTCCTCGAGGACGAGGACTATCACTATGTAAACTGGAAGTCTGCCTTCGGCGATCCCTGCTGCCTACACGGAATATGTGGCTTTGCTTCAGTTGCCTACGACTATTCGGAACTCGGCGAGAAATTTGCGGACTACTTGCTACAAGGCTATTCTATAGGCAAGGCGTGGAGAATGGCTACAATTGATGTCCAGCCCTATTACGTGGATGCTGCTATATACCGAGCTTGGATCGATTATTTGGATACCACATTATGTGACTATTACAATGAACATTTGCCTGGCTACGGTCCCATATATGATGACCCGTACGTATATGAGCAGTTGGATCCCAACTGCGTAGTAATTCTTGTATACGAAAGCTGGTCCTGTGAAGGGGGGAGTTTGAGAAATTGAAGAAGATTATACTCTTAAAAATCGCGGTGCCAGTGATAGTGTTTGTCGTATTAATGATGTGGCTTGGTCCGTTGCTACGTGGTCCGGCGAGGATGCCAAGCACTCCTACACCTTTATCACCGAGTCCCCCGGGCAACTACGAACTCGTAGTTAACTGCACGATCCCGAAGAACCTACCGACCAAAATGCCACTCCTCAAGATTATACCAGAACCTATTCCGCTTGAGAAGTGGCTTCAAGTTGCTAGGGAGATATTCAACATGACTGGTAAGCTGGAAATCAATAAGGATTATGACTCCAATGAGACATTTATAAAGGAAGTAGCTCCTCATGGAGGTTTCTCGTCTTTCCTTCAAGTAGGCTACGGTGGCTATTTTACGTGGACTCTTGATGGCTCGCCTCTGACATATTTGGTCCCATCGTTCGATGAGGCGCGTAGGATCGCTGATGGCATGCTGGAAAAACTCAGAGAACATGGAGTTGTCCCAGAGAACATTCAAGTTGAGTACTCTAGTACAAAGTATAGCTGGTGGCGGAATGGGCGACCGATCGGCGTAACAGTTTTCTACACGTTAAAGTTTAGGGGTTATCCTTTTTGCCAGAAGTTCTCCGTGGAATTAACCGGTGAGGGTGTAGATACCGTCTTTGGCGCCTGGAGGTTTTTCGAGGTCGCGGATACAGTCCAGCTGATAACAGTTGAAGAAGCGATGAGCAGGTTATCCCCTCCGGGCATAAGTGGAGGCGCTGTTACGGATATCATAATAAACAGCGTAGAGCTGGGCTATACGCACAACAGACAAGTGCAGGAATACATCCCCACGTACATATTCAAAGCAGCTTTAGTTATCACAACCCTAACGGGCGAACTTGAGACTATGGAGACCGTTCTCACGGTGCCAGCAGTTCCATAGTCTCCGAGTATTTATACTCCATATCTGCTTTACTTTCATGACGTGTTTTTCATCGAAAGATTTTTATGGTAAAAATGGCATCTTTGTCATAGGGTTGACAGTGAGGCTCAAACTTTATATTATGCTCCTGGTTTTATTGCTAGTTCTATTCCCAATAATGACTGGAGAAGTCTACAACGTCAACTCTGTAATGGATAACCAAATAATCAAAAAACGGATGAACTGCGAGGAGATTTATGACCAGTTGACATCTGTTGATGAGAGGACTGTTAAAATAGAATTAAGCTCTCCTCCTGGAGACTTCGCCTTTAAACCACCAAACTGCCTAATAATGCCTTACGAGCAATATATACAATGTATTAATAGCGGAAAGCTTGATAGTGAAAAACTAGGAAAAGTAAAGGGAATCTATACCATAAGAATAGTGAATTCCCTTCCGGACAATTGGCGTTACGGGGACACCGTAGTTCTAATAGAACCAAGGCTTAATTACGCTACATTTAAAATCGAAGGAACGCTTTCTCCAAGCGAAGGACACTTATATAATCACCTTCGCTCCTGTGCATGTATAGAAGTATCATTGAGTTGGACGCCTGATGACCAGGTAATTGGCATTATGGTCTTTAACACAGAAACAGGCGAGGGCCAACTAGCTTGGTGTATAGGCGGCTCAGTTGATATACCTTTCGAGATTAGTTGGGAGGGATGCTACGCTATCCTAATCTTAAGCCACCCCAGCAATACTCAAGCGATTAACTATTCCGGAAAAGTTATACTATGGATATGGTAATTCTAACCAGATAAAAGTGAAAACATTAAAAGAAACATTCAAGGGCGAGAATCCCTCAGCACACGCTAAAATTGGGGGATCCACGATTTTCTTCGAATTTTCACCAATTTAAGCCTACGGATTTTAACAATCTATTCTAAGTGAATGTAACTTTATCCACTTTCTTCTTGTTCCATTTATTGCCGACAAATCTCACCCTTATCTTTATATTCTAATTTTCCGACTTAACCTACAGAGGTAACTTGTATGAAAAGATTAGGACTAATAATTCCATCTTCAAACACAACAATGGAACCTGAATTCTATGAAATGCTTCCCGAGGGTTTTACAGTACATACCACCCGTCTTAGATTGGAGACAGTAACCGTTGAAGGATTAGCCAAAATGGAGGAAAAAGTCGAAGAAGAAGCCATAAAACTGGCTGATGCAGCCGTAGATGTAATAGGCTTCGGATGCACAAGTGGAAGCTTATTTAAAGGGCCTGGACACGATCGAATGATAGAGGAGAAAATAGAGAGAATTTCCGGGAAACCAGCTGTTGCCACTGCAGGAGCCGTTGTAAAAGCATTAAAAACACTGAAAATAAAGAAAGTAGCTGTTGCAACTCCCTACATCGCTGAAATTAACGAACTTGAAGAGAAATTTCTAGTTGCAAACGGTCTTGAAGTAGTTGATTTAAAAGGTCTAGAACTATCCGATAACATAAAAATTGGGAGAATAGACAGCCAGACAGCCTTCAAACTTGTAACAAGCTTAAAACACGAAACTGCCGACGGAATTTTCATTAGTTGCACCAACTTTCCCACAATCAAAATAATTCAGAAAATTGAAGATGAGCTCGAAAAACCAGTTATCTCAAGTAACACAGCAACATTATGGGCTATGCTTAAAAAATGCAAAGTTTCAGTTAAAATTAAAGGGTATGGAAAACTCTTGGAAAATATATAGTGATTCGACAAGACTGACTTATAAAGAAACAAACTCCTTGAACAGCTAACAAAAATGTTTTAAATAGGGAATGAATAAGTTAATGAGAAGGGATTAGAAGATGGAAAACGAAATTAAGGTTTTACTTATTGGACTAGGCCCAATGGGACGACGAATAGCTAAAGGAATTCTAGAAAAAAGCGGCATGAGAGTTGTCGGTGCAATAGACATTGCCAAAGACTTAGTAGGAAAGGACTTAGGCGAAATTCTTGAACTGGGCAAAAACCTTGGAGTAACAGTAACGGACGACGCTGAAGGATTATTATCCAGAATCGAAGCAGACATAGCTGTTATCGCAACCAGATCTTATCTTAAAGATGTTTATCCGCAGATATCTCTATGCATTAAGAATGGAATCAATGTAATTTCCACATGCGAAGAACTTTCGTATCCATACTACAAACACCCTGAACTGTCAACTGAAATCGACGCATTAGCCAAAAAGTATGGAGTGACCGTTCTTGGAACAGGAATTAATCCAGGTTATCTTATGGATGCTTTGCCAATAACTCTTACAGGGGCTTGTCAACGTGTGGAAAGCATTAAGGTAACTAGAATGATGGATTCATCTAAACGGAGAATACCCTATCAGAAGAAGATAGGCACCGGTCTTTCCCCAGAAGAATTTAGAAGAATGATAGATGAAAAGAAGATAACTGGTCACGTAGGCCTCGTAGAGTCTATATCAATGATTGCAGCGGCGCTAGGATGGAAACTGGATGAAATCAAGGAATTTCCACCGGAACCAGTTATAGCTGAAAGGGAAATAGTGACTTCCTACACCACTGTTAAGCCCGGCCAAGTTGCTGGCTTGAAGAGCGTTGCGCATGGAATTAAGAATGGAAAACCAGTTATAGTCTTAGAGTTCATTTCGCATGCCGCTGTAGAAGAAGAATATGACTCTGTTGTAATTGAAGGTGTACCAAGAATAGAAGAGAAAATAGCTGGAGGCGTTCACGGAGACCTAGGAACAGTAGCAGTTATCGTCAATATGATTCCTAAAGTCCTCAATGCTAAACCTGGATTGGTTACTATGAAAGACTTGCCATTACCTTCTGCTGTCACTGAAGATGTAAGGACTTACCTCCACTGGAAGAAAATATCCTAACTCCCTTTTAT